>Ga0315273_10002179_pt1 | contig 22898 bp, 19 predicted proteins | sample YL17G02_0_MG_FD_205753 | JGI IMG/M metagenome (GOLD analysis project Ga0315273, IMG submission 205753) | Sediment microbial communities from Yellowstone Lake, YNP, Wyoming, USA - YL17G02_0 | ecosystem: Environmental > Aquatic > Freshwater > Lake > Sediment | place: USA: Wyoming | collected...
AAATGGCGCATCGAGGAACTGGCCGTCTTCGGCTCCGTGCTGACGCCGGCGTTCCGGCCCGACAGCGACGTCGACTTCCTTGCCGCCTTCGCCCCCGACGCGCGCTGGAGCCTGTTCGACGAGACGCCGATGGAGGAGGAACTGGCCGCGATCATCGGCCGCAAGGTCGATCTCGTCAGCCGGCGTGCGGTCGAGCGCAGCCACAACTGGATCCGCCGCAGGGCGATTCTCGGTACGGCGAGGCCCGTGTATGTCGAAGGATGACGGGTACGTGCTGGACATGCTGCGCGCGGCGAGGCTGGCTCGCCAGTTCGGGCACGAGTGCACCGAGGCGCAATTCCTCGACGATGTGAAGACGCAGTCCGCGGTGCTGCACCAGTTGACGACGCTCGGCGAAGCCGTCCGGCGCGTGTCGCAGTCGTTCCGCGACAGCCATCCCCACGTGCCATGGAGCCAGATCGGCGGGTTGCGGAACCGCATCGTGCACGAGTACGACGAGATCGACATCGATCGCGTCTGGGAGGTGATCGTCCGGGATTTGCCCGTGCTCATCATCGCCCTGGAGCGCATCGCGAAACCGGAACCCTCATGAGCACCCGCACGCCGAAAGTCCGCCGGCCCGCCACGAGTCGCGGGGGCGCGTCCGGCGGCCAGACGAAGGCCAGCCGCGCCGCGCGTCCGCGGAAGGCGCGACCAACCCCAGAGATCGACCCGGACAGCCAGCCGGCCGTGGCCGCTCCCGCGCCACAAGCGCCGGCGCCGCCGGAGCAGGCGGCGGGCCCCGTGCGCGTGACGGCCGCCAAGGGCCGGCCGATGCTCGTCTGGGTGGGCAAGCGACCGCTCGCGCACGTCACGGCGTTTCCGGCGCAGCCGGTCGAGCGGTTCAGCGTGCCGGACGTTGCGCCGACGCCGCAGGCGTCCTCGGAGGACTGGCCGGCCCTCTACCCGCAGGGAGGCCTCCTGTTCCACGGCGACAACAAGGAGGTGCTGGCGCACCTGCTCGCCAACGGGTTCCGCGGCAAGGTGAACCTGATCTACATCGACCCGCCGTTCGACTCCGGCGCCGACTACGTGCGCAAGGTCAGCCTGCGCGGAGCGACGGGCACGACGAAGATCGACGGTGAGCAATACACGCTGGGCGAGCAGATTCAGTACACGGACATCTGGGCCAACGACAACTACCTGCAGTTCATGTACGAGCGGCTGCTGCTGCTGAAGGAACTAGCGGCGAAAGACGGGTTTGTGTTCGTGCACTCGAACACTGATCGTTCGCACTACCTCAAATGCGTGCTCGACGAGGTGTTCGGTTCTTCCGGCTTCAAGAACCAGATCGTATGGAAACGCCGAGAGGCCCATGCCGACACCAAAGGCATCGGCAACGTTCACGATGTCATCTTTGCATACTCGTGCGATCCGGACTCTCGACTGGTACGCTCCTATGTGCCGTACGATGACGACTACCTGGTGTCTCACTACAGCGACCGCGATGAAGACGGCCGGAGATATCAATTGGCCGATCTCACGGCGCCGGGGCCTCGGCCAGGTCTCCACTACGAGTTCAAAGGGGTCTGGCCTCCCGCAGGCCGTGTCTGGGCTGTTGTTCGGGAGAAGATGAAACAGTTGGACCAGGCGGGGAGGATCGTGTTCACGTCGGAGGGCCGTCCGCGTAGGAAACAGTACCTGGACGAAATGCCAGGGATGCCAGTGCACGATGTGTGGGCGGACGTTTTTCCGATCAACTCACAGGCGCTCGAAGCGACTCCCTATCCAACTCAGAAGCCCGAGGCTCTTGTTGACCGCGTGATCAGGCTGGGCTCAAACCCCGGCGACCTCGTCCTCGACGCCTTCATCGGTTCCGGCACCACCGCTGCGGTCGCCCAGAAGCTCGGGCGCCGCTGGATTGGCTGCGACATCAACAAGGGTGCCATCCAGACGACAGCGAAGCGGCTCCAGGCCATCATGCGAGAGCAGGCGGTGGAAGCACGCACGAGCGCCGAGGCCGGCGAGCAGGGGAGCCTGCTTGGCGAAGACGCGGGAAAGGAGCGCCCCGCGCCTCCGGCACAACTGTCATTCTCGACCTGGCGCGTCAACGACTACGACCTGCAGATCCAGCACAACGAGGCCGTGAACCTGGCGTGCGAGCACATCGGCGTGCAGCGCACGCGCACCGACGCGTTCTTCGACGGCACGCTCGGCAGGCGACTCGTGAAGATCATCCCGTTCGACCATCCCCTGTCGCCCGCCGACATGGACGAGCTTCGGCGCGAACTCGACGGCCGCCCGGACGAGGACCGCGAGATCACGCTCGTGTGTCTGGGGATGGAAATCGCCGCCAAGGCGGCCATCGACGACTGGAACCGGCTGCGCAAGGGCCGGAATGCCGCCAACCGCGTTCACGTCATCGAGCTGCGGCGCGATCCCAAGTACGGGAGCTTCATCCGCCACGAGCCGGCCCGCGCGAGCGTCAAGGTGGAGCGGCGCAAGGACCGCCTGCACGTGACCATCGAGGAGTTCATCTCGCCGAGCATCGTCGAACGATTGCGCCAGCAGGCCGGCGTGCTGCAGCCGACCATCGACGACTGGCGCGCGATGGTGGACTGCGTGATGATCGATCCCGCCTGGGACGGCGGCGTCTTCAACGTCGCGCTTGCCGACGTTCCCGAGCGCAAGACCGATGTCGTCCTCGGCGCCTACGACCTACCCGCGCCCGCGGGGGAAACCACGGTCGCAGTGAAAATCGTCGACATGCTGGGCGAGGAAGTGCTGACGACCGTTCGGGTGTGAGGACGCCGCTCCCGCACCGGGTCCTGTCGCGACGCGCGACTTGACCCAGGCGTTGCGTCTGGCTCAAGTCGGCAAGGCTGAAGCCTCGCCCTGCCGGAGTGGTCGGCGGCACGACGAACGACTAACGACCAACGACCAACGACTCCGACCAACAACCGCGACCCGCCGTGGGCCAACGACATCAACCAACGACCAACGTCCACCCCAACCAAAGTCCAACGACTATCAAAACCCTGGCGAAATGTTGAACTGGAACGACCACCCCTGGCCCGGTCGGTTGAACGGGCGCACCACGTCGAACTCCAGGATCGCAATGCCCAGCGCGTTCACGCGGAAGGCGACGCCCGCGCTCGAGACCGGCTTGCGGCTGCCGCCCGCAAACGACGGCTTCTCGCCCTGGTACCACGCCACGCCCGCGTCGCCGAAGATGGCCACTTCGATCGGCACCGGCCCGTACATCCCCTGGCGCAGCCCGAACGGCCGCAGCAGCGGGAAGCGGAACTCCAGGTTGGCGACCAGGATCCGGTTGCCCAGCAGGTTGTCGAACGGCGCGCACGAGCCGTTCGGGTTGGGGCCGCACTCGGCCACGCTGAACGAGTTGAAATCGTAGCCGCGCACCAGATTCGGGTAGCCGAGGTAGAGCGGCCACAACCTGGCGTCGTTGGCGTTGGGGCCCCAGCGCCCGAAGTGCAGCACGCGCCCGGCCAGGGTGTAGAAATCGACCGGCATGACGTAGCGCCGGTAGTCGGCCAGCACGTTCTGGAGGCTGATGCTCCCGAACGTTGGCGCGTACTCGATCCGGTAGCGCTGTCCCGCGATCGGGCTCGTCGCGCCGTAGATCGTCGTGTCGTGCACCAGTGCCGCACTGGCCTGCCCCAGGTTGAGCGAGCGGCCCGTCGTCCGATCCGTGGCCTCGTCGCCCAGGACCTGGCCGGTGTCGAGCGAGACCGTCGTCGTCTGGATCTGCTCGCTGAACCCGATATTGCTGAATCCTGCCGAGAACTCGATCCGCTGCGCGCGGTTGAACGGGTACGCCGTCACGGCGCTCACCGAGCGGTCGGTCTGTTGCAGCAGCGTCGTTGTCTGGACGGCGGTGTGGCCGTCGGTGCCGGCCGTGACCGTCTGGAAGCCGCCGGTGAGGAACGGCACCTGTTGCACCGCCACGCCCCAGTTCCAACGATGGGTGAGGTCCTGGTAGGCCAGCAGCCCGCCGCTGTTCCGCCAGAGGCTGCTGATCCCTCCGCCGAAGCCGCTGCTGATCTGCAGCGCCGTAGCCAGGCTGTGGTCGCCCAGCATGTCGCTCCAGAAGAACGACACGCCGCCGCCGGCAAACGTCCCGTACGGATCGACGCCGGCGGCCAGGTACGGCTGGCCGACGTAGTCGAGCGAGAGGCGGGGCTTGTAGGGGGACGGACGCTCGGGCGGCTTGGCCGGCAGGCCTCGGTTGGGGTTGGCCAGTTCGCGCGCGACGATTTCGGTGTCCGGCCGGTTGGACGGCGGCAACACAGCCGTCTGGGCGGCCGTTGGCGCGGCGACGGGTTCCACTGCGGCAGGCGCGGCCTGCGTGGTCGCGTAGATCTGGTATTTCCCTTCCTCGAACACGCTGAAGGCCATCGCGCCGGTTTTCGCCGCGACCGATAGCGCCGGGCTCAACGACGTGATCCCCGAGACGCCGGTCAGCAGGTTCGTCACTTGCCCAATCGCGCCGTTGGCCACGTCGAGACGGTAGAGGTTGCTGATGCCGTTGCGGTCGGACAGGAAGTAGACGCTCTGGCCGTCGGTGGACCACTGCGGGTTGATGTGCTTGCCGGTGGGGAACCCCGGCAACGGGCGAACGGCGTGCGTGCGAGCGTCGATGGCGCCCAGCCGGTAGTCGCCGGTCTTCAGGTCCGCCATCGACGTCGAGAACCGGTCGGTCACGAAGACGAGCTGGCTTCCGTCCGGAGACCAGGCAGGCTGCAGGTCGGTAAACAGGTCGTCGGTCAGCCGGTCGAGCGTGCCGCTCGCGAGGTCGTAGATGTAGAGGTCGTTCTGGCCGCCAGACGAGGCCGAGAACGCGACCGCGCGACTGTCGGGCGACCACGCGGGCGTGAAGATCTCGCCGAGCGTCGGAAAGGGAACCTCACGCTCGACGGACGTGCGCGTCATGTCCATGATCACCAGTTCGGGCTCCCCGCCCACGACGGCCGAGAAGACGAACCGGCGGCCGTCGGGCGACCACGACCCCGCCGAGGCGATGAACTCGAGGCTCGCGAAGTGCGGGTTGGAGGCGGTCTTGACCAGCTGGCGTTCGATCCTGCCCGTCGCGACGTCGGCCAGGTAGAGGTCGATGGCGAACAGGCTGCGCGAGGACAGGAACACCATCTTCCGGCCGTCGGGGCTGATGACCGGCGCGATGTTGTAGTCGTGGCCGAGCCGCTTGCCGGAGACGACCAGGCGACCGTAGTCGGTGGCGCTCTTCGTCTCCTTCTGCAGCGGCTGGTAGGCGGCCTTGAGCGATGCCTGCCAGTCCTTCGACAGCTGCTCGGGCGTCACGCCGAGCAGCTTGACGAAAACCCCGTTCAGGTCGCCCAGCACGCCGCCCGCGACCAGCAGGTCGGACACCGCGCGATCGCCCCAGCGTCCCCCGACGTAGGCCCAGAACGCATGGCCCCAGCGGTAGGGGAAGTACTTCGCCGTGTTGTTCAGGTCCTTGATGGTCGGCAGCTTGTCCTGGCGCACCGCGTCGCGCATCCACATCGCAGTATTCGGGTCCACCGGGCCGATCGAGAGGTACTCGGCCATGCCCTCGACGAACCACAAGGGCAGGCGTAGCGCGCCCGGCACGCTGTTCTGCGTGCCCGGGCTGGTGATGTCGAACTGGTAGGCGTGCACCAGCTCGTGGCCGATCACGTGATCGGTTTCGGCCAGCGAGGCCCCCATGGGCAGGACGATGCGGCGCTTGAGGATCTCGGTGACGCCGCCGGTGCCCTCGCCGAGATCGCCCTGGATGACGTTGGTCTGCTGGAAGTCCGGCGCATCGGCGTACAGGATGAGCGGCTGGCGGTCGATGAGCGTGTGCGTGAAGATCCGGCTGTAGCGCGCGTACCACCGCTCGGCCATGCGGGCCGCCTGTTCTACGGCCGCCCGTTCCTCGGCGTAGAAGTAGACGTCGAAGTGCTCGGTCTGGAGCACTTCGTATTTGAACCCGCGGTACTGGACCTTGTTCTGGCCAAAGTACTGGGCAGAGGCAGACGTGGCGAGCCCGCCGAAGCTCAGCAGGCATGCCACCACCAGCACCCTTCCACGCCGCGCAAGACGCATAGCAAACACCGTCACCGAACAGCGACGCCGCCGTCAGCGGCCCGGCGGTCGGTTCCGCCTTCGAGCAGGTTCTCCTTCTGATTGTAGACGATGGCCTCCGCAACGCCTTGAGAGGAAATCGGCCGCAGCGTGTGCCCGCGCTGCTTCAACAGCGCCACGGTGTCCGGCGAGAAGCCATGGCTTTCGTAGTCCAGCCGGTCCGGCAGCCATTGGTGGTGGATGCGGGGCGCGTCCACGGCCTCCTGGGCGTTCATGCCGAAGTCGATGACGTTCAGGATCGTCATCAGCACGGTGTTGATGATCGTGCGTCCCCCGGGGCTGCCGGTGACCATGAACAGCTTGCCGTCTTTCGCGACGATCGTCGGCGTCATGCTCGACAGCATCCGCTTTCGCGGTTCGACCAGATTCGGTCGGGTGCCGATCAACCCTTCGGCGGTCGTCAGGCCGGGGCCGGCGTTGAAGTCGCCCATCTCGTTGTTCAGCAGGAACCCGCCGCCGGGGACGACGATCTTCGAGCCGTAGCCGGCCTCGAGCGTGTAAGTGAGCGACACGGCGTTGCGTTGCTCGTCCACGACGGAGAGATGCGTCGTCTCGTCGCTCTCGGTCGGCCAGGTGAACGAGGTGGCCGACGAGGTGGACGCCTTGTCGAGCGCGATCGTCTTGCGGAGATCGGCGGCGTACGCCTTGGAGGTGAGGCGCTCGATGGGCATGCCGGGATTGAAATCGGGGTCCCCGAGGTGCTGGGCGCGATCGGCGAAGGCGCGGCGCATCGCTTCGGCCACCAGGTGCACCGTCACTGCGGAGCCGAATCCCGAGGCCTTGAGGTCGTAGCCCTCGAGGGTGTTCAGCATCTCGATGAGCGCGGTGCCGCCCGAGGTGGGCGGGGGCATCGCAAGGATCTCGTAGCCGCGATAGGTGCCCGTCAGCGGGACGCGCTTCTTCGGCTGGTACGCCTTCAGGTCCTCGCGGGTGATGAGCCCCCCGTGCGCAACCATCTCCTTCTCGATCAACAGCGCCGTGTCGCCCTCGTAGAAGCCCGCCGGGCCGGCCTCCGCGATGCGCTGGAGCGTGCGCGCCAGGTCCGGCTGCTTGAGCATGTCGCCCGCCTCGTACGGCACGCTGCTCTTCGAGAACTGCGCGATGGAGGCGGGGTAGGCCTGCATCGAGCGCAGGACGCTGCGCAGCGACCGGGAGAGCGCTTGGCTGACCGGGAAGCCGTCACGGGCCAGCGCCACGGCAGGCGCGACGAGCCGCTTCCACGGCAGCTTCCCGTACTCCTTCCACGCCGCGTGCAGGCCGGCCACCGTGCCGGGCACGCCCACCGACAGGTGACTGTTGTGGTGGCGCGTGCTGTCGTACTTGCCGTCCTTGAGGAACATCGTGGGGGTGGCCTTCGCCGGCGCCATCTCGCGGAAGTCGAACGCGGCGGGCGCGCCCGTGGCCGGGCGGAAGAGCAGGAAGCCTCCGCCGCCGATGTTGCCAGCGGTCGGGTGCACGACGGCCAGCGCGAACGCGGTGGCGACGGCCGCGTCCACCGCCGTGCCGCCGTCGGTCAGCACGTCGCGGCCGATGCGCGACGCGATCTCGTTCTGCGAGACCACCATGCCCAGGCGGGTGCGAATGGGCTGCGACTGCGCGAGGGCGGCGCTCGTCATCGTGAGCGACAGCAGCAGCCCGAGCAGCGGCGCGGCGAACCGGCGAATGGCGGACATGCGTGGGCCTCCCAGCTAAACGTAGGAAATCCCGCGCGAAGCGCGGGGCGACGACATCTTCCAGGGCCACCGTCAGTCCGGCGGTGAGCCCCGAAGGGGCCTAAGACAGATTCCAGGGCGGTCGCGTGAAACCTGCTTCAATCGTCACGCTTCCGGCCGTGGAAGATGTCTAACACTGGCATTATAATCTGCGCCACGCGACACGGATCGGCGGAGACCATGGCGGACCTCATCATCATCAATGGCAGGGTGTGGACGGGCGGCCCGACGCCGTCGCACGCCCAGGCGATCGCCATCGACGGCGAGCGGATCGTCGCGGTGGGCACGAACGCCGCGGTGGCCTCCCTGCGCACGGCGGCGACGCGGGTGATGGACGCAGCCGGGCGACGCGTGCTCCCGGGCTTCAACGACGCGCACCTCCACTTCATGCTCGGCGCGGCCTCACTCACCGAGGTGGACTTGAAGGACGCCTCCAATGTGGCGGCGATGGCGGCGCGCGTCGGCGATCGCGCGGCGTCGTCGCCCGGGCGCTGGATGCGCGGCGGCGGCTGGGACGAACAGCGCTTTGCACCCCCGCGGCTGCCGTCACGCCACGACATCGACCCGGTGAGCGCCGGCACGCCGGTCTTCGTCCATCGCTACGACCTGCACACGGCTCTCGTGAATTCGCTCGTGCTGCGCCTGGCCGGCATCGACGCGGCGACGCCGGACCCGCGAGGCGGGACCATCGTGCGCGACGAGCGCGGCGAGCCGACCGGGGTGCTGAAGGACGCGGCGATCCGGCTGGTCGAGCGGGTAGTCCCGGCGCCGACCTTCGACGAGCGCGTGGAGGTGGCGAGGCGCGGCCTGCGCCACGCGGCGGCGCTGGGCCTGACGAGCGTGCAGGACATGAACCCGGCGGACGCGGACCTGGACGTCTACGCGTTCCTGGCCGAGCGTGGCGAGATGACGCTGCGGCTGTCCGCGGCGATGCTCGAGATCCCACTCGCCGAGCGCGTGAAGGCGGGGACCGTCCGCGTGCTGAACGGTCCGTACGTGAAGACGGGGAAGGCGAAGGGGTTCGCGGACGGCTCGCTGGGATCGACAACTGCGTTGTTCTTCGAGCCGTACGCCGACGCGCCGGACCAGTACGGCCTCCTGTCCGACCAGATGCAACCGCTCGAGGCGATGCGGGAGCGGTTGCGCGTACTGGACGCGGCGGGCCTGCAGCTGTGCATCCACGCGATTGGCGACCGGGCGGTGTCGCTGGTGCTCGATCTCGCCGCGGACCTCGAGCGCAGCAACGGCCGCCGCGATCGCCGGTTCCGCATCGAGCACGCGCAGCACGTCGCGCCGGCCGACCTCGACCGCTTCGCCGCGCTCGGCGTCGTCGCGTCCGTGCAGCCGTATCACGTGATCGATGACGGCCGATGGGCGGAGGCCCGCCTGGGCCTGGAGCGCGTGAAGACGACGTTCCCGTTCCGGTCGTTCCTGGATCGCGGGGTCTGCGTGGCCATCGGCACCGACTGGCCGGTGGCGCCGCTCGACCCCAGGCTGACCCTCTACGCGGCGGTCACGCGCGCGCCGGTCGACGGCCGGCATCCGGGTGGGTGGGTCCCGGAACAGAAGATCGGACTCGCCGAGGCGATTGAGGGCTACACGCGGACCGCGGCGTTCGCGGAGTTCGCCGAGCACGAGAAGGGCACCATCGCGCCGGGGAAGCTGGCGGACCTGGTGGTGCTCGGCGAGGACGTCTTCGAGGTGCCGGCGGAGGCGATCCGCGACGTGCCTGTGGACGGGACGATCGTCGGCGGTCGCGTCGTCCACGTTCGCGGAGCAGGACTTTAGTCCTGCTTACGGTCAACTGTCGCGGAGCAGGACTTCAGTCCTGCTTGCCGCCCAGCGCCCCGATCTCCGCCACCGCCCGCAACCCGCTCTCGATCGCGCCGTTCGTGTAGCCCTGCAAGCAGAGGGCAGGCGCGGCGTCCATTCGATGGCCTGCGCGAGCATCGAGGGGACGGTGACGACGACGAAGTCCGCGACGATCTCGGCCTGGCGCCGCCCGAGGTCCGTGACCAGGCGGCGGATCGTGGATTGCCTCCCGTTGATCAGGTCGGCGCCCGCCTCGGCGTGCTGGCCCTCCGCGAAGCCATCGCGCTGCGTCCACACGCGGCCGCCGATGCGGTCGCGCGCTTCGAAGACAGTGACCTCCGCCTCGCGCCGCTGCAGCGCGTAGGCCGCGGTCAGGCCGGACAGGCCCGCACCCGCTACGACCACCGAGACGCCGCGCAGGGACTGGTCGAACATGACCGGAATGATCGCATCGGAGGTATGCTCAAGCGCTGGACCGCTGTAGACATCTTCCAGGGCCGGAGTCGTGACGTGTGAAGCACGGTTCACGCACCGCCCTGGAATCTGTCGAGTAGTCGCGCTTCGCGCGAGATGTCCTGAGGGTTCTACGGTTCCTGCCGGCGCAGCCGGCAATACCAGGAGCGTGTCGGGCATTACTTCGGGCACGCTCCCGGCGAAGCGCGGGGCGTAGACGTCTTTCAGGGCCACCATGCCATTTCGGCCCGGCCGCGAAGCGGCCCTGAGACGGATTGAAGGGCGGTCCTGGAAACTTGACTCATTTGCACCGACTTCGGCCCTTCAAGACGTCTAGCGAGGATCGCATGCCGATGCAGTACGTGACGCTTGGCCGGACGGGCCTGAAGGTGTCCAGGCTGTGCCTGGGCGCGATGACCTACGGGACGCCCGAATGGCGCGAGTGGGTGCTCCCCGAGGATGCCAGCCGTCCGTTCATCCGCCACGCCCTCGACCTGGGCTTCACTTTCTTCGACACGGCCGACATGTACTCGCGCGGGGTGAGCGAGCAGATCCTCGGCCGGGCGTTGAAGGACTACGCCGCCCGCGACCAGGTGGTGGTCGCCACCAAGGTGTTCTTTCCCATGGGCGACGGCCCGAACGATCGCGGGCTCTCGCGCACGCACATCTTCGCCGCCATCGACGCGTCGCTGCGGCGCCTCGGCATGGACTACGTGGACCTGTACCAGATCCACCGGTGGGACGACGAGACGCCCATCGAGGAGACGCTCGAGGCGCTGCACGACGTGGTGAAGGCGGGCAAGGCCCGCTACCTCGGGGCCTCGAGCATGTACGCGTGGCAGTTCGCGCGCGCGCTGGCCGCCGCCGAGCGCTACGGCTGGGCGCGGTTCGTCTCGATGCAGAACCACTACAACCTGATCTACCGGGAGGAAGAGCGCGAGATGCTGCCGCTCTGCCTGGCGGAGGGCGTGGGCGTCATCCCGTGGAGCCCGCTGGCGCGCGGTTTCCTGGCCGGCGGTCACACGACGCAGGCCAAGGGATGGGGCGGCACGGTGCGCTCCCGCACCGACGATTACGCGCACAAGATGTACTACGCGGACGCCGATTTCGCCGTCGCCGCCTCCGTCGAGCGCGTGGCGGCGAGCAAGGGCGTGCGCCCTGCGCAGGTTGCCCTCGCGTGGCTGCTCGCGCAGCCCGGCGTCACCGCGCCCATCGTCGGCGCCAGCCGCATGGAGCACCTCGACCAGGCGGTCGCGGCCCTCGACGTTGTGCTGGACGACCAGGACCGCACGGACCTCGAAGCGCCGTACGTGCCGCACGCGGTCCTGGGACACTCGTAAGCGCGACTGCTGTGCCGCCGCTGGCGCGTGCCCGCGGACGCCACGTCATGGTGATCGGTCTCATCTCCGACACGCACGGCCTGGTCCGGCCAGACGTCGCCGCAGTGTTCCGCGGCGTCGATCTCATCCTGCACGCCGGCGACGTCGGCAGCCGCGACGTCCTCGCGGAACTCGAACTGATCGCGCCGGTGGAGGCCGTGGCCGGCAACGTCGATCCGTTCGAGCTGGGGCTGCCGCCGACCTTCGCGCGTGAGATCGAGGGGCTCACCATCCGCGTGACGCACGGTCACGAACTCGGCTCTCCCACCCCCGAGGCCCTCGCCTCCCGCTATCCCGCCGACATCATCGTCTTCGGCCACACGCACCGCGCCCTGGTGCGCCGTATCGGGCGGACGCTGGTCGTCAATCCCGGCTCCGCGGGGCCGCGCCGGTTCAACCTGATGCCGGGCGTCGCCCGCCTGACGATTGGCCCGCCAGGGGCCCGTGTCGAGCTCGTGACGCTGGTGGTGTAGCGTGTTTTCCATTGCAGATACGGGCCGGATTGGTGTAAGAACTATCACTTGGGTGATTTGCAGAGCTTTGAGGCGAGCGACCGGGCCGCGTCTCGTACTCAGCGGGCCCGGGGCGCAGTCGCCCATGGCGGCTTGGCGCGCCCGTTTCCTGTCGCCGAAGTCGTCTTCATGTCCAGTCGATGTCCACACTCAGGAGGCAACCGGATATGCGTAAGGCAGTTTTCGTCTTGACGGGGCTCGCGCTGCTGGCGGTCGTGTCCAGCGCAGGCGCCCAGGGCTTTGGCGTCTACGAACAGGGCGCGTGCGCCATGGGCCGGGGCGGGGCCACGGTCGCCCAGCCGTGCAGCGACGGTTCCTCGATCTTCTTCAATCCGGCGGCCATCGCCTTCACGACCGGCACACAGATCTCCGTGGGCGGCACGCTGATCAACCCGCGTGGCGACTTCAACCCCGACGCCGGGACCAAGGGCTCGCTGCTCAACCGGTACTACCCGGTGCCCAGCATCTATGCCGTGCACTCCTTCGGGAAGGTCTCGTTCGGCGCAGGCTTCTTCGCGCCCTACGGCCTCACCACCGACTGGCCCCGCAACTTCGAGGGCCGCTTCCTCGGCTACAAGACCTCGGTGAAGGGCATCTACGTCCAGCCGACCGTGGCGCTGAAGGTCTCCGACCGCTTCTCCATCGGCGGCGGCCTGGACCTGGTCTACGCGGCGATCGAACTGAACCAGCGCGTGGATCTGTCCTCGCAGCTCCTGGCGCCGGGCGTGACGTTCGCGGCCGTCGGCGTGCCCGTGCGCACCGACTTCGCCGACGTGCGGCTGAGCGGGAACGGCATGCAGCTCGGGTATCACCTGGGGATGCTGGTCAAGGCGAACGACCGCGTGTCGATCGGCGCGCGCTACCTGTCGCGCGAGAGGGTTGACCTCAGCGGCGGCAAGTTCACCACCACCCAGATCCCCACGGGCCTCGTGACCGCCGGCCCGCTGTCGGCGCAGATCCCGGCGGGCACGCCCTACGACACGATCGTCGCCCCGCAGTTCCTGTCGCCCAATTCGCTGTTCGGCGGGCAGTACGCCGACACGGTCATCACGTTCCCCGATGCGTTTGTCATCGGCCTGGCCATCAAGGCCGCGCCGAAGACCACGGTGCTCGTCGACTACCAGTACACGCACTGGGCGCTGTTCGACACGCTGATCGTCACCAAGGCGTACCCGACGACGCCGCCCGGCGCGAACGTCATCACGATGGTCGAGAACTACAAGGACACGCACGGGATCCGCCTCGGCCTCGAGCACGAGCTGAACGCCAAGTCCATCCTGAGGGCCGGCTTCGTGAAGAACACCGCGGCCGCGCCGGACGAGACCGTGACGCCGCTCCTGCCCGAGGGCGCGCGCATGCAGTTCACCGGCGGGTTCGGCTACAAGGTGTCGAAGCACCTCACCGCGGATGTGTTCTACATGTACCTCGCCCAGAGCGACCGTCGCGGCCGCACGGTGTCGGGAACGGCGGCGAACAACAACGGCACGTTCAGCTTCATGTCGCACCTGTTCGGCATCACGCTGACCGCCGGGTTCTAGTCGGAATAAAGGGGTCGGGAGTAATTAGCGCGATTACAATTCCGTCATACAAAACTGTAATCGCGCTAATTACTCCCGACCCCTTTTCTCACCTGCGGCACCGACAGGATCAGCATCACCCCCAGCGCCGCCACCGCGCAGCCGAGCGCGGTCGTGGTCCACGGCAGGAACGTGCCCTTGCCGACACCCAGCCACTCGAAATACTGCGGCGCCCAGATCATCGTGACGATGAGGCCGTTGTTGAGCGCGTGCGCGAGGATGCTGCACGCGATCGCCCCGGTCCGCCAGACGGCGACGCCGAACAGCAGGCCGAGCACCGCCGTCGGCAGCAGGCGGTAGATGGAGGCGTGCGCGAGGCCGAAGAGGAGCGCCGAGATCACGATGGCCCCGGCGGGGCCGAGCCGCCGCAAGCCGGTGAGCGCGAAGCCGCGGAAGTACAGTTCCTCGCAGATGGCGGGGGTGACGGCGACGACGAGCCATACGACGCCCAGCGGGACCGACGTGCGGTCCAGCAGCAGGAGCTTCTCGAGCGCGCGGGTCAGCGAGTCCGGCGGCGGCAGCAGGCGGATGAGCACGCCGGCGGCGAGCGTCCACGCCGACAGCCCGACCAGGGCGGACCCGACCAGCGCGCGCACCGGCGGCATCCGCAGCGACAGCGTGTCGCGCCAGCCGAAGCCGAACCACGCGACGAAGAGCAGCGTGGGCAGGAGGAAGAACCCGTACTCGGTCACGAGCACCGTTACCACGGTCCCTGAGCGCTGCAGCAGCACGCTGCCGTAGAAGACGGCGACCAGGATGACCGCGAACGAGACAATGGCCAGCGTCGGGCCGGGCCGCCGCCCCGGCCGGCGATCGAGGCCGAGCAGGTAGGTGATCGACTGTCTGCCGCCGAGCAGCACCTGTTCCTGCTGGAACACGCGGGCCGCGAGCAGGATCGCGAGCCCCGCGTAGGCGGCCGACGAGAGCAGCGTGAGGAAGACGAAGTCCGCGGGCGCTTCCGAGACCAGCACCGCCTTGATCAGCAGCGCCACGTTCACGATGGGCACGAACGCCGTCACCGCGCCGATCTGCACGCCTGGGAGCATCGTCAGCACCGCGGGCATGGCCAGCACCATGTAGACGGGCATCAGGAAGTTCTGGCCGTCCTTGAAATCGCGCGCGAAGGCCGCCACCGCCAGGAAGAGGGCCGACGTGATGAACGTCACGGGGACGAGCATCGCGAACGTCAGCACGTAGGAGGAGAGCGGCAGGCTCAGGTTGACGCCCGGCACGATGCGGGTGAGCGTCGCCGCCAGGCTGACGATGTTGGCGAGCGCCGTGATGAGCGCGATGGTCCAGACCGTGAGGAACTTGCCGAGGATGATCTCCTCGGCGCTGACCGGCGCGCACATCAGCGTCTGCATCGTGCCGCGCTCCTTCTCGCCGGCCGTCAGGTCGATGGCGGGGTAGAGGCCGCCGAGCAGCGACATGACGATCAGGATGAAGGGCAGCAGCATGCCGAGGATCTCGGCGCCGCGTCGCCGCTCGGACGCGACGTTCCTCGACAGGATGTTCATGGCGGTGGCGAAGCCGGGCGCGAGCTCGTGCTCGCGCTCGCGCGCACTCACCAGCGCGGCGCGGAAGCGCGCGAGGGCGTCGAGCAGCCGCTCGCGGGCCAGCTGCGAGTCGGGCTGGATCGAGTCGTAGTAGACCGACACCGAGCCGAGGCCCTCCGCCTCGAGGGCCTGCGCCAGGTCCGGCCACAGGACGAGCACGGCGTCCACGCCGCGCCTCGTGACCGCGATCCTCGCGGCCGCCAGCACCGGGTTCTCGACTTCCGTCGCCGACCCCCGGGAACGGCCGCCATCGGCCGCCATGATCGTCGGCGCCGGGCGGCTCGCCGGGTCGCGCAGCTGCGCCTGGAGCCCGGCGTCGGCCGTGTCCCAGCGTCTCAGGGTCAGCTTGCCCGAGCGCTTCAGAGCCTCCAGCAGCGGCTGCGCGATGTCGCCCCAGACCGCGACAACCGACGACCGCTCCTCGCGCTTCTCGGCCTGCGACTGCTGGAACCAGCTCACCGCGATGATCATCATCGGGTAGAGCACCACCGGCAGGCCGATCATCATGAGCAGCGTGCGCCGGTCGCGCAGCGTCTCGAGCAGTTCCTTGCGGAAGATGGTCCGGATGATCGCGCCCCTCATCCCGCGGCTCCCACGTGCGCCAGGAAGGCGTCGGTCAGGTTGCGGCAGCCGGAGCGGGCGAGCAGTTCCTCCACGGTCCCGGCATCGACCACGCGGCCGCGGTGGAGCAGCGTCACGCGATCGCACAGATACTCGGCCTCGCCCATGACGTGCGTCGAAAAGAGGATGGCGCGGCCCTGGGCCCGCTCGCGCCGGATCGACTCGGCGATGAAGCGGCCGGTGACCACGTCGAGCGCGGCCATGGGTTCGTCGAGGATGAGCACGTCCGGCTGATGGAGGAACGCGCGCGCGATGTTGGCCCGCTGCTTCTGGCCGGAGGAGAGGGTGCCGCACGGCCGGGACGCGAACTCGGTCATGTCGAGTTCGGCGACGAGCTCGTCGATCCGGCGCGCGAGTCGCGGCGGGTCCACCTCGTAGAGCCGCCCGAAGTACTGCAGCATCTCGCGCGGGGAGAGGCGCTGGTAGAGCTGCGTGTCGCCCGAGAGGAACCCGATGCGCCGCTTCCCCTCGAGCGGCCGGCGGGCGAGTTCGACGGCACCCACCAGCACGCGTCCGGATGTCGGCGTGAGGATCCCCGCCAGCATCCGGAGCGTCGTCGTCTTGCCTGCGCCGTTCGGGCCCAGCAGGCCCACCACCTGGCCGGGGCGGACGGCGAGGCTGAGGTCGATCACCGCCTGGACGTCCCCGAAGGATTTCGAGAGATGGATCGCCTGCAGCACGGGGAGATGTTGCCTCAGGTGGGCGGCAATCGCCAAGCGGGATAGAATGGCCCGGCCAGCGAACCCGCATTCGAGAGGCGACCGGGTGTCCCGTTCACGGCTGCAGTCCTCTGTCCGCCCCCGCGCGCTTGTCGGCGCCGCCGCGGCGATCCTGCTGGTCGCGCTTCCGGCGTCGCAGACCGCGGGACGCGCCGCGGCGCGACGGCCTCAGGCGCCTGCGGTGTCGGCGGTGCCCGCGCCCGTCGCCCGGTACTTCGAGATGGCGGATCGCTTCGCGTCGGGGCCGGTCGAGCCGGTCGTGCGCGAGATGGCGTCGCTCGATCACACGCTGGCCGACACGACCGTCAGGTGGCTCGCCGGGATCGTGGCGCGCGACGGGGTCGACCCGCGCCTGGCGACTCGCGTCCGGGCCGCGGCGCTCCTTCACACACACACCGCGCTGGCCGGCGCTCCCGCCACGCGCTTCGAACAGGAGTGGCACCTCGCGATCGCGCGACGCCTGGTGGACCTTCAGGCGCGGCCGCCGGCGCGAGAGCCGGCAGACGCGACCGCGCGACGGCGATCGTTCGAGCGGCGATGGTGGCTGGCGATGGCCTGGTACCGGCACGGCGCGCTGGACCTGCAGGCGCTTGCCGCGGCCGTTCGCACGCTGACGGAGAAGTTCCGCGACGATCCCGAGGTGCTGCTCCAGTCCGGCTCGTTCGCCGAAACGCTCGCCTGGTCCAGGCTGTCCGCGACCGCGATCGTGCCGGCGTCGCTGAAGACGAAGTCACGCGAGGCATGGTTGGCCGACGCGCAATCGGCGTACGAGCGCGCGCTGGCCGCGGACCCCGACCTCGACGAGGCGAGGCTGCGCCTGGGGCAGGTGCTGAGTGAGCGCGGCCGGCACGCGGCGGCACTCGCGGCGCTGTCATCGGTCCTGCAGCGCGCCACCAGCCAGCGGCTCGTCTACCTGGCGCGCCTGTTCTCGGGGAGAGCGTGCGAACATCTCGGTCGCTTCGCGGACGCCGTGGCCCACTACCGGGCGGCAGCCGCGTCGTGCCCCGCGTGCCAGGCGCCCCTGGTCGCGCTGAGCCACGCGGCGATGAAGTCCGGTGATGCGGTCGAAGCGGGCGCGTCGGCCAGCGCGGTGGCGACCATGCCGTCGAGCGACGTCATCGACCCGCTCTGGGAGTACTACTCGGGGCAGTTCCGGAACCTGCCGGCCCTCCTCGAGCGGATGCGGCGGGAGGTGGCGCCGTGAGCCGGCACGTGGTCGTGGCGGCCGCCCTGCTGCTCGCGCTCGCCGGCGCCGGCCCGCGTCAGCAGCCCGTGTTCCGCACCCACGTCGATGTCGTGCGCCTGGACGTGCTCGCCACCGATCGCGGACGGCCGATTCGCGGCCTGACGGCGGCGGACTTCGAGGTACTGGACAACGGGACGCCCCGACGCGTCGAGGTGGTCTCGGCAGATCGGGTGCCGCTCGACGTGGCGCTTGTCCTCGATGTCAGCCAGAGCGTGCGGGGCGACGTGCTCGCGCACCTGAAACGCGCCGCGCTGGCGCTGAACGACGCCCTGGACGCGAAGGACCGCGTCGCGTTGTGGACGTTCTCGCACCGCGTGTCGCGGCTCGTCGCGCCGACCGGCGACCGCGAGCGCGTCCGGGGCGCGATCGACGCCATGGCCCCCGGTGGCGCCACGGCGCTGCTCGACGCCATCTACACGGCGCTGGCCTCCCGCGCGCCGGGCCCGAACCGGCCGGTCGCGCTGGTGTTCAGCGACGGGCGGGACAATCGGAGCTGGCTGGCCGAGTCCGACGTCATCGACGCCGCGCGGGCCAGCGAGACGGTGATCTACGCGGTGACGTTCACGCCGAAGCCTGCGCCGGCCTCGTTGGCCGCTCCCACGGTGGACGTCGGTCCGGACGAGGTCCTCCTCGCCGCCCTCGCGGACGGCTGCGGCGGCCGGCTGCTGCGCACCGCTAGCGAGCGGGAGCTCGGGCTGCGGTTTCTCGAAGTGCTGGACGAGACCAGGACGCGTTACGTTTTGACCTACGCGGTCGGCGCGAATTCGGCGCCGGGGTGGCACACCCTGACCGTGCGGCTCACGCGCCGGACCGGACAGGTGAAGGCGCGGGCCGGCTACCAACTGGCGCCCGGCGGGGGGTGAGTTCCGCGGCTGATGGAGGACGTGAAGGACATGCCCGAGCGCACGTGGATCGACGAGCTTCGCGACGCGGTCGTCGAGGGCGCCGACGTCGAGGCGCGCCGGATCGCCGCGGCGGCGGCCGGCGCCGGGATCGAGGCCCGCGCACTCGTCGAGATGGCGCTGGTCCCGGCCATGGACGAGGTGGGTCGCCGCTTCGAGGCCAACGAGTACTACGTCCCCGAGTTGCTGCTGTCGGCGCGCGCGATGAAGGCGGCCTTCGCCGTGCTGGCGCCGGCGCTCGCCGCGCGTCCGGCGACAGTGGCCGGCCGCGTTGCGCTGGGCACCGTGAGCGGCGACCTGCACGACATCGGCAAGAACCTGGTGGCGACGGTGCTGCAGGGCGGCGGGTTCGACGTGGTGGATCTTGGCGTGGATGTGCCGCCCGAGCGGTTCGTGGAGGTGGTGCAGGAGGGCGGTGTGGACATCGTCGCGATGTCCTCGCTCATCACGACCACCATGCCCGGCATGGCGGCGACCATCGAAGCGCTGGCGCGGGCCGGCGTGCGGGAGCGCGTCAAGGTGATCGTGGGCGGCGCGCCGGTGAGCGCGGCGTACGCGGCGCGCATCGGCGCGGACGGGTTCAGCGACAACGCGGCCGGCGCGGTCGCCCTCGCCAGGCGGTTGCGGTCGTGACGGGCCGGGAGCGCGTCCTGGCGGCAATGCGGCGGCACCGGCCCGACCGCGTGCCGTTCGACCTGTCGTTCGACATGGCGCCGGCCAAGCTGGACGAGTTCCGTCGCCGCACGGGCTCGGCGTTGACCCCGGAGGAGTATTTCGGCGCCGATACGCGGATGGTGCGCCTCGGGCCGTCGCGCCTGTCCTCGGACTTCTCTTTCTGGCTCGGGGCGGCCACGGGCCTCGCGCTGGACGAGTGGGGCATCGGCCGCCGCGCGACCTCCAGCGCCGATCGGGCCCACGCGCACCTGGACGGCTTCGTCCATCCGCTGCGCGACGCGCGCCAGGACGCCGACCTGCGCGACTACCCGTTTCCGGACATCGACGCTGACTACCGCTACGACCACCCGCGCGAGGCGATCGCCGCGGTGCAGGAGGCGGGGCTCGCCGCCGTGGCGATGATGGAGTGCACCATCTTCGAGACCGCGTGGTTCCTGCGCGGCATGGAGGCGCTGCTCCTCGATTTCGCGGACCGGGCGAGGCTGGCCGGCGCGTTGCTGGACGCGATCACGGCGCGGCGCATCGTGCAGGCGCGGCGGTACGCGGAACTGGGCGCCGACGTGCTGTCGATGGGCGATGACGTCGGCACCCAGCGCGGCATGCTGATGAGCGTCCGGATGTGGCGCCAGTGGCTGAAGCCGCGGCTCGCACGCGTCGTTACCGCCGCGAGGGCGGTGCGCCCGGACGTGCTCGTCTTCTACCACAGCGACGGCAACATGGCCGCCATCATCCCCGACCTCATCGAGATCGGCGTGGACATCCTGAACCCCGTGCAGCCGGAGTGTATGGACCCTGCTGCCCTCAAGGCGCAGTACGGCGATCGCCTGTCGTTCTGGGGCCTGATCGGCACCCAGTCCACGCTGCCCTTCGGCACCCCGGCGGACGTCGCCGCGGACGTGCGCCTGCGCGTCGAGACCGTCGGCGCCGGCGGCGGCCTCTTCCTCGCGCCGACGCACGTCATCGAGCCCGAGGTGCCCTACGAGAACATCGTCGCCTTCGTGGAGGCGGTCAAGGCGAGCGGGACGCGATGAGGTCGGACCCGTCGCGGGGCGCGGGGCCGGCGATCCGTGCTGTACCATGGATGGTCAGATGACTGGTGTGCCCTACCTCGTGCCGGCGCGCGCGCACCGCGTGGAACAGGAGATCAAGCGCAGCCGGTTCATCACGACGCTCGGCCGGGCCGCCACCGTCGAGGAGGCCAGTGCAGTCGTGCGCGCGGTCGGCGAGGAGTTCGCCGACGCGACGCACCACTGCTGGGCCTACGTGGTCGGGTCGCCGGGCAGCACCGGGCGGATCGGGATGAGCGACCACGGCGAGCCGTACGGCACGGCCGGCCGCCCGATGCTCAACGTGCTCCTGCACAGCCGCGTGGGTGACGTCGTGGCGGTGGTGACCAGGTACTACGGCGGCACGAAACTGGGAATCGGGGGATTGGTGCGGGCCTACAGCCGCGGCGTGCAGCAGGCGTTGACGAGCCTGCCGATCATCGAGCGCGTCGAGTGGGCGACAATCCGCGTCACCGTCGACTACGCGCGCGTGTCGGCCGTGCAGCAGATCCTCGGGACGTTCAACGCCGAGGTCGCCGCGCAGGAGTTCGACGCCGGCGCCCGCTACGATCTGCGCGTGCCGGCCGGCCGGCTGGACGCCTTCCTCGCGGCCGTGCTCGACGCGACGCGCGGGCAGGCCCGCGTCGAGATCCCGGCGCCCGGTGGCGCGTCACCAGAGGGCGCGTAACAGCGGTGGACGCCCGGCCGTCGCCATCTGCGCCCCGGGCGCCGCGGATCCCGTCTCCGGCGTCCATGCCGCCGCCGTCGGCGCTCGTCGCGCTGCGGCACTGCAACTTCCGCCTGCTCTGGGCCGGCCAGTTGGTGTCGTTCTCCGGCACCATGATGCAGACTTCCGCCATCCTCTGGCACGTCGCGCTCCTCGTGCCCGACGAAGGCAAGGGCCTCGCCCTCGGCATGGTGGGCCTGGTCCGCATCCTGCCCATCATCGCGCAGGACATCCTCGGCGTCGGCGCCCGCGGCTGGCTCTACGCGGCGCCCGCCATCGGCGCCATCGCGGCCAGCGCCGTCATGGTGCGCGCGGTGGAGCGCATCGAGCACCGCGGATGCGTCCTCGTGTGGGCCGTGGCCGGGTACGGCCTGGCGACGGTGGTGCTCGGGGTGTCGCGCAGTTTCTGGCTGACGTGTCTTTGCCTGGCGGCCACGGGCGCCACCGACACCGTCGGCATGGTGCTGCGCAACATCATCCGGCAGACGCTGACGCCCGATCACCTGCGCGGGCGCATGGTCAGCGTCAACATGATCTTCTTCATGGGCGGCCCGCAGCTGGGCGAACTCGAGGCGGGGCTGGTGGCCAACTGGTGGGGCGCGCCGCTGTCGGTCATCACGGGCGGCCTCGGTTGCCTGGCCGCGACGGCGCTGCGTCGCCACGCTCGCGACACGTGAGCGGTGGGACCGGCGTCTCGCCGGTCGTGGCGCTGGCACGCGTGGGCCTTGGGCCTTGTACCGTCTTGGACCCCGGGCCCCACATCCGACATCCGACATTCAGTATTCAACCGCGCCGTTTCTCCGGCGCGGGACCGGCGTGTCACCGGTCGCAGCGCTCGTGCTGGTGGGCCTTGGGTCCTGGGACCTTGTCCGCGTCCCAGGATCCCCGCAGGATGGAGCTTGTGAGAGACGTCGCCGCCCTGCTCAACGCCATGCGCGACTCCGGCGTGATCACCGGCTACGCGCCATTCGGTGCCGCAGCCCAGATGCGCTACACCGAGCCCGTGGCCACGCTCGACGCGGATGTGCTGGTCGCGGGTCCGGCGCCGGGCCGCATGGACACGCTGGGTCCGATCTACGAGTTCTGCCGGACGCGGGGCTTCGAGCCGGAGGGTGAGTCGGTGCGGGTCGGCGCGTGGCCCGTCCGATTCGCGCCGGTCTTCAGCCAGCTGACGCGTGATGCGCTGCCGGCGGCGGAGACGGCGGACTTCGAGGGCGTGCCCTTTCGCGTGGTCTCGGCGGTGTACCTCGCCGTGATTGCGCTGAGCGTGGGCCGCGCGAGGGACTTCGCGCGCGTGCTGGCGTTGATGGAGTCCGGCGCGGTGACGCCAGAGGACATCGGGATGCTGGCCGTCCGTCAGGGTCTCGCAGACGCCTGGGACCGGTTCTCCACGAGGTTCCTCGATGACCGACGTTGAGCGGCTTCTCGAGCGCCAGGCGCTCTGGCAACACTCGCAGCGAACGCTGTCGTGGCCCGAGAAGATCCGCCTGGCCGAGCGCATGCGGCCCGCGATCGAAGCGTTCCGCCGCCGGCGCGCACAAGGGCCGCGGGGACAATCGTCGCCGCGCACCGACCCCAACGCCTCCCGCACGTAGCCGCCGCCGTCGGTTCCCGACGAGCCTTCCCGGTTTCCGCGCCCTCGGCGGTCATGGCCTACCTCCCTGGCCCTGGACAATCGTGAGAGGGCCTGGGCGACGATGGCGTCCCTGAGTCCGTCCCATTGCATTGCAGCGAGCCTCGGGGTGGACGCCGCGCCCAGCGCGGCCGATGCCGTCGAAGGAGGTCTCGGCCCAGATGGTCCTCGTTCGACCTTGCTCCATCTGGCCGTCCGACGC
>Ga0315273_10002181_pt1 | contig 22892 bp, 23 predicted proteins | sample YL17G02_0_MG_FD_205753 | JGI IMG/M metagenome (GOLD analysis project Ga0315273, IMG submission 205753) | Sediment microbial communities from Yellowstone Lake, YNP, Wyoming, USA - YL17G02_0 | ecosystem: Environmental > Aquatic > Freshwater > Lake > Sediment | place: USA: Wyoming | collected...
TGAAATCCGATTCGCTCAGTTCCCCGGGACTGTAGACTTGAGCGAAGAATACCTCCTTGGGACTTCCCTCCAGAGCTCTCCAGACCTTGACCCGCCGTTGAAAAGTCCTCACCTGTCCGTCGGAGAATCGGCCTGGATACTGCCGCTGCAGATACTCGAAGAGGCTCTTGCCTTCCAGCCCTGGATTCACCTCCAGATGCTTCCGTACCTCTTGCCATATTCCGCCGAAGGGGTCTTCTCGGGTCCGCCAGGTATGGGGACTGCTCATCTCACTGGGCAGATTCCCTGAGTTCAGATACTTGCGCGCTGTCTTCTCATCAATGCTCGCTTTCGCGGCGCCATTACTCAGCGTGTAACCCTTGCTCATCAGCTTTCTCAACCTCCTGACCTGTAGGTCGGTGACCATCCACGGTGCCTCCTGTGGGGCCAGAGTGGATGATTTCCCCCCCGGTGAAAACCGGTGGTTTTAATTGTCGTTAGGGGATAATTCTAATTGTCGCTGATCACCCGTGTTTGGCTGTTTCACCGGGAGGATACCATGCGCTTGACCACGCCCAATGCACGCGTGCTTCTGATGGCCATCGGTTTGAGCCTGCTCTACCCTCTTGCGGCGCTGGCCCAGGTGCCAAGCCCACCGCCAAGGTGACTGGATTCGATATCGAGGAGATAAGCCTGCGGGACGTAACCTTCCTCTTCGACGTCTCGGTCAAGAACCCCTACCCTTTGGACCTCTGCCTGGAGGCCATGCGGCTCACCTTCTTCGTGGAAGGCGCGCAGGTAGCGCAAGTGCAGACCGCCAAAGGCTTCACGGTGAAGGCGAGGGGAGAAGAAACTTCACGCTTTCACGCCGCCCTGCGCTACGAGGATGTGCTGGCGGCCGTAAAAAACTACGCGGAGAAGGACTACCTGAATACCCTCGTCAAGTCGGAGATCGTCATTCCCCTTCCCAAGATCCCGGGGCTGCCTTCGCGGCTCACGTTCGCATACGATTTCAAGAGCAAGATACCCGCCCTCAAACCCCATATATCCATCCACTGCTGTCCAACTGTTTGGGGATCCCTGTCCTATAAGTTACCAGGGGATAACTAATTAGATGCGAAATGTGCTTTTATCGATTTGAAATGAAAACTATACTTCGGCCACTCTGCAGACGCCTGTTTGGGGGAGTGGCTCATGAATCAAGGGCAATCGGTCTTTTCCCAGGTTGTGGACTTCGTGCCGATGCATGAGTTCCGCAAATGTGTCGGGCGATATCACGGACATCACAAGGTACAGAGTTTTTCCTGTTGGAATCAGTTTCTATGCATGGCCTTCGCCCAACTTACCTACCGGGAGAGCCTTCGAGATATCGAGTCGTGCCTGAACTCTATGCCGAACAAACTGTACCACATGGGCTTTCGTGGAAAGATTTCTCGCAGCACCCTGGCCTATGCCAACGAGACCCGTGATTGGTTGTTATGATGACCGTCGGCGCCGGGAGGTTTGCCGATGGTGTTGCGTGTTGCGATGAGCGGGGGATGGTCATATGCTGCTCTCAACCCCGACCCGGGAAAGCAGAGGGGGAGAGGGCAGGAGATGGCCTATAAATCCGCTGTGGCGTTGAGCGACCACGTTGATTGGTTTGGTCAGGCCATCTCCCGCGTTTGTACCATCAACATGTGTGCCCCTATGGGACCACGAATAGTGGAATGGACGCAACGCACAACCACCAAGGTATCCTTTCCTCTCCGCTATCCGAAGGCAACGAGGAGAAGGAGGAGAGAATGATCGAGAGGGTACATGGGATCGACCGGCACAAACAGTTCTCGACGATCAGCGTCCTGAACAGTCAGGGGGAGGAGGTGCATTTCGCGGGCGCCTGCCGGGAGTTTGGAAAGTACGTGGAGGGTCTGGGACCAACGGACGCGGTGGTCCTGGAGGCCTCGACGGGATCGTTCTGGTGGGCGGATCAGATCGAGGCGAAGGGGGCGAAGTGCTTCGTGGTGGATCCGCGGAAGTTTCGGATCATCAAGGACTCGTGGAACAAGACGGACAAGCAGGATGCGCGCAACTTGGCGAAGGCGCTATGGGTGCACGTGGTGACGGGGGAGTTCGGGATCCCGACGGTGTACAAGCCGACAGGGGTGGTGCGGGATCTGCGGAAGCTGTTCGCGCAGTATTGCCTACTCAACCGCCAGATCGCGACGCACAAGAACAACGCCCAGGCGATCTTCGTAGACAACGGCATCGATCTGAAGAAGGAGCTCAAGTGCCGGCTGTTCGCGGCGAAGAGCGGGCTGGAGCTGCTGAAGGAGATGAACGTCTCGGCGGCCAGTCGTGTGTGTCTAGAGCTGACCCTGCAGGTACTATGGAAGGTAGAGGAAGCGAAGGAGCGGCTGGCGGGGGAGATCCTGTTGGCCGGCGAAGCGCTGAAGAGCCAGGTGGAGCTTCTGATCAGCATCAAGGGGATCACACCCTTGATCGCGCTCGCCTTCCTGGCCGACGTGGCAGACATCCGGAGGTTCAGGACCCTCCGGAAGATGAACGCGTACCTGGGGCTGGTGCCGCGGGCGAGCAACAGTGGAGGCAAGAGTCGGCCTGGCCACATTACTCGCGAGTCCCGGAAGCTGACTCGGACGATCCTCACGCAGTGCGTGCACCACGTTGCCGCCTCCTCGGAGTCCCTGGAGCGTTACTACCGTGAGCTGAGAGAAAAGCGAGGAACCGGCCGAGCCCGCATTGCCGTGATCCGCAAGCTCTGCGGGATGATGAGGAGGATGCTGCTCAGTGGCGAGCAGTACCGATGGATTGACCGGGGGTTGTACGAGAAGAAGCTCAGGCAGTATGAGCGAGTCCTCAAGAGAGTGAAGGAGGAGCGACCGGCGGCTTGACGATCATCATAGTGGCTTGACGATCATCATAGTGGCGGATCTACGCCGACTTCGCCCAGGTGTTGATTCACACGGCCCGAGGTCTGTACAAAGATGATGCGTTGGGAGTCGAGCTGGATCACACCGTCTACGCGCTGGACTCCACCACGATCGACCTCCTCCCGTAACCGGGCTCTCGTGGCTCACCTCCAGGGTGATCGCCTCCATTTCGTTGGCCGTCATCATCACCGCGAAGGTGCGGGTAATCAGCTTCTTGTGCAAGGCGCAAGTCGGGGGAGTCGCTCTGCCCGCAGACCACGGGCGGCCCCCTGCTCGCGCGGAGAGTGGCAAGGGGGGGGACGGATCACAAGCCGTCGTACACGTTCTTTCGGTGCCGGATTCTGAGTATGACGATGGTCAGCGCCTTCTGCTTTAACTCGTAGATTATTCGATAATCAGAAAACCGATAGCTGAACAGGCCGCTGTATTTGCCTTTCAGCTGCTTTCCCGAATAGGGGTCGTGGGCGATGATATTCTCGATCACCTGGAATGCCCGGCGCACCGGGGCTTTGTCGAGTTTCTTCAGCTCTCGCAGGCAGCGGTTTTCTATTTCAATCGAGTACATTCAGCTAAAGACCGAGAGCTTCCTTGGCCTTGCTGATCGGCGTTGATTTTCCGCCTCTTCGTTCTCTGGCCAGCTCGAGGTCCTCGAGTTCTTCGAAGTACTCCTCCAGGGCCCGGTTCACGAAGTAGCTCTTTTTCCGATGGGTGTCCTCGGCGATTCTGTTCAGCTTTTCCGCCAGTGTTTCATCGATGGTGATACTGATCGCCTTGGTAGCCATACTGTCTTTCCTCGTATGATTTAATATGATAAATATGATTTATATGATTAATAGTAACAGTGCCTGCTCACGGAGTCAATCGCTGCCAATAAGGGCCTGCTGTGTTCGCAGCAGGCCCGTGCCTATCAATAGGGTTGTGCCTTTTCGCCGGTCCGGCCGGCAGCGGCTACGACCGGAAGGCCTCGATGTAGGAGTCGGCATAGATCGAGCGGTTCATCACCACGTCGGCGCTGATCAGGGCGTTGACCAGTTCCTCGTCGGTCACGTCCAGGATCACCGCGTCCATGCCGCTGGCGGCCATCATCACCGCGAAGGTACGGTTGAGCAGCTTCTTGTGGATGGCGCCGTTACTGATGTTGCTCAACCCGCAGACCACGTGCGGGGGCGGGTCGGAGAAAAGCTGGAACTGGTTGGCCGCCGCCAGTATTATCTTGGCCTGGTCCTGCATGTACTTCAGGGGCATCACGATCGGGTCCAGAAAGAGGTGCTCCGGCGGGATGCCGAACTCCATGGCCGTGGCCAGGATCTTGCCGGCGATCTCCAGGCGCTTCTCCACGGTCTTGGGGCTGCCGGCCTCGTCCATGACCAGGCCGATGATCGAGCAGCCGTACTCGGCCACGATCGGGAAGATCTCCTTCATCTTGTCGTCGGTCGCCGTAGTGGAGTTGATGAGGGGCGGCTTCTTGCACAGGGGCACCGCCTCCTTGAGCATGGGATACTTGTTGGTGTCGATCGAGATCGGCACCTCGGTGACCGACTGCACCTGCTCGATCATCCAGCACAAGTCCTCCACCTTGGCGGAGGCCGCGCCCAGGTTCACGTCGATGTAGGTGGCCTTGCAGGCCGTCTGCTTCTTGGCCCATTCCTTGATCACGCTGGCATCATGAGCGAGCACCGCCGCCTTGACGTCCTTGAAGCCGGTGTTGATCCGTTCGCCGATGAAAATCATGTCTTTCCTCCTTAGAATAGCTGCGCTATCGTGGCCTGCACGCCCTTGATCGCCTCCGGGTGGGCCATGATCAGGATGTCCGCCCCGGCCTGCAGGTACACCGAGCCGCAGGCGGCCTCCCACATGGGCCCGCGCTTGGCCAGCTTGCCCCATCCCGGCAGGATGTCTTCGTCCACGACCGCCTCCTTGACCCGGTAGACCTCCCCGCCCACGTCGCAGATCTGGGGTATGGCCATCAGCTTGTCGCCTTTCAGCCCCGCGATGCGCGCCCGCTCCAGGATGGTGTACACGTAGTCGAAACCGTACCCCAGGGCGGCGGTGGTCTGGAAGGACACCACGTCTTTCAGGTCAAAGCCGGCGTCTTGCAGCAGGATGTTGATCTGCTTGCCAAGGTTGATGTCTACGGGAGCCTGGGCGATGATCTTGTGCTTGTCGGACTTGCAGATGGCCACCACGGTGCGGTAGTTGGCCTCCTTGGCCGAGCCGATCAGACAGTTCTCGCCTTTGGCCGCCTGGGAGCACTCGGGCAGCACCAGGTTGTCCTTCTCGTCAGAGCCGCACCCCCAGATGATCAGCGGCACGTTCACGGCCTTGAGCACGTCCTGGACCACCTTGGCGCAGGCCGAGGCGCCCAGGTTCTTGCCCGCCGGGTCGGCACCGATCATCTTCAGGCTGATCAGGTCGACCTTGTACACCTCGACGCACTTCTGGGCCCACTCCACCGGGGAGTTGATCTCCTTGCCCACCGCCGAGACGAGCATGTCCGGCCAGTCCGGCGGCACGTCAGCAACGTAGCCGGCGATGACCGGCTTGTTGGGGATGGCCCCCTCGAAGGTCAGGAAAGGCAGGGTGGTCTGCCCCCCCACGGTGACGGTCTTGCCGCGCGTCCCGCCCTCGGCCTTGGTGACCCCGATGGTCACCGTGTTGATGGCCGCCGTCCATTTCTCTTTTACATCCGCTACTTGCATGTTACCCTCCGACCGCATCGATGATCGCCGCGATGCTCTTCATGATAGGCGAGCCGTCCAGTTTTTTCAAAGGCTCGCCGCGAAAAATCGTCTCGTCCAGCTGCGGGTCGTACGGGAGGTCCGCCAGATACTCCAGGCGGAAAGCCCGGACCCGCTCCAGGACTGCTGCCTTGTGCGACTCCTTGACGGCGTTGGTCACGATGTACTTTTTGCCGATCCGGTTGTCCAGGCTCTCGGTGATGGCCTGGATGCGCTCTGCCGAGGCGATGGACAGGGGGTTGTCGGTCACCACCACCACCAGGGCGTCAATGTTCCGGGTGGTCCGCCGGGAGAGGTGCTCGAGGCCCGCCTCGTTGTCCATGATCACCCACTTGTAGGAGGGCGTGAGGTCGTCGGAGAACTTGCGGATCATGTTGTTCAGGGCGCAGTAGCAGCCGGCCCCCTCCCCCCGCCCCATGGTGAGCAGGTCGAAGCCTTCCGCCTCCTCGAGGATCTGGTGCAGCCCCGCCTCCACGTAGTTGGCCTTGGTCATGCCCGCCGGCAGCTGCTTGATGGCCTTCAGGACCTCCTCCCGCAGGTCGCCGATGGACTGCCGCGGTTTGATGCCCAGGAGGTTGCCCAGGTTGGAGTCCGGGTCCGCGTCGATCGCCAGGACGGGCCCCCAGCCGCGCAGGCCCAGCTGGGTCACCAGCAGGGCGGCGATGGTGGTCTTGCCGGTGCCGCCCTTGCCGGCCACCGCGATGCTCTTAGCCATGGAACTCCTCGATGTCGGTGTGGGGCAGGAACATCGCCTTGCGGAACTCCTCGATGTAGTCCTCCGCGCCCATCAGGTCGTAATAGGTGGTGTTCTCGCGGATCCGCTCGACCTTGCGCAGGGCCTCTTTGTAGAAGGCCACGATCTTGGCCCCCTGGATCGAGGTGTTGCCCACGAACTGGATGCGGCTCCTTTCGATCTCGGGGATCAGGCCGATGGCGATCGCGTTCTCCACGTCGATGTAGCGCCCGAAGGCCCCGCCGATGTAGAAGCGCTCGATGTCTCGAAACTTGAGCTCCAGGCGCCGCACCAGGATCTTCATGGCCGCGAAAATGGCCGCCTTGGCCGTGATGATGTTCTCGATGTCGCTTTCGGTGATGTACACGGCCCGCCCCGCCGCCTCGCGCTCCTCGGCCAGGATGTAGCGCCGCACCCCGTCCACCTCCACGATGCGCGGCGAGCGGTCCGGCACGAAGCGCCCGGAACGGCTGATGAGGCCCTCCCGCAGCAGCACCCCCACGAAATCGATGATGCCCGAACCGCAGAGGCCCTTGGGCGGGGCTTCGTCGATGGTGCGGTAGCGGATGACTCCGTCCTCGGCGAACACCCTCTCCACCGCCCCCCGCTCGGCCCGCATGCCGCAGTCCACGCTGGCCCCCTCCAGCGCCGGCCCCGCGGAGGCGGAGGTAGTTACCAGCCACTCCTTGTGGCCGATCACGATTTCCCCGTTGGTGCCGATGTCCAGCAGCAGGGCCAGCTCCGGCTTCTCGTTCATCCGGGTGTACAGGATGCCGGCGGTGATGTCGCTGCCCACCCAGCCGCTGATGCCGGGCAAGCTGTACAGCAGGCCTCGCGGGTTGATCTTCAGGCCCACCTCTGCGGCGCGCAGTGGCGGCGGGGAGACCGAGGCGGGCACATAGGGGAAGCGGCGGATATTGCGAGGGTTCAGCGCCAGCAGGAAATGCCCCATGGCGGTGTTGCCCGCGCAGACCACGGCCGTTATGTCCTTGAGCTTCACCTGGTTGGAGTCGGCCAGGCTGGTGATCAGGCCGTTGATGTCCTCCACCAGCAGGCGCTGCAGCTCCCCCACCCCTTTCTGCTCGGCGGTGATCATGCGCCGGGTGACCTCCCGGCCGTAGATGCCCTGGGAGTTGAAGCAGGCCTTGGCGTCCAGGGTCTTCATGGTGTGGGCATCCACCAGGTGGGCCACGATGGTGGTGGTGCCCATGTCCACCACGGCAATGAAGTTCCTTTCCGCCGTGTCCCCTGGCTCCACGTTCATCACCTCGGCGATCTCCCGCCGCAGGCCGACCGTGGCCGTGATCTTGTAGTCGCCGGCGCGCAGGACGTCCGGCAGGCTCTGGATGATCTTCAGCCCCATCTGCATGGAGCGGTACTTCAGCTTCCGGCGGATAGCCTCGTCCACGCGCTGGTGATCGGCGATGTTGTTGGCCAGGGTGGGAGGCTCCATGACGAGGTACACCTTGTCGACCAGCGGAGCCGGCACGAACTTTTCGTCGTACTGGAACTCGGCCACGAAATCGCGGAAGCGTTCGGCGTCCTCGGCGGCGCGGGCTTTCTCCTTGGCCATCGTGCCGGCCGGGATCTCCACGGTCAACTCGTCGGTCACCGCGGTCTGGCAGGCCAGCACGTAGCCCTGGCGGATCTCCTCCCGGGTCAGCTTGGCGGAAACCGCCCCGCTCACCTCGCCGCGGGTGACGATCATCTTGCAGCGCCCGCAGATGCCGTCGCCGCCGCACACGTTGTTGATCGTGATGTACGCCCGCTGCGCGGCCTCCAGGAGCGAGAGGTCCGCGGGCACGCGTACGGTCTTGTTTTGGGGCAGGAAGGTGACCGAGTGCTCCCGCATGCTGGGCGCTACTTGGCGAGCTTCTGCAGAAAGGCCGGGATTTCCCGGGCGTTCTCGGGGCCGATGAGCACCTCTTTCCACTCCGAGGTGTCCTCGATCTCCGCCCGAAAAATGGGCAGGAGGCCCGGGATGATCAGCCGGCGGTGCTTCACCTTCTCGGCCACCTTCTGGGCCTGAATGGTCTTGACCACCTTCTCCGCGGAAATCTTGTCGCCGGCGTAGGCGTTGAGCACGCCCAGCCCTTCGGTGTCCACCACGCAGATGTAGGCCGGCACCTTGCTGCGCTCCACCTCCCCCGCCACGCTGAAGTAGGTGAGGGAGAAGTTGGTGGTGAACAGCACCGGCGAGTTCTCGTTGGGCGAGCCCAGCTCGTAGAGCTTGGCCTCCACGGCGTTGGGCACTTGCGGGTCGGTGTACACGTCCTGGACGGTGACCAGAATCGGCAGCAGCTCCCAGGGCTCCAGGCCGTTCACTAGTACTATGCCGGCATACTTGGCCGCGTAGGTGGCGGCCAGGATGCCTTCCTGCTCCGGGGAGGAGGCAGTGACCTCCACGAGGGCCGGGTAGCCGAAGGGGCGGAACTGCTTCCGCAGAGCGGCCCGCCGGGCGATGGTCAGCGAACGGATCGTTTCGGCCCCGTTGCCGGCGAACGCCAGCACCAGGTTCTCCACGCCCTTCTCCTTGGCCTTGGAAGTGAGATCGGCCAGCTCCTCGAGGGAGCCGGCGCCCACTGCCAGCGGGCATTTGGTTGCGGCGGCTACGCTGGCCAGGGCCTCCAGGCTGCCGGCGTCGGCCTTGTACAACAGCGGCCGCTTGTCCTTCACGGCCTCGGCCCCCGCCTTCAGGGCGTCGGGCTTTCCGATCAGCATCAGCGGCACCGGGCTTTTTTCCGCGGCGAGTTTTGCCCGCGCCGCCGCCCCCGCCCCGTCCAGCTCCACGGCCGCCAGGGCGACCCTCAGGGTCTTGCCCACGCGCATGAAGGAGGCCTTGCCGATCGCCTCCAGGCGGGCGGTGAGCTCGGCATCGGACAGCGCAGCCGGGATGCGCACCGCGATGCCGGCCGGGCGGTGGAACTTCTCTTCGTGCCGGAACATGACCGTCTCCTGCCCGAGGTCGAAGCTCTTGCCCTCCGGCCCGATCTTCACCAGGCGCATGGGAGGCGCGGAAGCCTCGGACATGGCCACCTTGGCCTCCTCGGTGATGTGCGGGCAGTCGGTCAGGGCCCGCTGCTTGGCGGCCACCTGCATGGCGAAGGCCATGCAGGTCGGCAGGCCGCAGTCCTTGCAGTTGGTCTTGGGCAGGTTTTTGTAGATCTGCATTCCGGTCATGGCCATGGTTTCCTCCTTAGGCGAGCAGGGCTTCCATCGTGAGCGCCGGGTGCTCCACGCTCTGCAGGTACTGAAGCAGCTTCTCCGGGTCCTCGGCGTTCTCCTCGGTGGCGATCTTGTCGAACAGCTCGGAGCAGCCTTCCTTGGCCAGCGCCACCTTCAGGCGCTCGGCCACCTCCTCCTTGAGCTGCTTGCTCATCCAGACGATCCTCTTGTGCCCGCCCTCGCCGCTGATGAACTTGTGGCTGGAGACGTACATCTTGCCGATCCCGGTGAACCCGGGGATCTGCTGCCCGCCGCCCACTTGTCCGGCCAGGGTGGAGAAGGTCATACCGATGGGGGTCATCCCGGTGTAGTCCCGGTCCACGATCATGACCCCGTTGGCCTCGGGCACCACCGCGGCGATGCACTCGAAGCAGCCGCAGGAGGTCATGGGCTCCTCCATGATCGAGTAGGCGTTGAACTTCTTGAGGTTCCCATTGGACTTGATGTCGATGTAGTCGTTGATGGCCTTCCACTGCCCCTTGGCCGCGTCGAGGGTCTCGCCCTTCTTGACCGGCTCGTTGGGGCCGTGCGCGTTGATCTGGAAAGAGGCCTTGCAGTCCAGCCAGGTGTAGGCGCCGCACAGGCCCAGCCTCTGGGGGGTGACGATGCACACGTGGTTGGGGGCGTAGGACTGGCAGAGGGTGCAGGAGTAGTACTCCTCCACGTCCTCGTCGGTCATGTTGCCGATCTTGTCGTCCCGGTGGCTGTAGACTTTGCGCGCCTCCTCCAGCAGCTCGTTGACCTTGGCCTCGTCGGTGTAGATCTTCACCTGCACCCGGTCCACGATACGGCTGAACTCGTCGTGCATCTTGGCCACCAGGATGTCGCCGAAGTGGCGGATCAGGAAGCCCTTGGCCGCCGCCTCCTTGGAGATGCGCACCCAGATGATGGAGCGCTGCCCCATGTGGAAGATCCCGTGGGCGCAGGAGATGAACTCGTGAACGCGACGCTCCAGCACGCTCTCGAAGTCCTGCTGGAAATCGCGCCCGGCCACCTCCACCGTGATGGCCAGGGGGTAGGCCTGGCCTTCCTTCATGGCGCCGATCTCGGGGCCGATGACCTCGATCTTGCCGTCCTCCACCTCCTCCATGCTTTTCATGCGCAGCAGCTCGAAGGCCTCGGTGTACTTGCCGCCGAACTGCACGTGCATGTCCTCCTTGCGCACGCGCTCCCCCTCGAACCCGGCTCCGAAGGGCACCGGGATGGGGATGGACTCCATCTTGATGGTCAGGCCGCGCAGCTCGATGGCGCGGCTGATGATCTCATCCAGCCGCACCCCCGACACCACGTGCTCGTAGGTGCAGATGCCCGTAGGCAGAATCTGGGGGATGGGGATGTCGGCGATGACCGGAAAGCCGTAGTTGATCGCCCCGGCGGCGGTGGCGTACTTCTCGTCGCTGATGAGCTGCCCCTCGTCCGTGACCCCGTCGTCCTCGCCCAGGGCCATGACGAAGGCGTGCACCCGTTCCTTGTTGTACATGAGGATTGCCTTGGCGGCCTTGCGGTTGCCCGGCTCCACCCCGCCGAAGGTCATGGCCGAGCGGGCGGCGAAGTTCAGCGCGTGGATGGCCGCGGTGATCTCCTTGCCGTAGGGCACCGTGAAGGTGTCCCAGCTCATCTCGATGTTTTCCTCGGCCAGCTGTTCGGCGATGGCCCGGCCCTTGGAGTGGCCGGCCATGAACACCAGGATGTTGCGGGACTGGAAGCCCTGGATGAGCTTCACCGCGTCCTCGTTCTTCTGGGTGGCGCCGACGATGGCCACGAAGCCGGGCATGCGCCCGTCCACCAGTTTGATGCCCTGCTGGCGCAGTATGTTGTCGCCCGTGAAGCCTAGCCAGATGCCGTTCTCCACGGTGCCGTTGACGTATTTCAGCACCTCGATGACTTCCTCGGCGAGCAGGGTGGCCACGCCCGAATCCAGGGTCTCGCCCAGGTAGGGAAGCCACAACTCATTCGCGGGGATCCGCCCGAGCAGCTTGCGGGCCTCGGATAGAGACTCCTCCAGGTCGCCCAGCTTCGTGACCTTCTGCCCCAGGAACAGGAGCATGATGGGCAGGTAGTAGGCGGTGTTCGGGTAGGCGACCGGCGCCTCTTTCCCCTTGGCCTTGATCGTGGCGGCCAGCTCGGCCTCGGCCCGGGCCACCAGTTTGTGCGCTCCGCGGATCGCCGCTGTTGCAATAACCTTGGACATGACAGCTACTCCTTTCGAGTATTATTTTCTTATGGTCAGGGAGCCTGGCCCCGCGCCCAGCCGGAGGGCGCCGACTGCAAGCCTGCGCCGGCACTCGGGACACAACCGGGCCCGCTTCCGGAACTCTTCCCAATCCATTTTCGTTTTCACCCTCGCCAGCATCTGCTCGGCCACCGGCACGCTCACCATGCGTGCGCCGCAGCCCTCGCAGTTGAGGAGCTTCGAGCGGCTCTTGAAGGGGGAGATCTCCGCCTCCCCGCTGTCCGCGTGGATGCGCACCTGGATGGTGCCCACCGGGCAGACCGCGGCGCAGGCCCCGCAGGCGATGCAGGCCTCCGCGGGGGCCCGGAAGGGGGCCGCCACCACCCGCTCCACGCCTCGGCCGGCGAAGCCGATGGCCGAGACGCCGATGGCCTCCTCGCAGGCGGCGACGCACAGCCCGCAGAGGATGCAGTTGCGCTGGCTCTCGGTGACAGTCGGGTAGGGCGTACCCTCCACCCCCATGCGCGCGGCCAGCTGCCTCAACTCCGCACTCTCCGGGCTGCGGGCCAGCATGAGCTGCATGACCCCCCGGCGGACGCGCTCCGCTTTCCCGCTTTGCACCCGCACACTGATGTCCCGCCGCACCGGGTAGCTGCAGGCTGTGACCAGCTGGTCCTTGCCTTCCAGCTCCACCAGGCACAGCCGGCAGGTGGCCTGCTCACTGAGCGCGGGGCTGTGGCACATGGTGGGGATCCACACCCCGGCCTTGCGGGTGGCCTCGAGGATGGTGGCCCCTGCGGCCACCTGCACCCGGATACCGTCGATGCTGACCGTCGGCACTCCGCCCTCCTTCCTCAAACCCTGACGATCGCCCCGAAGGGGCACTTCTCGTAGCAGATGCCGCACTTGGTGCACACCTGCTGGGCGATGACATGGGCTTTTTTGCGCTCCCCGGCGATGCACTGCACCGGGCACTTCTTGCGGCAGATGCCGCAGCCGGTGCAGGTGTCCGCGACGATCTGGTACAGGAACAGCCCCTTGCACTCCCTGGCAGGGCAGTGCTTGTGCTCGATGTGCTCCACGTACTCGTCGCGGAAGTAGCGCAGGGTGGACAGCACCGGGTTGGCCGCGGTCTTGCCCAGCGCGCACAATGAGGCCTCGCTCAACAGCTCGGCCAGCGCCTCCAGCTCGGCCAGGTGTTCGGTTTTTCCTTCCCCGTGGGTGATCTTTTCCAGAATGTGGAGCATCTGGGCCAGGCCTTCACGGCAGGGGGTGCACTTGCCGCAGGACTCGCTTTTCAGGAACTCGAAGAAGTACCTGGCGACGTTGACCATGCAGGTGTCTTCGTCCATGACGATCATGCCGCCGGAGCCCATCATGGACCCCAGCTGGGTCAACTCGTCAAAGTCCACCGGCGCGTCCAGGTGCGCCGCCGGGATGCACCCTCCGGAAGGACCCCCAGTCTGCACGGCCTTGAACTTCTTGCCGCCCTTGGGCCCGCCGCCGATCTCCTCGATGATGCGGCGCAAGGAGATGCCCATGGGCACCTCCACCAGGCCGGTGTTCTCGATCTTGCCCACCAGGCTGAACACCTTGGTGCCCTTGGAGCCCGCGGTGCCGATGCCGGCGAACCAGGCGCCCCCCTTGTTCACGATGTGGGACACGTTGGCCCAGGTCTCCACGTTGTTCAGGGTGGTGGGGCAGCCCCGCAGGCCGCTTTCGGCCATATGGATGTACTTGGAGCGCGGCTCCCCGGCTCTACCTTCCAGGGAGGCGATCAGGGCGGTGGACTCGCCGCACACGAAGGCGCCTCCTCCGCGGGTGATGCGCAGGTCGAAGGAGAATCCGCTTCCCAGGATGTCGCCGCCCAGCAGGCCGTGTTCGCGCGCGTCCGCGATGGCCTTCTTCAAGTGCTCCACCGCCAGCGGGTACTCGTTGCGCACGTAAAGGTAGCCCCGTGAGGCGCCGATGGCGAAGGCCCCGATGAGCATGCCCTCCAGCACCGAGTGGGGGTTGCCCTCCATGACCGAGCGGTCCATGAACGCCCCGGGATCACCCTCGTCCCCATTGCAGATCACGTACTTGGGCTCCCCATGCGCCTCCCGGCAGCTCCTCCACTTGCGTCCCGTGGGGAAGCCGCCGCCGCCGCGGCCGCGCAGGCCGGAGATCTCCACCTCCCGCAGGACCTGTTCCGGCTGCATGCTGAAGAGGGCCTTAGCCAGGCCCGCGTAGCCGCCTACGGCGATATAGTCATCGATGCGCGTGGGATCGATGTGGCCGTTGTGCTCCAGCACGATACGCTGCTGGACTGCATAAAAGGGGATCTCGGCCGGGGTCCTGGCCTTGCGCTTGGTGGCCGGCTCCTCGTACAGCAGCCGCTCCACGACCCTGCCGCCCAGCACGGTCTCGCGAAAAATCTCCTCCACGTCCGGCTCCTCCACCCGCTGGTAGAGGATGTTGCCCGGCTCGATCACCACGATGGGCCCGCGCTCGCATAGGCCGTGGCAGCCCACGTGCTTGCTCTCGATGATGGTCTTCTTGCCGTTGCCTGCGGTCGTGGACTCGGCCGCCTGGCGGAACAGGTCATACAGCCGGCGCGAGCCCTTGGCCGCGCAGCCGGTGCCGATGCAGACCCGCACCACCCGTGGGCGCGTCCTCTGGGCGGCCTGGATCTCGCCGCGGAAGACCTCGAGCTCTTTGGGGCTGGCGAGCCGGCGGGCGACTGTAATCGGCTTGCCGGCTCCGCCGGTCACGGCAGTCACGGGCGGCTCCTTTTCGTGGCGGCCGCTTTAGGTTTGAGCCTGGTTTTTTTACCAACCGCCTTGGCCTTTTTAACGGCAGGCTTCGACCCGGCTGCCGGTTTGGCGGCTTTCGCCGCTTTCGCGGCGGGCTTGGCGCCGGTCTTCGCTTTGGCGCCGCGCATAGCGGGTTTGGCCGGTTTGGGGGCTCGCGCCGCTTTCGCCGCGGGCTTCGGCTTGGCCGTGGGCAGCGGACCGATAGGTTCCGGGGAGGGCTCGCCGCCGAAAGCGAGCTCCGCGCCGGCCTCCGCCGCCGGAATGGAGGGTTGGCTCTCGACCTTAGAAATCTCGGCCCGAACGATTTCCTCGCCGCCGCCGATGACCAGGCCGCGCAACACCTCCAGCGCCGAGTCCGGGGTGACCCCGTCGTAGTACTTCCCGTCCACCACCATGACCGGCGCCAGCGCACAGGCCCCGACGCAGTTCACGGCCTGCAGAGTAAACAGGCGATCGGGAGTAGTGCCGCCCGGCTTGATGCCGTACTCTGCGCAGATCGCCTCGGAGACTTTCGGGGAACCCTTCAGGTAGCAAACCGTGCCCATGCACAGGGTCACGTCGTGCTGCCCCTTGGGCGCCAGCCGGAAGGAGGAATAGAACATGGCCACGCCGTAGACGCGGGACAGCGGCACGCCCAGCTCTCCGGCCAGACGCCGCAGCTCCTCCGGCGGCAGGTAGCCGTACTCGGCCTGCAGATCCTGCATCATAGGGATCAGCATGCCGTGGTCACTCTCGTAGCGCTGGACTACCTCCAGCACGAACCCTTCTTTTACGACCGACATCGCTCTATATCTCCTCGACCGTCACTTCCGTGCCGCGCTGGCGTAGCTCCTCCGCGATCTCCCGCACCACCCCGACCCGGATGCCCAGCTGGTGGGGCAGGTCCGGGTTCTGGTGCGCCGGGTTTACGGCCCGGCCCACCAGGAAATGCACGTGGTCCACCGCCAGCAGCATCCGCAGCAGGCTGGAGGCCCCGTCGACCTGGAAGCGCACCGCAGTGCGGTCGGTGCCCGCGGCCAGCAGGTCGCGCACCCGGGTGAGGGTCAGGATCCCCTCGGTAACCAGGTCCACGCCCGGCAGGCGCGCAATCGGCGGCACCTCCGCGGTGATCGTGGCGAGGTCCACCTCCAGGGCCTGGCCCATCTGCCTGGCCACGATCTTGGCCGTGGTCCCCCCGCACACCACCAGCTGCCCCAAGCGGCGGGTGAAGTGCTCTACCCACTCCCCGTCGGACTCCCGCCGGGAAGGGGGGCCGGTGAACACGGTGGCCACCCGCTTGTGGCGGACCTTGATGACCACGATGCTCACGTCGTCGCCGGGGCGGTCGGCGTACAACTCCCCCACCGCCTCGGCCACCTTGCCCGCCAGGTCCTCGGCCGAGAGGTCCCGGTGGGCGTGCTTTTCCAAAAACTGCGCGGCCTGCTCCCACCCCCAGCCCAGGGGGTACACGCCGCCGATCCCGGCGTTCAGCACTCCGTCGGACAGGAACACGACCCAGTCCCCGTCGGCCAGCTCCAGCACGGCCTCCTGGATGGTCTTGCCGTCGATGCTGCGCTCCTCGTAGTCCACCGGCTGGACCTTGCGGCCGCGCAGCAGGATCGGCGGCGGGGAGTCGAACTCGACCACCCGGGCGGAGCCCTGGCTGAAGAACTGGGCGATGGCGAAGGTGCTGTAGGCCACCTTGCGCACGGCGCACACCGGAAGCGTCTCGCTCAGGGTCTGGACCACCTCGCTCAGCGGCAGGTTGCCCTCCAGCAAGCGTATGGCGATCTGCGTGGTCAACGTGGCCAAGATGTTGGCCTTGACCCCGCTGCCCAGCCCATCGGAGAGGGCCATGGTCACCGAATCGGCGTGCCGGGAAACGGCGATGTTGTCCCCGCAGAGCTCCTCTCCGTGTTTGCGCAGCTGCCTCGTGCCCCACTCATAGTAAAGCTTCATTCTTTCTCTACTTCGAACAATGACATGAGCTTCACCAGCAGGACCTTGGTCTCCGCCGTGGTCTCCCCCAGCAGGCGGGCGATCTCCTGGGCGGTCTTCATTTGCCGGGAGATCACCTCCTGGGCCCTTGCCAGGGTCTGGGCGCGCAGCTCGCGCAGATGCTTCTTGGCCTTTTCCTCCTCCGACGTATCGATAAAGATGCCGCAGTACAGCTCCTGCCCCTCGATGGGGAACAGGCCGACGCGGAAGCTGATGTCGTGGTCCGGCACGGCGCTCTTCACCATCAGCTGCCCCCCGGCGGTGATGGCTCGCTCGAAGCAGTCGCAGTGCACGAACCGGGCGGCCAATTCGCCGATCAGTTTCTCCTCGCCGCAGCGAAACATGGTCCGGAAGGCGGGGTTGACGAAGCGGATGCGCGTCTCCCGGTCCACCAGCAGGATGCCGTTGGGGGTCTGCTGGAGGATCGCCCCGACGTACGGGGAGGTGTTCTGGGCTTCGTCGTCCGGCTTTCGTGCGTTCACGCCTTGGTCACGAACCTCTCGATGAAAGTCTGCACCGCCTCCTCCACGCTGCTGCTGGAGATCGGCTCCTGGTCGATCTGCCAGTTCAGCCCCTCCCCGCAGCGCTCCATGCAAAAAGAGCCTTTCAGCTCGACCTGGTCCGCGAGGCCGTGTGCCCTGGTGAGCTCGCTGAAACGCTCGATCACCTGGCGCGCCCCCTTGATGTGGCAGGAGCTGCCCACGCACACGGTTACTACGCTCACCGGCCGCTCACCTCCCCTCGACGGCGGCGGCCACCTGGGCTACCGCCAGCCGCTCCACGGCGGCGCGGCGCTTTTGCTTGTTGGCTGCGGGCTCGTCCTCCAGGCTCAAGGCCCGCGTCGGGCAGGAGGACACGCAGGCCGGCTGGAGGCCTTGAGCGAGGCGCGCGATGCACAGATCGCACTTGAAGGCTACCTTGCCGCCCGGGCGCATGGCCATGACCCCGAAGGGGCAGGCCTGCACGCACATGCTGCAGCCGATGCACTTGGGCTCGTCCAGCAGCACGGGCTTGCCCGGCGCCTTGCGGTGCACAGCCCCGGTCGGGCAGGCCAGTACGCAGGCGGCCTCCTCGCAGTGCTGGCAGGATAAGGGGATAGCCTTGGGACCGTAGTATTCCACGTGGATGCGGTAGCCGGGCTTCTCGCCCGCCGCGGCGATGGCTACGACAGCCGAGTCGGCATGGCCTGCCGCAGTAGCGGGGTCGGCAGTAGCCTCCCCCCCCACCTCCTTGACGACCGAGCTGTGGGCGATGGCACAACTCAACTCACAGGTGTGGCAGCCCAGGCAGCGCTCGATGTTGCACGTGATCTTCTGGGACATCTCACTCCTCCGGCTTGAAGGGCTGCGGGTACATCATGGGCTTCAGCTTCAGGGCTTTGCGCTTGCGGTCGATGTGCCGCAGCATCTTGTGCGCCGCCTCCACCGGGTCCTCCTCGAACACCCACTTGCCGCCGGTCTCCGCTTCGATCTCCTCGGTGAGGTATTTGTGCAGCGCCGGGGCGCCCATCATGGGCAGGGGCTTGCCGATCACCGTGTAGGCCCCCGAGGCCACGAAGTAGAAGCCGATGCACACCGCCTTCTCCGACATCCACTCCGGCGCGGCGCCGGCCACCGGCAGGTCCGCGAGGTCCGTGCCGAGGCCTCCCTCGGCCACGATGTTGGTCAGCACGCGCAGGATGCGGCTGTTGTCCAGGCAGGCGCCCATGTGCAGAACCGGCGGGATGCCCACCGCGCGGCAGATCTCCTGCAACCCCTGGCCGGCGTACTGGAAGGCGGCCTCGGGGGTCATCAGCCCGTGCTTGGCGCAGGTGATGGAGTTGCACCCGGTGGAGACGATCAGCACGTCGTTGGCTAATAGCTCCTTCACGATCTTGAGGTGCCCCTCCTCGAACTCCACGTTGGGGTTGGAGCAGCCGATCACGCCGGCGGCCCCGCGCAGGCGCCCGGATATGATCGCGTCGTTGAGCGGCCGGTAGGTGGAGCGGTAGGTGCCGCCCAGGAACTTGAACACACTCTCGGAAGTGAACCCGGCCACCACCCCCTGGGAGATCTCGGGGATATACTCCTTGTGTCCGTTGCGGTTGGGGTAGTTGTCGATGGCCTTTTCTAGTATTTGCTTGGCGGTGACCACCGCCTGGTCCTCGTGGAACTCGATGTGCTCGAAACCGGGCATCTTGGCCTTGGGCGAGGTGGTGATGAGCTTGGTGTGGAAGCATTTGGCGGTCTTCTCCAGACCCGGCCACACGCACTGCACGTCCACGACCATCATGTCCACGACCCCGGTCATGATGGCCAGCTCCTGCTGCATGTAGCTGCCGGCCAGCGGGATGCCGTGGCGCATCATGATCTCATTGGCCGTGCAGCAGATGCCCGACAGGTTGATGCCCTTGGCGCCCTTAGCCACGCACTTCTTCGTGAGCTCCTCATCCTTGGAGACGATGGCGATGATGTCGGACAGGGTCGGCTCGTGCCCGTGCACCACCACGTTGACCCAGTCCTTCTTCAAGACACCCAGGTTGGCGCGAGTCTGCAGGGGGTTGGGCAGGCTGAAGATCACGTCGGACAGCTCGGTGCCGATCATGGACCCCCCCCAGCCGTCGGCCAGCGCGGTGCGTAGCCCCTGCTTGATCACGTTCTTGTAGTCCGCGTCCACGCCGATGTGGGTGCGGTGCATGGTCTCCACCACCTCGCGGTCCACCGAGCGCGGCATGATCCCCAGCTCCTTCCAGAGCTTCACCCGCGGGGCGGGGGCCATCTCGGCCATCTTGACGAATCCCTCCTGCTGCCCGAACTCGTGCAAGGCGGCGTGGGCCACTTCCAGGGCGATCTGCCGAAGCTCCTTGTCCGCGGTCTTGATGCCGTAGACCTGCTCTGCCACGGCTTTCAGCTTCTCGGGATCCTTGATGGAGTAATCGCCATCGGGATTCTGGCCGATGGCCAGCAGGGTGTGGGCGATGTCCCGGCCGTGGTCGGAGTGCGCCGCCGCGCCGGCGGCAATCATGCGCACCAGGTGCCGCGCGGCGATCGTGTCCGCGGTGGCCCCGCAGACGCCCACCGCCGGCCCATTGCCGAACGGGTCGATGCGGCACGGGCCCATGCTGCAGTGCCGGCAGCACAGCCCGAGCGTGCCGAAGCCGCATTGCGGCTGCTGGGCGTCCCAGCGGTCCCAGACGGTCTGGATGTTCTCCTCCGCCGCGCGCTTGATCATCATCTGCGTGGCCTTGTCCGCGTACTTCAGCTCCCTAGCCATGGCAAACCTCCAAAGTTCGTGCTCCGACGTTGGCCCCCGTGCTGCCGCCGCCCACCTTCTACGCGCCGCGACAGCAATGCCTACCGGCTAGCATACAAGAGAGGCTGTTAAGACTCGCTGTTCCAGGGGAATTATTAAAAAAAGCGCTCAGGGACGAGGGGCTCATGCCCCGTGTCCCGATTTCAGCACCATCGCAATTCCGCCGCATTATCCTTCCTGGTCCGCTAAATATCAATAGTCTTCTTATAATATATGCACGTCGTTATGGACGGCTCTCGCCCCCCTGCTCTCCCAATCCTACCAGTTCTTTTACGATGGCCGCAACCTGCTCCAGGGGTTTTCCGCCCAGTTGAAACACGGAAAGCTCCCCCGTGCTGAGGCGGCGGACATCCTCTGAGGCCTCGATCATGCCCAGCACCGGAAGCCCGTCCGCGTTGTCGCGTATGAAGCGCTCTTCCCCGGGGCCGCGGACCTTGTTGCCCACCAGCAGCACCTGGCGTATTTTCAGGTCCTCCGCCAGCTTGCGGATGCGAAAGGCGGTCTCCAGGCTGGTCCGGCTGGGCTCGACCACCACCACCATGCGGTCCACTCCCAACGCGGTGCCTCGCCCCAGGTGCTCGATCCCCGCCTCCATGTCCAGGATGACCCACTCGCGCCGGGCGATCATCAGGTGGCCGAGCAGGCTCTTCAGGAAGGCGTTTTCCGGGCAGGCGCAGCCGCCCCCTCCCCGCTGGATCGTGCCCATGGCCAGCAGCTTGATGCCCTGCCGATCGATCCAGTACTTCTCGGGGATGTCGTCGACCTTGGGGTTCATGGTGAAGAAGGGGGCCGGCTCCCCGACCTTCGTCCCGGTGCGCTCCGCGATCAGCTCCTTGAGCGCGATGATCGGGGTGACGGCCCGGTCGGCCGGGACGCCAAGCAGCGTGGCCATGTTCATGTCCGGGTCGGCGTCGATGACCACCACCGGGTCGCCGGCATCGCGGATGACCCGCGCCGCCAGCGCCGCCAGGCTGCTCTTGCCCACCCCACCTTTGCCCGTAATCGCGATCTTCATGGTTCTCGTCCGGCCGCCGCCAGTATAGCCGAGCCTCCGGCGGCTGTCAAATCGATATTTACATATCGATTGCGCGCTCCTCAAGCCTTCGGCGCTAGCCCCGTACTCAGGCGCGGCTAGGCGGTGGTGACCCGCTCCGGCGCCGCGTACAGGTTCATCCGCTCGCCGCGGGCGAAGCCCGCCAGGGTCAGGTTCAGGCGCCGGGCCTCCTCCACGCTGCGGTCCGTGGGGGCCGTGCGGGACACGAGCACCGGCACGCGGCAGCGAACCGCCTTGGCGAGCACCTCCGAGGAGACCCGCCCGCTGGTCAGCAGCAGGCAGCGCTGGAAGCTGCCCCCTTCGGCCAGGCGCCGTCCGATCACCTTGTCCACCGCATTGTGCCTCCCGATATCCTCGCGGAACACGCGGATCCCCCCCTCGTCGGCCAGGGCGGCGCCGTGCACTCCGCCGGTCCGGCGGTGCACCTCCGACAGGCGGGCCAGCTCGTGCATCAGCTCGCCGATGCGGGCTGCGCTCACCCGAAAGCCGTCCTCCGCCAGGGGCGCCGGGGCGGCGCGCAGTTCCGGGGGCGGCAGGCTGCCGCACCCTGACCCGACCACCCCGGCCAGCACGGGCACCTCTTGAGCCAGCTCCGGCGCGAGCTCCACGAAGGCCGAACAGGTGGCCCGGTTGACCGTCACCGCCCGGATCTGATCCGCCCGCTCGATCACCCCTAGGCCGAACAGGAACCCCCGGACCAGGTCCTCCAGATCGGCGGGCGAGCACAGCAGGGAGGCGACGCGCCGCTCCCCGGCGAACAGCTTGAGAGTGACCTCCTCGGTGAGGTATTCCTCCACGCTTTCCCGCGCCCCGCCCTGGACGCGCACGACCTTCAGGCTCCGCATATGATATGGATGTCCTCCGGGGTGTTGAGGTTGGTGAATATCCGGCGGGTAGCCGCCGTGTCCTCCAGGTCGAAGTACTCAGTGCGCACCGCCGGGAACAAGCGGCGGATGGAGTTGCCCTTTCCATCGCTCAGGATGCGCTCCATGTCCCCCAGCAGGCGGCGGTGATACAGGGCATGCAGCGGCTCGATCTCCCCCCTGACCCGCGGGAGCAGCATGTCGCAGCCCAGCTCCCGGAAGCGCCGCGCCAGCTTCCGGATAAGCGCAGTTGACAGGAACGGCATGTCGCAGGCCACGCAGAAGGCGGCCTCCCGGCCGCAGCGGCTCAAGCCGGCGTGGATGCCGGCCAGCGGACCCAGCCCCGGGAACAGATCGCCGGCCAGCAGGACCCCGGCCGGCACGTCGGGATACCCTGCCGCCGAATTGGTCACCAGCACGACCTCTTCGAAAACACCGGCCAGCAGCCGCACCGCTCCCAGGGCAAGCGGCACTCCCCGGAAAGGGATCTGCCCCTTGTCCAGCCCGCCCATCCGGCTGTTCCTGCCCCCGGCCAGCACCACGCCGGACAGGCTTTTCTCCAACCCGCGCACAGCCTGCACTGTAGCATCCCCGCGCGCGGTTTGTCGCCGCCTGCCCGGCACTCGCCAGAAGGCTGACGAGCCAGAACCGCCTACATGCCGAGCCCGGAGCGCAGGTGGCAGGTATCGTTCAGAGACACCAGGGTGAACACTTCCGCAGCCATCTCGATTTCATTGATGGCACAGGTATCCTGCCGTATTCGCCAAAACCTGTCGTTTCCCAGCTCGAGCATTAGAGGGATTCCCCGCCCGGAATCCGAGCCTTCTGGGGAGTCTGATACCATTCGGCCAGCAGCCGGGGCCAGCGGGCCCGGACCTCATCCGGGCTCAGCCCCTGCCATTGCCCGTAATCGATATCCGCCAGGCCGGCGTGGACCTGTACGGGAAGGGAAAACCGGCGAGCTATCGCTTCGGCAGTCTGCACGGCCCGGGACAGCGGACTGGCGTACACGGCCGCCGGCTGGTACCTCGAGGCGATGCAGCGGGCTGTGGCCTCCGCCTGGGCGAGGCCTTTGGCGTTCAATAGAATGTCGGCTCGTCCACGGAAGCGCTCCTCCCGGTTCCATTCGGTTTC
>Ga0315273_10002182_pt1 | contig 22891 bp, 20 predicted proteins | sample YL17G02_0_MG_FD_205753 | JGI IMG/M metagenome (GOLD analysis project Ga0315273, IMG submission 205753) | Sediment microbial communities from Yellowstone Lake, YNP, Wyoming, USA - YL17G02_0 | ecosystem: Environmental > Aquatic > Freshwater > Lake > Sediment | place: USA: Wyoming | collected...
GAAGACCCGGTGGAATATCATATGTCGGATATCAATCAGTCGCAAATGATGCCTGAAATTGGTTATACATTCGCTTCGGGACTTCGTTCAATACTCCGCCAAGACCCGGATATAATAATGGTTGGAGAAATTCGCGATAAAGAAACAGCCCAACTCGCTATTCAAGCGGCCTTGACTGGACATCTTGTGCTCTCCACCCTTCACACCAATAATGCAATCGGCGTAATTCCTCGTCTGGTAGACATGGGCGTTGATCCATATCTAATCGCGCCGACCTTGATTGTCTCTATTGCTCAGCGTCTTGCTAGAATGACTTGTCCGTTGTCACGTAAACTCGTGCCAATGGATCCAAGTATTGTAATGCAAATGGAGGAACAAATGAAAGATTTGCCGGATGAGTTTAAACAAGATATTGCGTCCAGGAAGGAAATGTATGAAACGGTTCCGTCTCCAGAATGTCCTTCGGGCACGCGGGGCCGTATTGCGGTTTTTGAAATGTTCAAAATTGACAAAGAGATGCAGACGGTGATACTAAAAAGTCCTACCAATGTGGCAATTTACAAATTGGCTCGCAGCAAGGGAATGCTGATGATGAGAGAGGATGCTATGTTAAAATCCTTGCAAGGTATAATCCCTTTCACTGAAGTGTATAACTTTAGCAATGAGAATGAATAAATACATAATATTTCTCTTGAAGGTCGTTTTGTGATATAATTAAAAGGTCTTATTTATAAAAAGGTTTATGGAAGGGGAAAAAAGAAAAATTTTAATAGTTGATGATGATAGTTTTCTTTTAGACATGTATGCGCTTAAATTCAGCCAAAATAATTTTGAAGTTTATACAGCCTCGGGTGGCGCGCAAGCTCTAGAAAAGCTAAAAGGCGGATTAAATCCCAATGTTATGCTGTTGGATATTATTATGCCGGAGATGGATGGTTTTGAGGTGTTGGCGCAAATAAATGCCCAAAAATTATGTCCGAATTGTATAAAAATAATTTTGTCTAATAAAAGCCAGCAATCAGATATTGATGAAGGCAATAAACTGGGGGCAACAGGTTATATTGTGAAGGCAAATTTCACTCCTGCCGAAGTGATTGACCAAGTAGTAAAAATTTTAGAAAAAAAAGTCGTTGTTCCTAAATAAAAAATTATGGATTATAAAAAAAAACTCGAAGAACTTATTTTAACTGTTATCCGTGAAAGCGGTTCGGATTTGCATTTGGGCGCCGGACGTGTGCCGGCGATTCGCGTATCCGGAGAACTTATTTTTCTCGTCAAACATCCAGTTTTAACTCAAGAAGATATATTTGGAATTTTGGGTGAAATATTAGAAGAAACAAAAATTGACAGATTTAAAGAAGAGCAAGAGGCCGACTTTTCCTATGATTTTCGCGGAGAAGCGCGACTCCGTGGCAATGCTTTTTTTCAAAAAAGTTTGGCCAATATAGTTTTTCGATTAATACCCAAAGTTCAAACTATGGCAGAATTGCATTTACCTACCATTCTGGCTGATTTAGCTCGCAAGAAACAAGGATTTTTTCTGGTTGTTGGTCCTGTTGGACAGGGTAAATCAACCACCTTATCAGCCATGATTAATGTAATTAATAATGAACAAGCGCGTAATATAATAACTATTGAAGATCCGATCGAGCATGTGTACACAGCCAACAAGTCCATAATCAATCAACGCGAAGTCAGTATTGATACTAAAGATTTCCACATGGCTCTCAAAGAAGTTTTTCGTCAAGATGTGAATGTGATTATGGTTGGCGAGATGCGCGATGCCGAAACAATTTCAATCGCCGTGACGGCGGCGGAGACAGGACATCTCGTGCTCTCAACACTGCATACCAACAACGCTTCTCAGACGATAGATAGAATAATTGATTCTTTTCCGGGCGACCAACAAGACCAAATTCGCACCCAGCTGGCAGCCAGTTTGCTCGGTATTTTTTCTCAGAGACTTATTCCCAGAATTGCGGGCGGACTTATTCCGGCTTATGAGCTTCTTTTAAACAATAATGCGGTTGCCAATTTAATTCGCGAAAAACGCACACATGAAATAGATGTGGTTATCGAAACAGGAATGGAATCCGGGATGGTGGATTTAAACCATTCATTGCTTGAACTTGTGCGTACCGGAGAAATTTCTATCGAAAACGCTTATCAGTATTCACTCAATCCCAAGGGGCTTGAGCGCTCAATAAAATGATTAGAAATTACGAATGAAGAATTACGAATTATGTTATTTAAATATAAAGCAATAGACGATAAGGGGGTGAACAAAGGAGGAGAAATTGACGCGCCCAGTCGCGATATGGCAATCAGCGGACTTCAGCGCCGAGGTCTGGTTGTCATTTCTATTAAGGAGGAAAGCGAAAAAAAATTAATTTTCCAATTTTCTTTTTTTGAGAAGGTCAGGATGAAAGACATGGTGATTCTTTCTCGCCAGATTTCCACCTTATTTGAAGCGCAAGTTTCTGCCCTGAAAGCTTTTACGATGCTGGCGACTAATACTGAAAATAAACTTCTCGGCCGCAAACTTACTCAAATTGGCGATGATTTACAAGCAGGAGTTTCCATTTCAGGCGCTCTGGCTCGTCATCCGGATGTATTTTCCGATTTTTATATAAATATGGTAAAAGTGGGTGAAGAGACAGGGAAACTCAATCAAACTTTTTTATACTTAGCGGAATATTTAGATCGTCAATATTCTCTTACATCTAAAACCAGAAATGCGCTTATTTATCCGGCGTTTGTTGTTGGCACTTTTTTTGTCGTGATGACTTTGATGTTTACGGTTGTAATACCGAAACTTTCTGCAATTATCTTAGACTCCGGTCAACCGCCGCCTATCTTTACCCAAATGGTAATTGGAATCTCAAATTTATTTGTTCATTATGGTTTTTTTGTTTTGATTTTCTTAATACTTCTGGGAATCTGGATTTGGCGTTTGGCTTCTACTGAGAAAGGGAAAATATATCTTGATACATTAAAACTCTCTGCGCCAGCCATCGGCAACTTATATAAAAAACTTTATCTTTCCAGAATAACGGACAACTTGAATACAATGCTTTCGTCCGGTGTTCCGATAGTTCGGGCGATAGATGTTACTTCAAAAGTCGTGGGATCTCGCGTATATAAAGAAATGTTAGAAGAAGTGGCCGACGGTGTAAAGTCAGGCCTAACCCTCTCGGCGGCATTTGAAAAACATAGCGAACAAATACCCAGAATTTTGGTGCAAATGGTTCTGGTAGGTGAAGAAACGGGCTCACTCGGAATTATTTTAAAAACTCTAACTGATTTTTACAAGCGTGAAGTGGATGACACGGTTGATACGCTGGTGGGTCTGATAGAGCCGATTATGATTGTAGTTTTGGGTCTTGGGGTAGGAATACTTTTGGTTTCTGTTTTAATGCCGATTTACAATATGGCGGGGAGCATTAGTTAAAATTTCGGGAAAAAGGTCTTGCCTTAAGGGAGCCCAAGGCAAGACCTTGAGGAGAAATTTTGGGTGTGGATAACTTTTTTGCATATATGTCTATGTCCGTATGTTATAATAGAGGTATTAAAAATGAGTCGAAATTGTTCCGCTAAAAGCCTGCCTGCGCAGGCAGGCGGATAATATTATAAATAATGTTAATAGTTAGAATTTATTATGAAAATGAATTTTAAAAAAGGTTTTACGTTAATTGAACTTTTGGTCGTCGTGGCTATCATTGGTATTTTGGCGTCAGTTGTTTTGGCATCATTAAACACTGCTCGTGCCAAAGGCGCTAATGCCGCTATAAAAGCAAACTTAGCAAATATCCGAGCTCAGGCGGAGATTGTATATGATAACAATACTCCTAATTCGTATTTATCACCAAATCCAGTATGCACAAATACCACTGTCGCTGCTGCATTAACTGCTGCTGGTTCTGCCAGTGGAACTGCGGCTGTTTGTAATAATATTGCTGGGGCTTGGGCTGCTTCGGCGACTCTTAAACCTGGAGATTCTGCAGGTGCTTACTGGTGTGTTGACTCACTTGGGACTTCGAGGGGAGCAGCCTCTGCTCTTGGTTCTGCGACAGTTTGTCCAGCCTAAGACAAACTTAGAAATTTTTCTCACCAACACAAAAACCACCCCAACTTTATTCGGGGTGGTTTTTGTGTTTTAAGAGTGATACAATATAAGTAGTTTTATTATAAGTATTAAATAAATTTTTTCATGGAAATGAACTTTAAAAGGGGTTTTACGTTAATTGAACTTTTAGTGGTTATAGCTATCATCGGCATATTGACTGCAGTTATTTTAGCTAATACAACTCGGGCTAGAAACAGTGGCATAGATGCGGCAATAAAATCAAATTTGAGAAATGCCGTCAGTCAAGGAGAGATTTTTTATAACACCAATACAGCGGTTCCCAATAGTTATATCAATGTTTGCACTAATGGTACGGTTGGAGGAGCCAAAGGTGTCGGTGGATTTGTATTGGTTGCTGCGCAGGTTGCTGGTTTGAGTAGTTATGCTACGAACACTACTGGCACAACGATAACTGCAACATGTAATGATAGTGCGGATGCCTGGGCAGCTGAAGTGCCACTTACGACTTCTGGTCAGATGTGGTGCGTAGATAATACAGGAAAATTGAAGCAGGAAAGTACCTCGATTGGAGCTGGTATTGTTTGCAATTAATTTTATAGAATAAATATGATAACAATTCTTACCTTAATTTTCTTTATTTTTGGACTTATTATCGGGAGTTTTTTAAATGTTGTGATTGTTCGGTTTAACACAGAAAGGTCTTTTGGCGGGAGAAGTGCCTGTCTGTCGTGCCAAAATAAACTTTGTTGGTATGAGCTTATACCACTTGTAAGTTTTTTTATATTAAAGGGTAGATGCCGAACTTGCAAAACAAAAATATCGACAACTTACCCTTTAGTCGAATTGATAACTGGTTTGATTCTGGCGACGCTTTTTTTAAAGTTTCAAGACCTTTTCCTTCTAAACACACTAATATTTAGTTTTACTTATGCTTATTATGCTGCTGCGTTTTCGCTTTTGGTAGTTATCGCTGTTTATGATTTAAGGCATAAAATAATTCCTGACGCACTTTCTTTTGCTTTAGGTATTCTTGGTTTTGTCGGATTATTTTTTTTCAATAGCTATGGTTTTCACCCGCATATTCCTTCAATTTTAGAATTTTTGTCAGGCCTATTGATTGCCTTACCCCTTTATTTGTTTTGGCTTGTGTCTTCCGGAACTTGGATGGGATTGGGAGACGCTAAGCTCACAATCGGTTTAGGATGGTTGCTGGGTCTTTCTCGAGCGCTCTCCGGGTTGGTGGTCGCTTTTTGGATTGGAGCTATCGTTGGTCTCTCTCTGGTCATTTTTTCTAAAAAGCATGGAATGAAAAGCGAAATTCCCTTTGCGCCTTATTTGATTTTAGGTACGCTTTTGGCTTTTCTTTTTGAATTGCATCTTTTTTAGATGAATAAATTAAATAAAAAAATAAAAATGAATAGAGGCATGAGTTATATAGAACTTATTGTTGTTCTGTCTATTTTCGCGGTTATATCTTCCATTATGATGTTTAATTATGGAAACTTTCAAGCGAAAGTTGATATTAAAAATTTAGCCAGTGATATTGCTTTAAAAATTGTTGAGGCGCAGAAATCATCTTTGTCTGGTTTGTTGCCAACCCAAATACCAACCGTATCGCCCTGGAAACCATCTTATGGAGTTTATTTTGATATCACTACACCGAAACAATTTATTTATTTTGTTGATTTAAATAACCTTAATGGTTACGAAGCTGGAGAAGTATTAAACACTATAAGTATAACAAAAAATAATAGTATCTCTGAGTTGAGAGTTTTTGGAGCAGGTTGTCCGGCAACGGTTAATAATCTTAATATTGTTTTTAGACGTCCAGACTCTAGCGCTATAATTACTTCTAGTCCGGCATTATCATGTACTATTTCTTATGTTCAAATCACCATTATTTCACCCAAAGGAGCGACAGCTTTAATAAAACTATATCTTTCAGGCAGAGTGCAGGTAAATTAATCCGCCAAAATTTTTCACATAACTAAAATATAATGATTAAAATAAACAAAATAAAAAAATTTAGGCGGATAAATACAGGTTACACTATTATTGAGACAATGATCGCTGTTTCTCTTTTTATAATTGTTGTCATGACAGGCATGGGCGCGCTTTTAAATGCCAATTTACTTCACCAGAAATCACAAAATATGCGCTCAATTATGGATAATCTTAGTTTTATTATGGAAGATATGTCCAGAAATTTAAGAACTGGATCTAGTTATCATTGTTTTATTGCCGGCGATGTGATTCCGAGTACCTCTTCTCCTGTTGTGAGTGCCCCCAAGAGTTGTGCCAATGGTTGGGCCATAGCTTTTGAATCTACTAGCGGCAATCCTGGCAATAACGACGACCAGTGGGTTTATTATATAAATGGCGGTAAAATTTTTAAATCAACAGCAGGTCCTTATAGTGCATCCAATTTTATTCAATTAACTCCAGATGAAGTTGTTGTTGACTCAGTTTCCAGTTTTTCAGTTTTAGGTGCTGAACCTCCTTCTTTAGGTGATCAACAGCAACCTTTTGTTACTATTCATCTGGTTGGAAATATAACTTTTAAAAATGTGGTCACGCCTTTTTCTTTACAAACCTCCGTGTCGGAGAGGATGATAGATATTTAATCCGCCAAAATTTTTCAAATAATTAAAATATAATGATTAAAATATGTAAAATAAAAAAATTTAGGCAGATAAATACCGGGTTTACTTTAATAGAAACACTGATTGCTATTTCAATTTTTACCATGTCAATTTTAGGTTTATTTATGGTTTTATCTCAGGGAATTGCCGATACCAATTATGCCAAACGAAAAATAATAGCTGCTTATTTAACCCAAGAAGGTATTGAATATATTAGAAATATGCGTGACACTTTTGTACTTTATAGCGCAACGAGCCAGACTGGCTGGGATGCATTTAATATTTATCTTACTACCAATTCGTGCGGAACAACCAATGGCTGTTATTTTAATGCTGACAATCTTTTTTCTCTGGCTCCTCCCATGCCAATGACTAAAATTACGTTAGCTGCCTGCTCTTCTTCCACTTGTCCTAACGGCGCTTTACTTTATGACTCCACAACGGGCAAGTATGGTTTTGCTGGTATGGCTTCCGGATATACTAGGAAGATTACAATGACCACAGTCAGTGCCAATGAAACGAAAATTTTCTCCACTGTTTACTGGACACAAGGCTCCGGTAATTACAGTATAATTTTTTCAGAAAATTTATTTAATTGGATAGAATAAAAAAATGATAAAAAAAATTAAAAAAAATAGGGGTTTCGTGATACTTTTTGTGGTCACACTTTCAAGTATTCTTTTAGCTATCGCTCTGGGCACTGCCAATATTGCTTTGAAAGAAATTAAGTTTGGCACTTCAACTAAAGATACCAATAACGCTTTTTTTGCCGCCGACGCCGGCGCGGAACTTGCGCTTTTTAATGATAAAACTCCTAATTTTTATCCGATAGGAACAACAAATTTCATTGTTTCCGGATTAGGCAGCGGACTTAGTTGCGCCAAGGTGAGTGTTTTTAAAGATAACACTACTAGTCCGCCATCAATAATCACAACAGTTATTTCCAAAGGATATAATATCGGCGATGCCGCCTGTTTGTCGTCTAACCCGGATCGCATTGAACGTGAAATCATAGTATCTTATTAATTTGCCCGCAATGAATAATTCTGATGCAAAGAAAGTAATAAAAAAAAGAACCAGCCCGACAGAGTCATTCTGGCGGGCAAAAAAACTGCGAAGTGAAATCGCACGATTACGCAATGCGTATCATATAGAAAACGCGCCTAATGTCACCGATGATGTTTATGATTCTCTTACTCGCGAACTCCAAGAGCTTTTAAAAAAATATCCCGAATTTAATGATTTAAATGCTCCAGAAAATAGGATAGCTGGCAAGGTGCTTGATAAATTTGTGAAGGTAAAACACAGGACCAGGATGCTTTCCCTTAATGATGTTTTTAATGAGAAAGAATTATTTGATTGGGAGAAAAGAATTAAAAAACTCCTTTTGATAAAAAATTTTGATTATTTTTGCGAGGTTAAATTTGACGGATTAGCAGTTTCGCTTATCTATAAAGACGGCAAATTTACGCAAGGTGCCACCAGGGGTGATGGTTTTATTGGTGAAAACATCACCCAGAATTTAAAGACAATAAAATCCATACCCCTTTTTCTCGGCTCCTCCGAGTCGAACCTTGGGAATTTAAAAAAATTCGACCTTTCTCCGCCAAATTATATTGAAGTTAGAGGCGAAGCAGTGATGTCTAAAAAAACATTGTCAAAATTGAACCTAGACAATAAGAAAGAAGGTAAGCCGCTTTTTGCCAACACTAGAAATGCGGCAGCCGGAAGCTTGCGGCAGTTGGATCCTAAATTAACAGCCGAAAGAAATCTAGATTTTTTTGCTTACGATATTGCTGAAACGTCGCCGATAAAGAATTTGCGTACTCATTCTGAAAAACATCGGTATTTAAAAAATTTAGGTTTTCAAATAGGTTCGAATGATGCATTGTGTAAAAATTTAAACGAAGTTGTAAATTTTATAAAAAAATTTGAAAAAATAAGACCTAACTTTTCATATGGCACAGATGGTATCGTGATATCCGTTGATGATTTAAAATTGCAAGAAATTTTGGGTGTTATCGGCAAGGCGCCGCGTTATATGGCGGCCTTTAAATATCCGGCTGAAAAAGCGACAACCATAGTAAAAGATGTAAAAATTAATGTCGGACGCACCGGCGTGCTGACACCGCTTGCTATTTTTGAACCGACGCTAGTGGCGGGTTCCAGGGTGTCTAAAGCGACTCTTCACAATATGGACCAAATAGGGCGTTTGGATTTACGAATAGGAGATACAGTGGTAATAGAAAAAGCCGGTGATGTGATTCCGAAAGTGGTAGAAGTGCTGACTCGGATGCGCAATGGTAAAGAGAAAAAATTTAAAATGCTCGAGCATTGTCCGGCTTGCGGAGGGAAAGTAGAAAAGAAAATTTTATCTGATACATCTTCTGTTGCTTTTTATTGCGTTAATCCGAAATGCCCCGCAAAAAATGAGAGATATTTAGAGCATTTCGTTTCTATTTTTGAAATATATGAATTGGGTCCTAAAATTTTAAGGCGATTCAAAGATGAGGGCCTGATAACAGACGCAGCCGATATTTTTACCCTGACGAAAGAAGACATCGCGCCCTTGGAACGTTTTGGAGAAAAGTCAGCGGAAAATATAATAAGTGAAGTAAAAAACAAAAAGAAAATTTCACTTTCGCGATTTCTTTGGGCGCTCGGCATTCTGCACGTAGGGGAGGAAACAGCGCGAGATTTAGCTCTTCATTTCGGCACTTTGGGAAAATTAATTTCTTGTGTCAATCAAAACAAAAATTTGAAAAATTTCAGTACCTTCGCCCTCGGAGTCAAAGGACAGGGGACCCACGGCACTTTAAATTTTTCAAATTTTTGTTTTGATATAGAGAATATTGGTCCAGCAGTTTCCAAAAGCATTTACGATTTTTTTCACGATAAAAATAATTTAAATTTTATAAAAAAATTAGAAAAAAATGGCGTGGTTGTGGAAAAGATGGAAAAGAAAAAAACGGGCAAATTTACCGCCTTGATTTTTGTCTTGACGGGTACACTCTCTCAAATGTCGCGCGAAATTGCCAAAGAAAAAATTATTTCTCTGGGCGGGAAAGTCGTGGATTCTGTCTCGAAAAACACTTCCTATGCCGTAGCCGGAGCCGATCCGGGCTCTAAGCTGACCAAAGCGGAAAAATTAGGAGTAAAAATTTTAAATGAAAAAGAATTTTTGGAGATGATCCACTAGCTCGCGGTGTATTCTTGAAATAGCTCGAACGGAATTCTGTCCTCGCCCGCCTGCGGCGGGCTCGGGTCGGGATGGCAAAAAATCTGGGCGGTTCCGAATCTAAAATTAACAATTTCAAGTTTTTCTTTGGCGGAATACAAACCAGAGCGTGCGAAGCACACAATTGTTCTTTTACAAAATCCGAGTCAGGCTATTTCGCTGAAACAAAAGTAAAGGTGGAAAGAATCTTTTCCACTTCTGTAGCTGGTTTCTGCAATTCAGCAGCAAACAACCACACCCCGCCACCTACGGCAGAAGGACCATTAAAGACAATCCATTCTTTATCTTTGTTTGCGAAAGTGGCGAGTCCTTGTGCGTCTTTAACACTGATAGGATTAGCGACTGGCTCGCAACTAACACAAGATGGTTTCAAAGTGTAATTCCAGTACTCTTGAGAAGTAAAACCACGACCACCCTCATAAGAAATACTTACATTGTCAGTTTTGCCGGTTGCTATCTCTTTGATTGTAATTTTTCTATTATCCGGAGAGGTTGTTATAGAAAAATCAGATTCTGGATAACTGAACTCGTAGTAAAGCCGGTCATAGCCTTCAAACCAAGCTTCGAGAAGTGGATCGTAGAGCGTAAGAGGTTTGCCTACCGTAGGAGCTGGGGTGTTGGCAAGCGGTGAACGAAAAACTTTTTCTTTTGCCACTTGTGATGGTTGAGGGGTCTGATTACTAACTTGTTCCGGTGATTGATTCGGTTGATTTGTATTCCGTTTAGTGAAAACTAAACATCCGACCACTCCGACAATCACGACGACCACAAGCACTAAAACTATATTTGCGAATCCTTTTCGGTTCATATTACTAAGAATTAGAAGTTAATTACTAATTATTTCGACCTTTATAAAATTGATGAAAAAATTTCTTTTGCCCTTCATTGATAAATCCTTTTCGTTTTCGCCAAAAAAGCCCTTTCAAATCCTAGCCGAGTCCCGCCAACGGCGGGACGAGGCGAACCCTTCAAACTTGCATTTTCCCAATTGGCGGAGAGAGAGGGATTCGAACCCTCGGTGCCATTACTGACACACAGACTTTCCAGGTCTGCCGATTAAACCACTCTCGCATCTCTCCATTTTTGATACACTGACCTTATACGACTATTGGAAGTATTAAATACCTTCAAATACTTAATAATGGATTTTTCTTGGAACAAAGAGACATCTCGCCCTCTTTTACTAATATGCGGTATAATCCCAAATTCTGCAAGTATGTCTGCTGTTTGAAAAACCAATTCTGGCGAATAACTTGTAAAAGTAAAGCCAATATTTTTATATATTTTGTCTGATACTTTATGTGTATGAACAAATATGCAACCATCAGTGTCAATGAGTCCGCGAACGCAGGCCTTTTTATATAAAGGTTTGTCTAAAATCCATTTTGGGATTCTAAGCCCAGTTTTTATTTTATTACCACGAACCAAGCCATTTTCAACTAAAAAATCTACTATTGATGTACTAGCAAGAGATATTACCAAAGTATTTCTTGTTTTTCTTTTACGTGTAGCTGGGATAATACCAAATCCCAAAAAATTCAGCTAACTCTGTCGAATATTTAGGTAAAATTACCTCCTTGCGATGACTATTATGGGGATATTTAAGTGTGCTAATATCGGCCATAGTTTCTATTATATCATAGCTCTAGTGTAAAAACTAATTTTGGCACTAGACCGTTATATATATCTTTGTTGATAAAAATAGCAAAATCTATGCTATAATCAAAAAACCCTAATTTTTTATGTTAAATATAGATAAAATAAGAGCTGATTTCAATATTTTAAGCCAAAAAAGCGGGACCGCTCCCATATATTTTGACAGCGCCTGTATGAGTTTAAAGCCCAATCAGGTTATTGAGGCAATGAACGATTATTATTTTAATTATCCGGCTTGCGCCGGCAGAAGTTCTCACAAATTAGGGGACAAGGTTACCAAGAAAGTAAAAGAGACAAGGCAGCTTATCGCGAAATTTATAAATGCGCAGAATGAAAATGAAATAATTTTTACCCGCAATACGACTGAAGGCATAAATTTACTGGCAAATTCCTTCGGTCTCCAAAAAGGGGATGTCGTTTTAATTTCCGACAAAGAGCACAATTCAAATCTGATTCCCTGGTTATTGTTGAGAGATAAAATAGGTATTGTCGTAAAAATAATTCCTTCAAATAAAGATGGCAGTTTCAATTTAGATAATTTTTCTAAACTAATTATCGGTGTCAAACTGGTTTCAATAGTTCATACTTCCAATTTGGACGGTGTTACCAATCCGGCCAAAGAAATAATAAAAATTGCGCACCAGAATAAAGCTTTGGTTTTCCTGGATGCCGCTCAGAGCATTCCTCATAAAAAAATTAGTGTTCAAGATTTAGATGTTGATTTCCTGGCATTTTCCGGACACAAAATGCTCGGGCCGACAGGCACGGGAGTTTTTTATGGCAAATATGAATTATTGGAAAAATTAGAACCATTTATGGTCGGTGGGGATACGGTATCATCTTCAACTTATGAAAATTATAAATTTTTGCCCGTACCGGAGAAATTTGAAGCCGGATTGCAAAATTATGCCGGGATTGTCGGGCTGGGGGAGGCGGTTAGGTATCTGAGTCAATTTGATTTTAATGATATAGCGGAACATGAACTTAAATTAAACACTTATCTGACCAAAGAATTGCAAAAAATTCCGCGGATAAAAATTATCGGTCCGGAAAACGCCCAAGACAGAACCGGAATTGTTGACTTTTATATAGATGGGACGGATATGCATAAATTCGCAATTATGCTCGACGAAATGGCGAATATCTCAATACGCTCCGGACAACATTGCGTGCATTCTTATTTTGCCAATAAAAAGATTTTCAATTCTGCCCGTGTTTCTTTGTATTTATACAACACAATGGAAGAAGCGGAAATATTCATTGCAAATTTAAATAAGATTATAAAAATACTGTAAATTTATGCTTTGTATATTAGCCTTAATTATATTTTCAATCTTAGGAATATTCAGCGCCTCTCAAAGAGCTTTGGCGAAAGAAGCCTTAGATTGTGTATTTAGAAGGGTGACTTTTCGTCCGTGTAATACCGGTTTTCGGGAAAAAATAAAAGGTAAAATTTTATCAAAATTAATAAACCGCTCTGTTTTTCTGGCCCGAATTTTTAACAAACATTATGAATTATTTTCTTGGATATTCTTTATTTTAATGGCCGGCAGCACTATTTGGGTTTTACGCGGCGGATATAATTTTTATATTTACGGCAGTTGTAATGGTTTGAACGAAAGTGGATTTTGCGCTTTTGATCCAAGCGGAGAAAATAACAAAGTAACAACGGTCGGAGATAATTCCGCTTGCGGTATTACCCAGAAATCAGAAAAAAATGTGACACTTAATAATGTTGATCTTTCCAGTTTTCCGACTCAAAATATCGGGTCAAAAGACACGGTCGTTTTTATTGGCTGTTATGCTTGCGACTATAGCCGGAAAGCGTATCCCGATATCCAAAAATTAATGAAAGAGAAAAAAACAAATTATGTTTTTGCCCACTATCCGGCCAAGGGTGATACTACTTTTTTGGGAGATATAGGATATTGCGTGTACAAAGATTATAAGGACAAATACTGGGATTTTAATAATTATCTATTCGCAGCGGATAAGGATTTTGTTCTCAATAAGATAAATGCCGATAAAATATTAAGAAACTTTAATTTTGATGTAAAAAAAGTTAATGAATGCGCCAATAGCACCGAGACAAAAAATGCCGTGCAAAATCAAATTACAGAACTTAACAAGACTAATCTTTACGGTACGCCCACTATCTTTATAAATAGTAAGCCATTTGTGGGGCCGAAGCCGTACAGAGTTTATAGAAGCGCTCTAAATAAATTTATTTTTTTCTAAATATAGTGAAATTACAAGAGTCGAGTTTAAAAGTTAAAATATAAAATTTTATGAAAGGATATAAAGCAAACATTGAAAAAAATAGTTTGGAAAATGAAAACTTCAGAAAGGTTCTCTATACGGCGAAACATAGTCAGCTTGTATTGATGAGTCTTTTGCCCCAAGAAGAAATAGGATTCGAAATTCATCCTGACCGTGACCAATTTTTTAGATTTGAAAAAGGGACGGGAAAAGTTTTTATTGACGAAAACGAATATGGTGTAAAAGATGGCGATGTGGCAATAATACCGGCTGGGGCTCGCCATAATGTGGTAAATACTTCCAGTACTGAAAAATTGAAATTATACACAATCTATTCTCCAGCCGAGCATCTGGACGGAGTTGTCAGAAAGACAAAACAGGAAGCGGAAATACAGGAAGAACATTTTGACGGAAAAACAACCGAATAAGGAAAAAGACAAAAACGCGAAAATAGAGTAAAATACGGGAATGATATTTTCGGCCTTGCTAACGATAATTGGTCTTTCTCTTTTTGAGACCATATCATCTGTCGATAATGCGATAATTAACGCAGAAGTGCTTTCCACGATGGGTAAGCGCGCCAGAAGATGGTTTCTTACCTGGGGGATATTAATTGCTGTTTTTCTGGTTCGCGGACTTCTTCCATTTTTAATAGTTTGGGGATTTAATCCTTCTCTAACGATTTTACAGATTTTATCAGCGGCCTGGTCGAGTGATCCTTTGGTTCAAGAATCCATTCATCAATCAGCTCCAATTTTACTTGTAGCGGGCGGAGTATTTTTGCTTTTCTTGTTTTTACACTGGCTCTTTCTTGAAGATAAAAATTTGGGCTTACCAAGGACAGAAAGATTTTTTATGACCCAAGGTGTTTGGTTTTACGCAGTGGTTTCAATTTTACTGGCGGTTATTTCATGGTTTGCCTTGCAGCAGGATAATTTAATGGCCTTTGGAGCTGTGGTCGGGTCAAGTTTGTTTTTTATTACTCACGGTTTTAAGCAAAATGCGGAAGAACAAGAAAAAAAATTACTTGGGAGTTCTCAATCCGACCTGAGCAAATTATTTTTCCTGGAAATTATAGATACTACATTTTCAATAGATGGAGTGCTCGGCGCTTTTGCTTTTACTCTCTCTGTTCCTTTAATTTTAATTGGAAATGGGTTTGGTGCGCTTTTAGTGCGACAACTTACGATAAGCAATATAGGACGGATAAAAAAATATGTTTATTTAAAAAATGGAGCAATGTATTCCATTCTTGTTTTGGGAATAATTATGATATTACACAGTTTTGGTTTTGATATTCCGGAATATATTTCACCCGTTTCCACTTTCACCATAATTGGATTTTTCTTTTGGAAATCAAAACTACATTTTAATAATAAAAACATAATATAAAATGGCCTCTAAATTTGAAGGGGAATACAATAATGAATATAAGAAACTCAATAAAGCTCAAAAAGAGGCGGTGGATACCATAGACGGGCCGGTGATGGTGGTAGCAGGTCCGGGGACGGGCAAAACGCGCATTTTAGCAAGTCGTATAGCTAATATTCTTAAAAAAACCGATACTGCTCCCGAAAGTATTTTAGCACTCACATATACGAATGCAGGGGTTATTACAATGCGGGAAAGGCTTCTTGAAATGATTGGCGATACCGCATATAGAATAAATATTTTCACTTTTCATGCTTTTTGCGAGCATATAATCAAAGAGTTCTCTTTCTATTTTGAAGAGCTTGAAGAAGCCAGAGTAATCAGTGATTTGGAAAGAGTTGAAATTGTTGAATCAATCATTAAAGAGAATAAATTCAAAGACCTTATTTCCTTCCACGACGAGTTTTCATTTTTAAATAAAATAGTTGGCGGAATTCTCGCAATTAAAAAAGAAGGACTCTCTCCAAAAGAATTTCTTGAAAAATTACCAAACTGGAAAAAATCGCTTTTGTCCGATGAGGATCTATATTACAAGAAAAATTTTGGTGAATACAAAAAGGGGAATATTAAGCCCGCCGAAGAAGAAAAAATTAATAAAAGAATCAGCAAAGCTGGCGAACTCGGGGAAATATTTGCCCTTTATCAAGCCCAACTGAAGAAACGGGGACTTTATGATTTTTCCGATATGGTACTTTATGTTTTAAAAGAACTTGTGAAAAATAAGGATTTAAAAGCGGATGTGCAGGAAAAATATCAATATATTCTTGTTGATGAGCATCAAGATACCAACGAAGGACAGAATACCCTTATAGAATTGCTCACCGACGCGCCGCATTTAGAAGGTATGCCGAATCTCTTTACCGTAGGAGATGAAAAACAATCTATTTATCGGTTCCAAGGAGCGAGCACAGAAACGTTTTCAAGATTTCATAACTTATACAAAGATATTCGTTCTATTACGCTTTCGGAAAATTATCGTTCCACTCAGAATATTTTAGACGGAGCGCATAGCTTAATTGTTAAATCGAAAGGTCTTCTAAACAGCTCTCGCCTTCATTCCAATATCAAAGAAAACGAAAAAATAAATATTCATGAATTTTCAAACTACAAATTCGAACTTCTTTATTTGGCGGAAGACATCAAAATGAAGATAAAAAGTGGAATACCTCCGAGCGAAATCGCGGTTTTATATCGTGCCAATAAAAATGTTTCTGACCTTAAAACGATTTTTGACTTTTACCGCATCCACTACACCATTTTTTCAAAAGACAAAATTCTAGAAGATACAAATATTAGGCATCTTATAAATATCTTAAAGGTTGTTTTTAGTCCAAATGATGATCATTATCTAGGGAAAGTTTTTTTTGGAAAGTTCTTAAATCTTGATGTATATGATTCTGTAAAAATATTAGATAAATACAAGTTATTAAGAAAAGAGGGGAAAAAGCATCTTTTTACTATTATCAACGACAGAAAAACTTTAAAAGAAATTGATGTGAAAAATTCGCAAAACTTTATGCGTTTTGCAGAGGTATTGAAAGAATTAAAGATTGAATCTCTTAACCAAAACTTTCCTGATTTTTTTAAAATATTTCTTGACAAGATCGGATATATAAAATATATGATTTCGTCTTTTGATGGCAGGCTCCAGCTTGTAAAACTCGACAAGCTTTTAGATGAAATAAAAAGACAAGCTAAGTCAAAAAAAGAATATAGCCTTGCAGATTTTATTTACTTCGTTGATTCTTTCGCCAAGTACGATTTGGATATTAAGAGCACCGATCCGGAAATTGTCGAAGGCGTATCGCTCATGACAGCACATGGCTCAAAAGGCAGGGAATTTGAATGCGTATACATTATTAATGCCACGCGAAGGTCTTGGGAGGCAATCCGGGGCGAGGGAAATTCTATTACCTTACCCATTTATCAATATGACGGCGACATCGAAGACGAAAGACGCCTTTTTTATGTTGCCATGACCCGCGCCAAAAAACATCTTAATATTTCTTTTGCCCGAACCGACAACGATGGCAAAGAGCACGAGGAATCGGAATTCGCGAAAGAAATCGATCTGTCGTTCAAAATGGAGAAAAAAATGAAAGAGTTTGAAGAAAAAAATATTGATAAAATAGCGGCATTTATGAATTCGGAAAAACAACCAGTTTCTTTGTTCGAGCCGGAATATTTACAGCAGTTATTTTTCAAAAGAGGGCTTAATGTCTCCGCTCTCAACAATTATCTAAGCTGTCCTAAAGAATATCTGTATAAAAATCTGATACAAATTCCTGATTCTTATTCCCAGAGTCAGATGTTCGGAAGCATCATAGATTTCGCCCTGAATAATTTTTTCAAAAAGTCCAGACAAGAATCAAAAATTCTTGTCAAAAAGGCGCTTTTAGAAGAATTTGACAGGGGTTTAAGGAAGTTTACTTTATCCGATAAAGATGAAGAAAAATTCAGAACAAGGGGAGAAAAGGCTTTGTCGGAATATTATGATGAATATTCCGGCAGATGGACACCGAAAGTGGACATGCAATTCTGTATCGAGAGAGAATTTGAGCTTGATACTAAAGATCTTCTTAAGATTAGTGGCATACTGGACAAAGTAGAATACATAGATGATTTATTTTCAGCGAATATTAATATTATCGACCACAAGACAGGGAAGCCTTTTTCTGAAAAAACAAAAGAGCAGAAAACTGATTATGAGAGACAGCTTATCTTTTACAAATTACTTCTTATGGATTACAAAAAGAAAAATTTTAAAATAAATAAAAGTATTCTTGATTTCGTGGAGAAAAATAAAAAAGGAAAATTTGAGCAATATTCCTTCGATATTACAAAGGAAAATGTTGATAAATTGCGGGAAGAAATCAATGTTTGCGCTCGCGAAGTGTTGTCTATGGAATTTTTAAAAAAAGGTTGCAACAAGAAGGATTGTCAATGGTGCCATATTGAAAGATAATTGCGAATATTGCAAAATGGCAGAGATTTATCGAATTTAAAGCAATAACCTCGGCCCGTTATCTAGCCAGCCGAGATAAAATCCGATTATAGCGAAAATTATTGTGACAATAATTAAAATGATGTAAACTTTTCTAGCTTCTTTGTCCATTTGTTAATCATAGCAAATTCTTGTTATTTTGGTATAATTTAAGGAGAAGAAAAGATTATTAAATGAATAAGGAAAATACAAAAGGCACAATACATCCGCTTTCTTTGTTAGCCGAAGAAGCCTATCAGGCTTTTTCTGATATGGGTTTTGAAATTGCGACCGGCCCGGAGCTTGAAAGCGACTGGTATAACTTTTATGTTTTAAATTTTCCCAAAGATCATCCGGCGCTAGATATGCAAGACACCTTTTGGGTTAGGGACCCAAAAGGTGGTTGCGAAATCACTGAAGATAGAAAGGTTTTACGTACGCATACTACGACAGTTACAGCTCGCGCAATTGAAAAAGCGGGCAAAGAAGGCAGATTGCCTTCCGCTTTTATTTCAATTGGAAAAGTATTTAGGAATGAAGCAACAGATTTGACTCATGAAATGCAGTTTTATCAGATAGACGGAGCAATGGTGGGGGAAAATATTTCCATTGCTGATTTGAAAGGTGCACTTACTCATTTTTATAAAAAAATGCTGGGTAATGATATAAAGATAGAATTCAGACCGAGCTTTTTCCCTTTTACTGAACCTTCTCTTGAAGTATTTGCGAAATTCAAAGGGCATTGGTTGGAAATGATGGGTGCGGGAATGCTCCATCCGAATGTTCTGCGCAATGTCGGCCTGGATCCGGTGAAAATGCAAGGTTTCGCTTTTGGTGGAGGGCTGGATCGTATTGCAATGATCAAGTGGAAAATTCCAGATGTGCGATTATTTTATCAAGGAGATTTGCGTATCAACCAGTTTTAATATGAAAATTTCTTACAATTGGCTCAAATGGTATATACCAAAAATTCCAAATCCCAAAAAATTGCGAGATATTTTTAATTGTCATATTTGTGAAGTTGAGGAGATAGAGAAAAGGTCGGATGGAGATAATATTTTTGATCTCAAAGTTTTGCCGAACCGCGCGCATGATTTGCTTTCGCATCAGGGAGTGGCCCGCGAGCTTGCGTCGCTTCTCAATATAAAATTCATTGACCCGGTGCCAAAATATAAAGTTCCAGAATCCAAACCCACGAAATTAATTAAAAAAATTGAAACTCCAAAATGTCGTCGTTATATGGGGAGGATAGTGAGAAATATAAAAATTGGATCATCGCCCGAATGGGTTGTAAGACATCTAGAATCAATCGGCCAGCGTTCTATAAACAATATTGTGGATGCTACGAACATTGTTACATTTGATTGCGGACAGCCAGCACATGTTTTTGACTTAAATAAAGTGAAAGACTTAAAATTACAAGTTCGAAATGCAAAAAATGGCGAAAAGATGACCATACTTAGTGGCGAAGAAAAAATATTGAATGACAGCATGATAATTATCGCTGATTACTATGGCAATGGGCTTGATATTGCCGGTGTAAAAGGTGGAAAATATGCTGAATTAACCGAAGATACGACAGATATTATTCTTGAATGTGCAAACTTTGATCCCGTATCAATAAGAAAAACTGCGCAGGCGTTGAATATTTTAACCGATGCCAAGAAACGCTTTGAGAATGACTTATCTCCCGAATTGGCATCGTATGGAATGCAGGAACTTTCCACGCTTATTTACGAAATGTGTCCGAAAGCAATTTTTGAAGATGTCGTGGATGTTTATCCCCAAAAACAAGAAATCAGAAAATTAACTTTTTCAGCTGATAAAATTTCTAAAATTTTGGGTGTTGCTATTTCAATAGCTGAAATAAAAAATATTTTAAAAAGATATAATTTTGAATATACAAAAAATGGCAAAACCTTTGAAATAACTGTGCCACCATTGCGTCTTGATCTAGTGATTGAAGAAGATATGGCGGAGGAAATTGGCAGGATTATAGGGTACGATAAGGTAAAAGAAAAAATACCGAAAATTGATTTCAAGCCAAAAGTAAATGAAACATATTCAAAAATACTCTTCGCGAGGAATAAATTATTAAACGACGGATATTCTGAAGTAATGAATACTACTTTTTCCAATAGCGGGGAGGTGTCAGTTCTGGCTTCGGCTTCGGATAAAAACTTTTTGCGGACTAATTTAACTGACGGATTGAAAGAAAGTATAAAATTAAACCAAGCGGATGCTCCGCTTTTAGGAACAGAAGAGGTAAAAATTTTTGAAATTGGAACGGTATTTAAGAAAAATAAGGAAGAAATGCATATTGCTTATGGAGATAAAAAAGGAATAAAAGAAATGAATTTGGACGATTTTTGCAAAGTTTCTCAGGATTTCCCAGTAAAAAATTTAAGCGCCTTCGCCCTCGGAGACATAGGACAGGGAACCCACGGCGCTAAAAATTCTTTGCTGGGAAATCAAAAATTTAAAATGTGGTCTCTGTTTCCTTTTATTGCGCGCGATGTGGCAGTCTGGGTGCCGGAAGAAGTAAAGAGCGAAAAAGTTGCTAAAATCATAAAAGATAATATGGGCGATATGGTAGTACGAGGTCCAAAACTATTTGATGAGTTTAAAAAACCTGCCTCGCCGGCGGGCGGGGACGGAAAAGTTTCTTATGCGTTTAGATTAGTTTTTCAATCTTATAAAAGGACCCTGACGGATGCGGAAGTAAATAAGATTATGACTGAAATAACCAATAAAATCAAGGAAAATAATGGTTGGCAGGTGAGATAAATTTTGGTATAATACCCTTATATGGTGAAAGGAAAAGCGAAGGAAAAAGATGCCGAAAAAGGGCATCATTATGATGCCTCGGATATTTCGGTTTTAGAGGGCCTAGAGCCTGTCCGGCGCCGTCCAGGCATGTATATTGGCACTACTGGTCCTGAAGGTCTGCATCATTTGGTATGGGAGATTTTTGACAACTCGCGCGATGAAGCGATGGGTGGCTTTTGTAATGATATTGAGATTGTGTTCCTTCCGGACAATCGCATACGGGTGGCGGACAATGGTCGGGGCATACCCATAGATATACACAAGAAAACACATGTGTCCGCTCTAGAGACTGTGATGACGACGCTTCACGCCGGAGGAAAATTCGGCGGACGAGGATATAAAGTTTCCGGAGGATTGCACGGAGTCGGAGGATCAGTCGTGAACGCTCTTTCTATTTATTGCAAAGCGGAAGTGTACAGGGATGGCGGTAAATATATTCAGGAATATTCCCAAGGCAAGAAAAAGTTCGCGGTGAAAAAAGTCGGTATTTCTAAACTTCACGGTACGATTATAACCTTTGAGCCGGACCAAGAAATTTTCGGTAAAAATGTTGCCTTCGATTGGAATACGGTCGTGAACCATATTCGCCAGCAAGCATACTTAGTAAAAGGATTAAAAATTTTAATAATTGATGCGCGAGAATGGGATAATAAAAAAGGACTTGACGAATCTGATGTTTTTTATTTCCGAGATCTCGATTTAGAGCTTCCTTCCGTGTCTTTTTATTTTGAAGGCGGATTAATTTCTCTCGTAAAGTATTACAATAAATTCCAGAAGCCAATTCAAAATAATATTTTTTATATTGAAAAAGAATTGGATGGCGTCGGCGTAGAGATATCTTTGCAATACGTGGATGACATCGTGGACAGGATTTTCCCTTTTGCAAACAATATTTACACCTCCGAAGGCGGAACGCATATTACTGGTTTTAAAACAGCGCTCACTAGAACTCTCAATACTTACTGCAAGAAAAATGAAATGATAAAAGAATCCGAAGGCGGGTTTACTGGAGAGGATGTCCTGGAAGGACTGACGGCTGTCATTTCCGTGAAGCTTCGCGAAATACAATTTGAAGGCCAGACAAAATCAAAATTGGGAAGTATGGAGGCCCAGGGCGCCGTAGCGACAGTTTTCGGGGAGGCCTTTGCGAACTTTTTAGAAGAAAATCCTGATGATGCTAAAGCTATAATAAACAAGTCAATTCTTGCCTTAAAGGCTCGCAAGGCGGCGAAAGCGGCCAAAGATTCTGTGCTTCGCAAAGGCGCATTGGAGGGGATGACTCTTCCTGGGAAACTTGCCGACTGCCAGAGCAAGGATGCTTCCGAATCCGAATTGTTCCTGGTAGAGGGGGATTCCGCAGGCGGTTCAGCCAAACAGGGTAGGGATAGGCGCATCCAAGCGATATTGCCACTCCGCGGAAAAATTCTAAATGTCGAACGCGCACGCATTGATAAAATGCTTGCTTCTAAAGAAGTGAAGTCTCTCGTCATCGCTATGGGAACTTCTATCGGAGATACTTTTGATTTAGAAAAAATGCGTTACCATAAAATAATTATTGCGACCGATGCCGATGTTGACGGTTCGCACATTCGCACCCTGCTTCTGACCCTTTTCTACAGATATTTTAGACAGGTCATTGATGCCGGATATATTTATATTGCTCAACCGCCTCTTTATAAAATAAAAAAGGGCAAGGAGATTTTATATGCTTATACAGACGACGAAAAGATTAAAATTGTAGGAAAAGGCGCGGATGTAAGAGAGAT
>Ga0315273_10002183_pt1 | contig 22889 bp, 20 predicted proteins | sample YL17G02_0_MG_FD_205753 | JGI IMG/M metagenome (GOLD analysis project Ga0315273, IMG submission 205753) | Sediment microbial communities from Yellowstone Lake, YNP, Wyoming, USA - YL17G02_0 | ecosystem: Environmental > Aquatic > Freshwater > Lake > Sediment | place: USA: Wyoming | collected...
TAGCCCCGCTTCGCCTTCTTATTGCGCAGCGCCTTGCCCTCGAAATACGTCGAGGTCAAATCGTAGAGATAAATGCTCTCGGGCAGTGCAAACAAGTCCCGCTCACGTGCCGCCAACTCCCCTTCGATGATCCCGCGTTGCGGGGGTGCCCTCAGGGCCCGGCGGTCGAGGTTGCGGTACAGGGCCTCGTCGTTCAAGAGCTTGAAGTCGGCATGCAGCAGGTCGGCCAGCGCGGTGCGGCGCACCCACTCCGGCATGGCGTGCTCGGAGGCGGGCGCCACCAGCCGATTGATGGTCATCACCTCGGTCAGCAGCCGCGCCCGCTGGTTCAGGCCGGCCTTCTGCAAGATCGCATCCAGCTTGAGGCGCCGCCACATCTGGTGTGCGACATAGACGGAGCCGGCCTCACGAGCCTCTTGGATTTCGATCTGATCGGGGATGACCCTCACCAGTTGGGGCTGGCCACCGAGGGGCGGTTGGGCCTGTACGCGTTGGCACAACGAGTCGACTTGCGTGTCGGGCAGCAAGGACTGCTGCCCGCTCAAGGCGGCCTCGAGTTTGTGGGCCAGCGCCAGCCAATGCTCGCGGGGTGCGGGTTCCAAGGAGCCGAGCGAACAGATGGTGCGATGGCGGGGTCCGGCGGGGGTGGTGATGGATTCGACCAGGAGGTGGTTGGTGTAGGTCTTACCGCGGACGGTTTTGCGCGTCGGTTTCAGGAACACTTCGTCCCTATATACACCGAATCAGAAGCGATTGCAAGAACAATGTTCGCGAGATAGTGCGAAAACATAGATAATCATCTGTGAACCGCTTCTTCGCATTGCTCCACTGATTCGTGACTATTTTCCGAATTTGAGAGCAGCCGCATTGACATCAAAGGAGATCGCTCCCTGAAATTCCCCTTTTGCCCCAATTCCTACAGGTGTAGTGTGGAAGTTGGGCTAGGTTGTGAGCCGCTCAGAGCGGCTATGTGGGGTCGCTAACGCGGCCGGTCCAACCGCTGGTCCTCTTGCTTCTGTCTTCGAGTGTAAGAACGGATCACCGCCTCGTCCCGCCCCGCCGTGGACACGAAGTACCCGCGCGCCCAAAAGTGCCGGCCCACGAAGTTCCGCTTCCGCTCCCCGTACACCCGTGCTACATGAATCGCGCTCTTGCCCTTGATATAGCCGATCACCTGCGACACCGCGTACTTCGGCGGTATCGCGCGATCATCATGTGCACGTGGCCGCTGATCAAGTGCCCTTCCTCGATCCGTCTCTCGTTCTGCTTGGCCAACTGGTGAAACACCTCGCCGAGATTTCGCCGGAACTTCCCGAACAGCGTCTTTCTGCGACACTTCGGGATAAACACCGCGTGGTATTTGCACTCCCACTTGGTATGGCTTAAACTTTCATACTCGTCCATCGTGAAAACTCCTTTTCGTGCGCTTGGCGGCTTACGTCTTGGAGTTTTCCGATGGACTCCCGCAAATGTCAAACTTCTACTGCCGCCCCGGCAGAGCCGGGGGATCTCCCATATTGGTTTAGAAATGCCATCGAATTCTGAGGCACGCCTCCTCCGCGCGTTCGCATTTTGTCCAGACGAGAGGGTCTCCACTATTTTCAGTGCGAGACAACGGCCCTGGCATGGACCCGGCCTTCCACGACCGCATCTTCGGCGTGTTCAAGCGCCTGCAAGAAGAAGAACACCCCGGGAACGGACTCGGACTTGCATTCCGCAAGAAGGCAATCGAGTGGCATGGCGGTCGAATTTGGATGGAATCGACACCGGGGGAGGGGGCGACATTCTATTTCACTCCACCTCCGGCCGATTGACATTCTCCAACTGCCGGTTGCCTCGGGACTTCACAGGCGCGCCTGGCGCGGCTAGGGATGCCAGGCCAGCATGGTTCCGTGGCTGCGAGCGGCAGGCTGACACCTGAGGAGAAAGCCAGGCCCGGATGGCCTACCGCTCGCACCGCGACGCGTCCCAGTCGGGATTGCTGTCTGCGTAATCTAGCGCCAGCGCCCTTCCACGAAAACATGGCCGCCACCTTGGCGGACATACTTGTGTGCCACCCAGCGGGCGCGAGGGTTTGGACGCCGCTCCCATCTTCCGGGCACCCATTGATAAGATTGGCCCTGCCAACGCTGATAGCCAGAAATCCACACATAGTCGCGGCCGGGCGATCGATCCCGCCTCTCACTGACGGGCCGCGGTGGAGCAATGCGAATCACAAAATCGGCTGCCACGGCGCTGGACGCCAGGACACCCGCGAAAACGAAACCGGTCAAGAATCTACGAAGCATAAGTCTTCCTCTCTTTCCATGGTCAGCGGACCATGCGGTTTGAACTTCAATCCAACCAACACGACTTCCCACCCGGCGATGCGGTGTTGGGTCACATGGAACCGCTCTGTCCCAGCTCGACTGTCTTGAAGAATTGGGATTCCATCTTTGCCAGTGCACGTGCCGTACCATCTTTCGCCGCTAGGACGGATATCCCGAGCCGGTGGTCCCGTTTTGGCGAATCAGAATGTACGGTTGAAACCGAGAATAGAACCAGCAGCCCAAGAGCGGCGGAGGGCCGGAGTTCCCAAAGTCGGCTCATTGCCTCATGTTGCGTCATAGCTGCCCTCCAGGAGACTTTGTGGCGAGCGCCGGAACCACGGTCATGATACCGGCGCTCGCGCGAAAACGTCTCATCCTGCCTGCTATTTCTTCTCGTCCTTCTTGTCCGTCTTGTCCTTAGCCGCTTGTCGGCGGGATCCAGGCTGTTGTTTTTCCACTTGAGCCTGGTTCACTTGTTGCGGCTGCGGTTGCGTATCCTGCGCTTGCGGCCGGTTCGGCTGTGCTGGTGCAGGGGCCCTATCACTCTGTTCTCGCTGCTGCCGGCTTGGCGCAGGCTCACTCCGCCGGTCGTTGACCGCGGGCGGCGGAGGGGCGCTCGGCTGCTGCACTACGTTGGGCGGGGGCGTATTCTGCTGCCGGCGGTTGGCGTCGGACGACGGCGCATCCGGCCTGGCGACAGGAGCCGACCACCGGCCGTTCTGCCTCCCAGCAGGGTTCGAGGGAGACTCATTCCGCCGGTTGTTCGCCGCGGGCGGCGGAGAAGGGCTCGGCCGCTGCTGTGCGTTTGGCGGCTGAGGAGTAGACACGGCGGCGGCGGGATTCACTTGACGCGCGCCCTGTTGTGGTCCGGCGCCAACCGTCGGTTGAATGCGCTGGACCTTGCCCATGTCCACGACGCGAACCTGAGAGTTCCGGGCCGGAGCATTCTGGCGCAACTGCTGGACGCTGGCCGCTGGAAGCGGGCGGCCGGGATTCTGATTTAGCGCGGCCTGCTGCCGATCGAAGGGCACCGACGCCGAAGGAGGAGCGGTGCGCGCCACGACTGGCCGGCTCGACACACTGGCGGGCGGACGCGCGGCGCGGGATGCCTCGGCTGCCCGAGGGCCGAGAACGCTGACCCGCTGCGGTGCAATCTCCGGAGCCGCGGCGATGCGCGCCGAACCAAGCTGCGCAGCCGATACCGCACGCGAGCTGTCAGCCACCCGGCGGCCGTTGGCGAACCGGTCTTGCGGAACCGCCATAACCGCGTTCGGCACGCTCCTGTTTGCATATTTTATGTTCGCGAGGGCGGTATTGTTGGGGTTCCTGCTGTCGTTGTAATAGTTGTTGATGGTGGTGGTGTTGATCACCGTGTTGGTGCTGTTCACCCGGCCGAAATAGCCCGAGCTGACGTTGTAAGCCGGGAAGTAAGGCTCACGTGGTCCCAGGGGGAACCACCCTACCGCCGCGGCATTGCCGAAGGCGAAGCTCAAGCTGAAGCCAGAGCCTCCTCTGCCTCCGCCGACCCATCCCACCAGCGCCGGCGCATAGAGTGGAGATACTCCATACGGTCCGGGAATCCAGCCCCAGCGGCCGCCGAAGGAAGCCCATCGGCCATAGTGGTAGGGAGCAAATCCCCACGGCGCGTCGTCAACCCACGTCCAACCCCAGGGCGAGATCCAGGCCCAATGCCCGTCGTGATAGGGCGCCCAGCCTGCCGAGACTGATGCCGGCATCCAGACCTGGCCATAGCCGGGCTGGTTCGACCAGCCGCCGTACTGATCCAGGTCTTCATAGCCGGGCATTTCACGAGAAACGTAGCGTGCCGAGAGCGACTGGTCTTCCCGGAGGTCGCGCGAGGAACTCCATCGATCCCACGCATCGGCGCGTGGGGCGGACACGAGGCGGTAGGTGATCTGGTCGTCGCCCGTCACGATCGCCTGCTGGCCCGCACGGACCGGGAACGTCTGCCCGCCACCGGTCACCTCACCGTCTCCGCCGCGGACCGTGACCGTCGTGGTCTGCGAGTCGGGATCGGCGTCAATCCGGTACTCACCGGGACGAAGCACCGTGAAAGCCATGCTGGGCGTGTCGAGCTCGTGGTTCTGATTTTGCGCGAGATTTCGGACGCGGACCGTGAGGGTGCCCTGCGACAACTGGATCTGGGTCGTCTGGTCATCCAGGTTCAGGAACTGGAATGCCGTGTTCGAGTCCAGACGCAGGGCGGTCGATCCCACGTGAATCTCCGCTCGCCCGCCGCCGCCGACCCAGATTTGGTCGCCCGTGGTAAGCGGACGGTTGACGTTAGCGTCCACCCATTCCGTCACACCGGCGGGCTGCAAAGACACCGGGCCGTTGATGTAATTCAGTCGTCCCACCCTGCCTGGCGGATCCGTCTGTGCAAAAAGAAACGCTGCCGGGACAGCGATCAGTAGAACCACTAGTCTTGTCTGCTGCATGGCTACCTCCAAGCTGGGGAGAGCACGTCTGTGACCACCGTCGATGTGGGGTCGCACTACGCCGCCCCGAGAACGTGTAAAAAAATCCGGGGACACTCCGGGCTGGTTTCATGGAAACAATCACTTGGCGCACCTCGCAGGCGTGTCCCCAGAATTTTTTGCACGTTCCGACCCAGCGGTCTGAGCCTCCAGATGGCGGAGGTTCTGTTTTGGACTGCTTCCTGCAAGGGAGGGTACACGGCCGGTTGAGGCCCCAGGGGAAATGGCGATGACGATCCGAGACGCGTCAGCCTTGCCAATGCCGCGCGATCGCCGGAGCGCAACCTGGTGCACTCCACTCTCGCACTTCATCGCAACCTGTCATCGCCCGATGCGGAAACGGGCTACATCGGCCCACAATCCCACCGCCTGCAATACCCAAACGCAAACGGCCACCACAACGACGACGTTCAGAATCGTCTTGATGCTGGAGGCCATGGGGATAAAACGATTGATCACCCATAACGCCATGCCGACCACGATCAACGCAACAACGAGATTTACCAAAGGCATCTTCTTGTGCTCCTCAAGATCACCATGAGGCAATCCGCCAGCCACTCGTCAGACCGCGCCGGGCCATGCCGGAGTGCGGCCTGCAAGTTGCCGGGACTCCCGCGTCGAGTCAGCGGACTTGACCGCGCGGGGTCAGTTGACCAAATGCGGTCGAAGCAGACAGCAGCGCCCCCATCGGTGATAGAATCGTGCGTGGACTGCCCTCTTCGGCTTGCAACTTTCTGTGGGACGCCGGTTTAGGGTAAGGAAGAAGCGAATGGCCAAGAAAAAGAAAGCAGGCGATGCATCTTCCCAAACGCTGCCGAAAGCGTCCACCGGAATCCAAGGCTTGGACGAAATCACCGGAGGAGGGTTGCCGCGCGGCCGTCCCACTCTGATAAGCGGAGGCGCCGGCTCTGGAAAGACGCTTTTCGGACTGGAGTTCCTGGTTCGGGGCGCAACACAATACAACGAACCCGGCGTGTTCATTTCGTTCGAGGAATCGACCCAGGATCTGACCAAGAATGCCGCTTCACTGGGTTTCGACCTGGACCGCCTGGTGGCGGACAAGAAGCTGTTCCTGGACCACGTCCACATCGAGCGAAGCGAGATTGAGGCAACCGGCGAGTATGACCTCGAGGGCCTCTTCATTCGAATTGCCGACGCAGTTCAGAGGGTCGGGGCCCGGCGAGTCGTCCTGGACACCATTGAAGCGCTCTTCGGCGAGTTGCCAAGCCCAGGTATCCTGCGCGCCGAAATCCGCCGCCTGTTCGGCTGGCTCAAGGAAAAAGAGTTGACCGCGGTCATTACCGCCGAGCGGGACCAGCCCGACAAGCTGACCCGGCACGGCATAGAGGCGTTCGTCTCGGACTGCGTGATCCTGCTGGACCATCGTATCCGGGAGGAGATCTCGACCCGGCGCCTGCGCATCGTCAAATACCGGGGATCGACCCACGGCACGAACGAGTATCCGTTCCTCATCGATGACCATGGCATTTCAGTCCTGCCGATCTCCTCACTGGGCCTGGACCACGATGCGCCTGCCGAACGAGTATCGAGCGGCATTGCCCGGTTGGATGGCATGCTGGGCGGCAAGGGCTTCTATCGGGGGAGCAGCATTCTGGCATCCGGCACCGCGGGAACCGGTAAAACCACCATTGCGGCATGTTTCGTGGATGCGGCCTGCCGCCGCGGCGACCGCTGCTTGTTTTTCGCTTTCGAGGAATCACCCCGGCAGATCGTCCGCAATATGCGTTCGATCGGCATCGACCTCGATCCATGGGTCCACAAAGGGCTCCTGCAATTCCATGCGGCGCGTCCCACCTTCGGGGGGATCGAACAGGTCCTGTTACTGACCCACAAACGCATCTCCAGCTTCCAGCCCAGCGTCGTTGTGGTGGACCCGGTTACCAATCTGCTCATGGTCAGCACCCAGAACGAAGTGCGGTCCATGCTCACGCGGCTGGTCGATTTTCTGAAGACCCAGCAGATCACCACGATTTTCACCAGTTTGACTGCGGCGGGGTCCCTGGAAGCCAGCGAGGCGGACGTCTCCTCCCTCATGGACACCTGGCTCCTGCTGAAAAACATCGAGGTCGGGGGCGAGCGGAACCGCGCGCTCTACGTGCTGAAATCGAGAGGCATGGAGCATTCCAACCAGATTCGCGAATTCGTGCTCACGGACGACGGCCTCCGATTGCTGGACGTTTACCTGGGAGCCGAGGGCGTGCTGACCGGTTCCGCCCGGATGTCGCAGGAAATGCGCGAGAAAGCAGTGGTCACGTTCCGCCGGCAAGAACTGGAGACCCGCCGCCGCGAACTGGAGCGCAAGCGCCGCATCTTCGAGGCCCGCATGGTCATGCTCCGGGCGGAGTTTGAAGCGGAGGAAGAAATAATTCAACAGACCATCTCCGAATCGGAATTACTCGGCCAGGAAGTGGTGCAGGACCGCGGGCAGATGGTGCTGAGCCGGAAAGCGGACTCCTCCTCCTACAAGAAGGAGGGGCGCGCGAAAGCCGCGCCGGTGCGCTGAATGCCAACGACCAAGACAAAGACTCCGGCGCGGCTTCGCCAGCAGAACCGGCGGAAACCGCAGGTTTGGAACCTGCGGCTGTATGTGGCGGACCAGACGCCCAAGTCGATTCACGCCTTTGCCAACCTCAAGGTGCTGTGAGAGGCCTACTTGAAGGGCCGCTATCGGATCGAGGTGATCGACCTTCTGGAGCATCCGGAACTGGCGCGCGACGACCAGATCGTGGCGATTCCGACCCTGGTAAGGAAACTTCCGCCACCTGTCCGAAAGATCATTGGAGACTTGGCCGACACCGTACGGGTGCTGGTGGGCCTTGACGTGCAAGAGGCAGCGTGGCCCAGTTCAGAGATGCCCGCATGAAGAAGCCCCCGAAAAAGAGCAGCCCGGCTGGAAAGCGGAAACCCGGAGGGGCCGGGGAATTGGAGCAGCCCGGCTCCAATTCTCGCCCGGCAAAGTACGTCTTGCGTTTGTACGTAAGCGGATCCACGTTGAAATCGGCGCTGGCTGTAGAGAATATCAAGCGGATTTGTGAGCAGCACTTGAAGAATCGGTATGACCTGGAAGTCATCGACATTTACCAGCAGCCGAATCTGGCCAGGGACGAGCAGATTGTGGCGGTGCCCACGCTCATTAAACGGCTCCCACTCCCGCTGCGAAGGCTCATCGGGGACCTGTCGAACCAAGAGAATGTGCTCTTCGGACTGGACCTGAGAAAGCGGGAGTAGTGGCCGGCGGAAGTGGCACAGCCTTCAGGCTGTGAACCTCCTGGGACTGGACCAGAGAGAGCGGGAGTAGTGGCCGGCGGAAAACGGAAAGAGGTTGGCTAACAGAAAGAAAGGCCGCTCCTCGCAGAACCTGCCGGCCCTGTCGCGCCGGGAGTTGGTCGCACGCCTGCGCGAAGCCGAGGAAACCATCCAGGCCATTCGTTCCGGTGAAGTGGATGCCATTGTAGTGAACGGCCCAGGCGGGGAGAAGGTGTTCACGCTGCAGGGGGCCGACCATACCTACCGCATTTTCGTGGAGCGGATGAACGAAGGCGCCGCCGTTCTGGGCGCCGATCACACGGTCTTGCACTGCAACCGCCGTTTTGCCCGGTTGCTGGGAGCCGGGCTCCAGAGCGTCATCGGTTCCGCCATGCATGGCCTGGTTTGGCCCGACGACCGTGCCAGGCTGAATGCCTTACTCCGGCGCGCAACTCAAAGGTCCTGCTGGGGTGAGGTCCGTCTGCAATCGAAAAAGGGAGACCCTCTGCCCGTCCGCCTCTCCTTGAATCCTCTCCGCCTGGACAGCACGCAGGCTGTCTGCCTGATCGCTTCGGACCTGTCCGCCGTGAAGCGCGCGGAGCGGGAACTGCGTGCTTCCAACGAGCAGTCCCGGAATCTTGCGGCGCGCCTGCTGTCGGTTCGAGAGGAGGAGCGGACCAGGATCGCCCGCGAAATCCACGATGAGCTGGGCCAGTCGCTGACCGCGGTGAAAATCGATCTCGCCTGGCTGGCCGGCCGCCTGCCCCGGCGAAACGCCCCGATGCTCGAAAGGATACGCTCCACGCTGGAGTTGGCCGACAGCATTATCCAATCCGTTCGCAGAATCTCGACGGAGCTGAGGCCCGGTATTCTGGATCTGGGGTTGGCGGCCGCCGTGGAATGGCAGACCCAGGAATTCCAGGACCGAACCGGCATCCGGTGCGAGCTCCGGCTGCCCGCCCTGGAGGTGGTTGCGCCGGACGTTTCGACCTCTCTGTTTCGCATTCTCCAGGAGACTTTCACCAATGTCGCGCGACATTCCCGGGCCACGCGGGTTGAAGTGGTCCTGCAGAAGGAGCGGGACCGGCTGGTTCTGGCGATACGCGATAACGGCCGGGGTTTCGATCAGGCCGACCCTTCGCTTTCGGGATCTCTGGGTCTGGTGGGTATGCGGGAACGCGCCGCCATGCTGGGCGGCGGGGTGAGCATCTCCAGCGCTCCGGGAAAAGGGACCAGCGTCATCGCCTGGATTCCGCTCCGGCCGCCGGAGGAATCCGGCGCCATGCCATGATACGAATCCTCATCGTCGACGACCACGCGATTCTCCGGCGCGGTTTGAGGGCGCTGCTTTCCGATGCGTTCGCGACAGCCGAATTTGGAGAAGCATCCAACGCTGAGCAGGCGCTGGAACAGCTTGGGGAGAAGGTGTGGGATGTCGCGTTGCTCGACATCACCTTGCCGGGGAAAAGCGGCTTGGATCTCCTTAAGGAATTCAAGGCCGCACTGCCGAGGCTCCCGGTTCTGGTTCTGAGTGTTCACCCGGAAGACCAGTTTGCCGTTCGTGCCCTGAAGGCGGGCGCGGAAGGCTACATGACGAAGGAGAGCGCTCCCGAGGAGCTGGTGCAAGCCATCCGCAAGATCCTGGCGGGTGGGCGATACGTAAGCCCCACGCTGGCCGAAAAGCTGGCCTTGAACGTAGGAAAGGATTTCACGCGCGCGCCGCACGAGACGCTTTCCGACCGCGAGCATGAAGTCATGTGCCGTATCGCCTCGGGAAAGACCGTTACGGAAATCGCCGGAGAACTGTCGCTCAGCGTAAAAACGATCAGCACCTATCGCGCGCGGATCCTGGAAAAACTCGGCGTCAAAAACAGCGCCGAAATCACCCAGTACGCGATCCGAAACGGCTTGGTGAGTTAAGAAAGTCCCAGATGCAGGGCCGGCCAGGACCTGCCACCTCTTCTGCGGCCTCCAGCCTTCTTGTAAGACAAACACCGGCAAGTCTTTCAGCCGGCGTCCTACAAGACAATCGACCTGGGGCTGATTGACACCATCGGCATCGGGGGCTATTCTCAAATAGTCCGCTGTAACAACATGGCAACGGGTACCGCGACGACCGATGGGATCCCTTGCCAGGATTGAGAAACGGCTGATGACGCGCAAGTTCCACAGTGACCCCTTAGATCTCAGGCGGCCCGGACTCCCTCGATCAACGGGGGCGATGGAGAGAGCGCTATGACCGCCCCGGCCTCGCAGCCACAAGCTGTTCGCTGGCTTGTGGAAAACGGCCCAAGAGAGCTTGAACTGCTGTTCCGGGCGATCGTCTACTGCCCCGCCGCACCAATCCTGATCGCAGACAACGACCGCCAGTGCCGGGACGCCAGTTCCGGCGCCGGCAAGCTGTTGGGACTGCCGCGGGAAAAGATCATCGGCCGCAAAATGGATGACTTTGCCGAGCCCAGCTTCAAGCCCCGGATTTCGCAGCTTTGGCGGGCCTTTCTGGAGGAGGGCGAGCAGGCGGGCACGCTCCGGATGGTGGGTCCGGATGGAAGCCCGCGGGACGTCGATTACACAGTCAAAGAGAACGTGCTGCCGGTGCGCCATCTCCTGGTGCTGCGTGACAAGACCACCCACGCGCGAGCCGAGGCGCCCGTCGAGACCGACACAGACCCAGTTCCGTCATGGGTGCAGGACTATGCGCTGTTCTTGTTGGATGTAGACGGACGGGTTGTCGCCTGGTATTCGGGAGCGGAGCGCATTTATAACTACAAGGCCGGTGAGGCCATTGGCCAACATGTGTCTTTGCTCTATCCCAGCGAAGACACTCCCCGCGACAGGCTGCAGGGAGAATTGAAGAGAGCCGCTGCCGAAGGCCATTTCGGAAACGAAGGCTGGCATGTGCAAAAGGACGGGTCGCGATTCTGGGCCAACGTCATTACGATGGCCCTGCGAGACGAAAACGGGGAGTTGCAGGGCTTTGCGAGAGTGGCGCGCGACTTTAGCGAACGTCACCAGAGGGACGAGCAGTTGCGGCGCAGTCGCGCGCGCCTCCGGCCGATCTCGGCGGAATCGACCATTGCCGGTATCGTTTGCGGTGAGTTTGACCGTATTCCCGAAGTCAATGATGCGTTTCTCGAACTCGTCGGATACAGCCGCGAAGACCTGCTGGCCGGCCGGCTGCACTGGCCTGATCTCACTCCGCCGGAATACTCTGCATTGGATGAGCTGGCGCATGAAGAAGGCTTGCGGTTCGGAGCCTGCACGCCCTTCGAAAAGGAGTTGATTCGCAAAGATGGGGATCGAGTCCCGGTTCTGGTTGTTACCGCGGTGTTGAAGCTCTCTCCCTTCCGATGGATCACATTTGTGCAGGACCTCCGCAAACGCGACCGGCTTGAGAGTATCGAGGACGAAGATGTCGAGGTCGAACATGACTTCGGGGAGATGGTAGGCAGCAGCGCCGCCCTGAAGCGGGTTATGCGGCAGGTTGAAGTCGTCGCGCCTACCGATGCGACTGTGTTGATCCTGGGTGAAACCGGTACCGGGAAGGAGTTGGTAGCACGCTCCATCCACAGAATGAGTCCTCGCAAGGATCGTCCTTTCATCACCTTGAACTGTGCCGCTATTCCGACCGGGCTTCTGGAAAGCGAGCTGTTCGGCTACGAGAGAGGAGCCTTTACCGGCGCCTTGTCGCAAAAGATCGGTCGTTTTGAGATGGCCCACCGGGGGACTCTGTTTCTGGATGAGGTGGGCGACATTCCCCTGGATCTGCAACCCAAGTTGCTCCGGGCATTGCAGGAGAAGGCGTTCGAGAGGTTGGGCGGCACCCGAACGATCCCCATTGACGTCCGGCTCGTCGCCGCGACCAACCGCAATTTGACACAGATGATGGGGGACAAACTCTTCCGCAGCGATCTTTACTATCGGCTAAAGGTGTTCCCGATCACGACCCCTCCGTTGCGCGATCACTCCGAGGACATACCGATACTCGCCCGGCACTTCACCAAAAAGTACGCCGCGGAAATGAATAGGGAGATTGACAAGATCCCGTCGGACACGATGCGAGCGCTGGTGAGCTGGCCGTGGCCGGGGAACGTACGGGAGCTCGAAAACTTCATTGAAAGGTCAGTTATCCTTTCCAGAGGACCCAGCCTTCGCGCTCCTTTAGCCGAAATACGGCCGGATGCCATGTCAATCGCCGGCAGCGGCACGCTCGAGCAGGTGGAGCGGGAACACATCCTCCGGGTGCTCCGGGAGACGGGCGGGGTGGTCAGCACCACGGCTACCCGTCTCGGGCTGCCCCGGACGACCCTAAACGCGATGATGCGGAAGCTGGGTATCTCTCGCAAGGATCTTTGACCATACCTGGTCACATGACGATATAAGACCACTGGCGCGGTTTCCCTCTCCGCGTCTGCCGGCCGGCATCTCTCGATAATCCCGGCAACGCCACTACGAATCCGCGGCCCGCCTGGCGCAAGGCGCGTTTATCCGTCGTCCAGGAAAAGTTGGTGCGGCTCGTGCAAGTAGGAAAGAAGGCCGCCATAGACCTCTGTTCGGGGAACCGGAGCGACCTGGAAGGTGAGAAATGAGAGTGAACACAGTGGCTGCTTTGGTACTTGGGATCTTGGGCCTGAGCCAAACTCCGATCGCTTCAGCACCGAACCTGAGTAAAGAGGACATCGAGAAAGTGCAAGAGAGCCTGATCGACAAAGGTTTCCAACCTGGAAACGTCGACGGCGTCCTGGGTTCCCGCACCCGAGATGGCATTCGTGAGTACCAGAAGTCGGAAAAGCTGCCGGTCACCGGGCGCCTGGATGCGGAGACCGCCGGCAAGCTGGGAGTGGGACCGGAATCGATAGTCGGTAGATTTAGAGGGGCTGGACGTGAGGTGGCCGAGGGAACCAAGGAAGCCGGCCACGAAATGCACGAAGGCAAGCCTCTGGCAGCCGGCAAGGAGTTCGGCAAGGGAATCGGTCGAGCGGGCGAGGATGTCGGGAAAGGCGTCAAAAAGGCTGTAACTCTCGATAGCGACCGCGGGGATCGAGAAAAGCAAGCGAAGCAATAGGAAACACCGGTCTATCTCGACTGGCCTCGTACAGGCTCGTGGGAGGGAGTCGCCGGTCGCTGTGGCGGCCGCCGGAATCATCTCCATGATCGTTAAGAAAAGAGCCCTTGGGGGTCCGGCCGATTCGGAGGCTGAGGCAGCGGCGGTACGCGTAACTATCGAGTACCGCTAGCCGCGTTTCGGTTTCAAGACACAAAAGCCCTGCTGTGCGACTCCTTGGAGGCCTGGTACCGGCACAACGCTCCTCGCTTGGGGGCCTCGCTGGCCTTCTACACGATCCTCTCCCTGGCGCCCCTGTCGATCGTCGTGATCGCGGTCGCCAGCCTGATTTTTGGCAGAGCGGCGGCCGAAGGTCAGATTATCTGGCAGGTTCAGGACCTTGCCGGCAGAGAAGGCGCCGACGTCCTCCGCCAGATGATTGAAGGTGCGCGCAAGCCGGCCAGCGGCATCCTGGCCACTACCTTCGGCTTGCTGACTCTGTTCCTGGGCGCTACCGCGGTAGTCGCCGAATTGCGGGACGCGCTGAATACGATATGGGAAATCCCGATTCAGGAAAGCCATTGGCGCAGCAGCGTCGTCAGGATCCTGAAGGAGCGTGTTCTTTCCTTTGTCATGGTGCTGGGGGTCGGCTTCCTGCTGCTGGTTTCCTTGATTGTGAACGCGTGGTTGGCCGCTGTGGGGGCGTTTTTCGGAGGCTTCCTGCCCATGCCGGAACTTGTGCTGAAAGGTTTGACTCCCGCGGTCTCCTTCGTCGTGATCGCCGGGCTGTTTGCCCTGATCTACAAAGTGATGCCGGACGTCGATCTGAGGTGGCGGGATGTGGCGGCGGGCGCCGCTTTAACCTCGCTGCTGTTTTCACTGGGCAAGCTCTTGATCGGCCTCTACTTGGGCAAAGCGAGCCTCGGTTCTACCTATGGGGCCGCCGGCTCGCTGGTGGTTCTGCTGGTGTGGGTCTACTACTCGGCGCAGATCTTCCTGTTCGGCGGCGAGTTCACGCAGGTCTTCGCGCGCCGTTACAGCCGCGGCGCAATTCACGGCTTGGCTACGGATGTATTTGGCGGGCCAATTGCTAGCGAGAAGCCGTGACAAACATTCCAAAGGCTCAAGGAATCCTGGTTGATCCTCTCAACCCCCAACTTTTGTCACATCTGTTCCTTGATTCCCATCAAGCGCAGCGATTTGCCCGCCACCAACCCAACACAACCGCTTCCTTGAGCCTTCAAGGGTTCCGGAGTCGCCTGCAAGGGGCGGCAGCAGCCGGGGATTTCCCGCAAGGAGTCCTGACCATACGCGGTCACATGACCACATATCGTTACTGGCCCGGCATCCCTGTTTGCAGGTCAAGTCCAGGACCCATTGGCAGGCGAGCGGGGTCCCGGCTCGCAGCGGAGGGCGGAACACATCCGGCGCGGCTGCCGGCTCGCCTGGGTCGGAACCCCCTGATTATATGCGCGACGTCTGCTGGACCGCGGTGACGGATACCGGCATCCGCCTGGCGGCTGCGATTGATAAAACGGGACCATTTCCACCAAGGCATATGACGTCCAGGAAAGATGGTGCGGCTCGTGCACTAGCAAAGATGTCACGAAGATTGCTGCGAAAGAGCAGGTGAAGAAATGAGACTCATGCTTGTGGCTGCTCTGGCTGTTGCGCCCCTGCTGGCCAAAGACAGCGAACCTGTAAAGCGGCTGAACGAAGCCGCCGCTGTGTTCTCGGAAATTATGGCCGCCCCGGATAAGGGCATTCCCCAGGACCTGCTCGGGAAGGCGCACTGTGTCGTGATCGTGCCGGGACTCAAGACCGCGGCTTTCATATTTGGCGGCAAGTACGGGAAAGGCTACCTGTCCTGTCGCAGCAGGAGCGGAACCGGATGGTCGGCGCCGGGCACAGTCCGCATCGAGGGTGGGAGCGTCGGCTTCCAGATCGGCGGCTCCGAGACGGACTTGATCATGCTGGTGATGAGTGAGCGCGGAGCGGACAAACTGCTTTCCAGCAAATTCACTCTAGGAGCGGAAGGCTCCGTCGCCGCCGGCCCGGTCGGGCGCACGGCGACCGCTCAAACGGACGCGCAAATGCACGCTGAGATTCTTTCGTGGTCGCGGTCGCAGGGGTTGTTCGCCGGCCTGGCTCTGGAAGGAGCCACCCTGCGGCAGGACCTGGATGACAATGCCACACTCTACGGCAAGAAACTGGACAACCGGAGGATCGTGACCGCGGGCGTGCGTGCGCCCAAGGCGGCTGCGAGACTGATCGCGCTGCTAAACAAGTACTCGGCGCGAGAGCGCTAGAGTATGTCGATGCTCGGCTAAGAAGCAATAAGAGGAAGGCTAATTATGAACAAGATGAAGACGCTCGGCGCATTCCTGACGGCGTGCGGAATTGTGTGGGCCCAGGCGCCGACCGAGAATGCGGCCAGGATGGCCGCCGGGACGATGCCAATCTATCGCGTCACCGTGACAGAGCGGACCACGAAGGCAGTCAACTACCAGCACCGTAGCGGATCGACAAAGATCGATTTCCGCGGCACTGAACTCCTGCCGAGGGCGCGCGGCGAGGCCAGAGTGGAGAGCAAACAGGGCCACATTGATATCGAGGCGGACTTCGACGGCCTGCAGGCTGCGAACAGACACGGGGCCGAATACCTCACTTATGTGCTGTGGGCCATCACCCCCGAAGGCCGCACGGCCAACCTGGGCGAGATCCTCCTGAATGGAACCAAGAGCAAGTTGAACGTAACCACCGAGCTGCAGGTGTTCGGCTTGGTGGTCACCGCGGAACCCTACTACTCGGTCACGCGGCCGAGCGACCTGATTGTGATGGAAAACATGGTGCGCGCGGACACCAAGGGGAAGATCGAGGACATCGACGCCAAGTACGAATTGTTGAAGCGAGGCCAGTACGAACGTCTGGCGAACCCGCTGGCGCTTAAGATGGACCGGAAGCTGCCGCTGGAACTTTACGAAGCGCGCAACGCCGTTCAGATCGCGCGCGCCGTCGGCGCGGGCCAGTACGCCGCCGAAACTTTCCAGAAGGCCGAGAAAAGCCTGCAGCAGGCCGAGGCCTACCAGGCGCGCAAGGCGGGGAGGAAGCCGGTGACGATGACCGCTCGGGAAGCGGTGCAGACGGCGGAAGACTCACGCGCAATCGCTGTGACGCGTCAGGAGGAAGAGGCCCTCGCGTCGGAGCGGCGGCAGTCGGCGCAGCGCGAAGCGCGCGCGGATAGCGATCGGGTTGCCGCGCAGTCCGAGACCGAGCGCGTCACACGGGAAGCGGAGGGGGCGCGAATCAGGGCTCAGGCGGAGTCTGAGCGCCTAACGCGTGAAAAGGACGCTCAGGCAGCCACCGCTCTTGCCGAAGCGGATCGTTTGAAGCGCGAAAACGACGCGCGGACGGCGGCTGCCAGCGCGGACGCTGATCGCTTGAAACTGGAGAACGACGCCCGGACGGCTGCCGCCCAGACTGAAGCGGACCGCTTGAAGCGCGAAAACGACGCGCGGACAGCGGCTGCCAGCGCGGACGCTGATCGCTTGAAACTGGAGAACGACGCCCGGACGGCTGCCGCCCAGACCGAAGCGGACCGCTTGAAGCGCGAAAACGACGCTCAAACAGCGACTGCCCAGACCGAAGCGGATCGTTTGAAACGCGAGAATGACGCTCAACGGGCTGCTGCCCAGGCGGACCTTGATCGCGCGGCCAAGGAGAAGGCGCAGGCGGAGACGGAGAAGGCGGAGCTGCGAGCTCAGCTACTGAGGCAATTGAACGCCGTTCTACAGACCCGCGACACAGTGCGTGGCTTGATCGTGAACATGCCGGATGTCCTTTTCGACACGGCCAAGTATTCGCTCCGGCCTCTTGCGCGTGAGAAGCTGGCCAAGGTGGCCGGCGTCATCTTGGGGCACCCGGGCCTGAGACTGGACGTGGAAGGTCACACTGACAGCGTCGGCGGCGACGACTACAATCAGCGGCTTTCCGAACAGCGCGGCGGGACTGTTCGCGACTACCTGACCCAGCAGGGACTGCCAGGGAACTCGGTCACGGCGAAGGGCTTCGGCAAGACTCAGCCGGCGGCTTCCAATGACACCGCGAAGGGCCGGCAGCAGAATCGGCGGGTGGAACTAGTGATCTCCGGCGAGTTAATTGGCGCGGGGATCGGAACGCCAACCGCAGCCAGGTAACCGGAGTGAGGCGACAATTCGGGGGCTGGCGCCGTTAGCGCCAGCCCCGGACTGTTACCCACCATCGCGGAGATTGCCGTCCGCGGGCAACGCGCCGGCCGCGGGCGCCTTCGCCAATTCAATCAAGACTGCTCTCGTGACGCCGTCGGTCGCGAGGCGAGGGAAGGCCAAGGTTTAAGAAAGCAAGGAGATCGGTGATGTCCATTCACACGACTACCCTGACAAGAGGAGGAACGCTGTGAGGAAGAGAATTCCGGGTATGCTTTTGGTTGGCTTGTGGGTTGTGCCCCTGGTCTTCGGCCAGGGACTCCAAACCACGGCCGCCAAGGATGATTGGGAAGAAATCAATTTCGAGTTCAATTCGCCGGTTCTGAGCGACGGCTATCCGAGTCTGCTTCGAATGGCCGAATTGCTCGGCAAGACCCCGTCCTTCAAGGTGAAGCTGGAAGGACACACCGACTGGATCGGCTCCGAGAAGTCCAACGAAAAGCTGGGCATGGCGCGTGCCGCCACGGTAAAGAGTTTTCTGGTGAAGTACGGCGCCGAGGCCGAGCGGATCGAGACCGTCACATACGGCAAGAAGCAGCCCAAGGTGGACAACAAGACCAAGGAAGGGCGCTTCATGAACCGCCGCGTGTACATGACGGTGACCGACGGGCAAGGCAAGATCATCGGCGCCGGCGGCGTGGCCGAGGCGATCAAGGCGATGCAGGAACAGGGCGCGGCCGCTTCCAGACAACCGGAATGCTGCAGCGAGATTCTCAAGCGCCTGGACCGGTTGGACGACATCCTGGCCATGCTCAAGGACCTGAAGGGCGAAAACGCCGCGCTGAAGCAGGACCTGGACAGCCTCAGGAAAGATCACAGCGATCTGTCCGCCAAGGTCGACGGGGCGCCCAAACCGCTGTCGCGCGACGAGACGGCAACCATCGTCCAGACCTCCGCGGCCGATGCGGCCGACAAAGCGGCCGACAAGTACGAGAAGGCGCAGCCCAAGCGCTTCTCCCTGCTCGGCGCCAACATCGGGGCCGACGCCAACCGCAACCTGACCTTCACGGGCGCGGCGCGCTACTTCGCTCCGTTCAAGAATAATTTCGCCTTCCAGGCGCAGGGCGAGTACCTCTACTTCCGCGACCGGCAGGAAGGCCAGTTCGACTTCGGCCTGGTGAACCGCTACAAGAACTTCCAGGGCGGTCTGTTCTCCAGCTTCAAGCACGTCAATATGCGCGAGTTCGGTCAGGGCGGCACGCTGGGGCAGGCGGCGATGACCTTGGACTACCTGTTCAAGCAGGGCCGCATTGGCGTGTTCGGAACCAAAGGGTTCATGGACGGCGCGGTGGTGAACCGCCAGATGTTGTCGCGCAACATCTGGAACGAGTCGTATCTCAAGCTGGTGGACCAGGCCGGCGTGAGCACCACGCTGGGCATCTACAAGGATTCCTACATCGAAGCCAATCTGGCGTACCTGAAGGCGCGCGGCGGCGACGACAAGCCGGGCGGGACCATCCGCTTCGTGCACCCGATCAACGCCCACTTTGCCTTCACCCTGGAAGGCGGCTTTAACGAGACGCTGGTCGGGCGCGATCACACCGGCCGCGTGGTGGCCGGCGTGCAGTTCGGCAACTTCATCCGGCCGAAGGAATTCGTCGGGCTGGCGCACCCGGTGCCGGCCAGCGTGCCTCGCGTGCGCTATGAACTGCTGACGCGGCGCGTGCGCACGGGCAACGACCCGCCCGTGGCGGATGCCGGTCCGGACCAGATCGGCGCGGCCGCGGGCACGATTACGCTCGACGGCTCCGGTTCGTTCGATCCCGACGGCGACCCGATCACTTTCCAGTGGTCCCAAATCGCCGGTCAGGCCGTCTCCATCGCCGGCATGAGCGCGGCCAAAGCGACGTTCCCGGCCGGTGAAGGCCAGAGCTACAGCTTCCGCCTGATGGTGAAGGACGACCGGGGCGCGCAGGCGATCGCCCGCGTCACGGTGACCACCACCACGGCGGCGGCGGTGCAGATTACGCGCTTCAACGCCACTCCGCAGATTATCCGGGCGGGCCAGACGTCGGTCATCGCCTGGCAGGTGTTGAACGCCGACGAGGTTACCATCTCGGGCATCGGCAGGGTGGATACCAAGGGCGGCACCTCCAGCGTCGCTCCAACCGAGACCACCGTCTACCGCATCACGGCGCGCAACCGCACCAGCGAAGCCAACGAAACGCTGACGATCACCGTCGAGCGGCCCGAGGTTCGCATTCTCAGTTTCCATGCGGTCCCGGTGACTATTCTCGAGGGCGAGGCGGCATCGCTGATCTGGACCACCGAGAACGCCGATACGGTTTCCATCGACGGCATCGGCAACGTCAACCCCAACGGGTCTACGCCGGTGTCGCCCACCGAGACCACCACTTACACCCTGCGCGCGCGCAGCCGCTACGGCGAGACGGCCGCCACGGCCACCGTTCAGGTGACGCGGGGCTCGTCGCCGCGAATTCTGCGCTTCACTTCCTCGCCCACGGAGATACTGGAAGGCGAGCAGTCGACGCTGAGCTGGCAAATCGAGGACGCCGATTCGGTGACCATCTCTTCGCTCGACAAGGTGAGCCTGAGCGGTTCGAATCCGGTCTCTCCAACCAAGACCACAACCTACACGCTGATCGCCCGCAACCGCTGGGGCGACGCCTCGGCCTCGGCCACGGTTACGGTAATCTCGAAGGCCAGGGTGGCTGCCTGCCTGGCCACGCCGGCGCTCCTCGCCAAGCCGGGTGACGCGGCCGTTCTGTCGTGGGTCGCCGAGAATGCGACCGAGAACAGTGTCAGCAGCATTGCAGGACCGATTCCGCTGGGCGGACCCGTGACCGTGCATCCGCTGACCGAGACAACCTACAACGTGATCGTGAAGGGCTACCGCTCGCAGGCCACCTGCCAGATCACGGTGAAGATCGCCCCCACCCCGGTGATTGTTGTTCCCCCCGCCAGGGTTCCGACGGTGGTTATCGCTGGCGGCCCGGTCATCGAGACGGTGGTGCGCCAAGTCACGCTCTCGGCGGTCGGCACCGACCCGGACGGCCTCCCGTTGACTTACTCGTGGCGCTCGCTCAACACGATGGCCGCGATTTCCGGTGGCACCTCGGCGACGCCGATCGTGCAGTTGGGTCAGCTTTACGGCGACTACCCGTTCGAAGTGACCGTAACTAACTCGAATGGCGTTATAGCCAAGGCGATCATTACCGTGCGCCTGGTGGTCACGCGGGTTCCGTAACACCTATATGGGCGCGCTGGTTCAGATTGATGGCCGCAAGGCCTTCCTGCGCCAGGGATCCTGGATCTCGGCGAACCGCGAACTGGAAGCCCGCCTGAACCAGGCCACGGAAACCTGGATTCGGGAGACAGGCGGGCCGGTGGTCTCCGATTCCAACCCCGAGCGAACCGTGGCTCGCACCATGGCCAGGCGATTCGGCGGGCGCGTTCTCATTCACGTGCGCGGGAACCCGAGTGAGTCCCGCCGGGTCTATCTCAGGCGGCGCCAACTGTGGCTGTTTCAATGAAAAGCCGGGGACGGAGTACCCATTCCCCACGAAGCGCGCAACAGACAGCCGGAAGAAGGGCTTGAGCCCGCGTGGGCCCGGCACCACAGCGCGCGCGGCTGAAGTCGCGGGCCGGCTGAAGCCGGCCCTCCGGTCCTGTCGCGGCGGCCGGAGGTTGACAGACGGAGCGGCGGTCTGGTAGGGTCCGGGACATGCGTTTCTTTCTAGCGTTGCTTGTGCTGGCGGGATTGGCGTCCGGGCAGGAGCCGGATGTCCGGGCAGCGGAGCGGGCGTGGGCCAGAGCCATTACCACGAACGATGCCGCGGCCCTGGACAAGTTGCTCGGGGATCAATTGATCTACGCGCATTCCACCGGAATCGTGGACACGAAGAAGGACTACATCACCAAGATCGCCTCGGGACGGCAGAAGTACGAGGGTGTGGACCATCAGAGCATGATTGTGAAGCCGTACGGCAACACGGTGGTGGTGCATGCCCAGGTGCACATGTGGGGGGTCAACCAGAGCGGGAAGTTCGACGACCATCTGATGATGCTGCACGTCTGGCTGAGGAATGGCGGCGGGTGGCAGTTGGTTGCGCATCAGACAACGAAGTTGAAGTAACTCGGGCGGCCTCCCCCGCGCGGGCGAGCGGGTTCCCAGGCCGGCCGGCAATTCCGCGGACCCGCGCTACTTCGATGCCCAGTAGGCGCGGTGTCCAATGTAATCCAGGTCGGGGAGATTGGCCAGGATCACCCGCCGCAGCTCGAGAATGTCGATCTCGCCCTGCTTCTGGTAGAGCACCTTGCCGTCCGGCGCGATCAGCATCGTAAACGGAACTCCGGCCTCCCATTTCGCGTCAAACGCCGCCTGCATGGCGTAGGTGTCATCGGAGGCGAACTGCACGTTCCGGCTGGAGGCGTGCTGCTTCTCCAGAGCCTGGATCACGCCCGGTCTCTCGTCCGGCAAGTTGGTGGACACGGTGACGAAGTCGAAGTCGCGCCTGCGGTACATGCGCCAGGTGGTTTCGAGCCCCGGAAATTCGCTGATGCAGGGCCCGCACCAGGTGGCCCAGAAGTTGACCAGAAGGACTTTGCCGGTCGGGTTCGCCCTCAGTTTCTTGAGGTCGCCGGCGGTGACGGCCTCGAGCTTCACCGGCTCGGCTTCGATCTTCTTCAGCTCCTCGATCCGGCTGGCCTGCTTGGATTTCCACTTCGTCGAACAGCCGAAGACGCCGGTGTGGCCGACCGGGACGGGCTTCGCGGCCAGCAGCGCGTCAATCGCATTCCGCGCGTCCTGAGTCTTCACCAGGGACTCGCGCTGGCTGTTGTCGATGCGTCCCTCATAGCGCAGTTTGCGCGCTTTGTCGAACACGAACAGGTGCGGCGTCGCCTTCGGCCCGTAGGCTCGGGACACCGCCTGAGTCTCCCCGTCATAGAGGTAGGGGAAGTTGAACTTCCGGTGCTCGGCGCGGATCTTCATGTCCTCCAGACCGTCGCTCACGTCCGTGTAGCCCAGCTCGCCGAGCCGCACGGCGTCGGGGTCGTTCGGCTCGATTGCGATCAGGGCCACGCCTTGGTCGCGGTAATCCGCCGCGAGCTTCTTGATCCGGCTCTCGTAAAGCTGCGCCGTCGGGCAATGATTGCAGGTGAACACAATCGCCAGCACCGGGCTGGACGAGTACTCGCTCAGCTTGTGCGCCTTCCCGTCGATGCCGGGAAGCGCGAAATCCGGCGCCGGTGAGCCGATGGCGAGCGTCGGATACGGATCCTCGGCCCCGAAGGCGGTTCCGGCGGCGGCCAGCATCATCACGCTCAAAGCGAGCAGTCGCGACATTGCAGTTGTCTCCTTATTGAATCATTCAGCACGCGAGTCGCTTCCGTCAAGCAGGTGGGACAGGCGGGGCGCCCTCTGGGCCCGGCCTGTCCTCTTCGGCAAATCGAAAGGACAGGCCGGGAGGCCTGTCCCAGTGTGCCCAGCATGGGCAGAATCTATCGAGATGAAAGGATCTCGACGGAGTTGATGACGACAACCGTAGCGAAACCGCAAGGCGTA
>Ga0315273_10002184_pt1 | contig 22886 bp, 23 predicted proteins | sample YL17G02_0_MG_FD_205753 | JGI IMG/M metagenome (GOLD analysis project Ga0315273, IMG submission 205753) | Sediment microbial communities from Yellowstone Lake, YNP, Wyoming, USA - YL17G02_0 | ecosystem: Environmental > Aquatic > Freshwater > Lake > Sediment | place: USA: Wyoming | collected...
AGTCCCTGCGGCGCACTGGGAGAGGACTGTTTTGTCTCCGTTCACCTAGACCTGAAGCCCGAGAATGAGCCCGGCATGACCCCCGAGTGTTGGCGGAGGACGAAGTGAAGGTCCCGAATCCGTGGAACGCCGCCAAAGCCGCTGCCCGCGCCGCCCGCGCGGTAGTGACACGCTCCCCGCTCACGGTCTCGCAGGAGATGGTGGACCTTCGGACCAAGATTTGCCACGGGTGCGAGTTTTTCGACGCGCGCGTGGGGCAGTGCCAAGTCTGCACCTGCATCATCTCCTTGAAGGCCCAGCTTGCAACCGAGAGATGTCCCAAGAGCAAGTGGCCATTCACTAATCAAAGCTGATTGACATTCAGCAGAACCGTCAGACTTCTTTATCGACATGCTTCCAGAGAATTCGACCGACCGAACGACCCCCAAGGGGGACCCGTATAACGGGACGGTCAACCAACCCGGCCTCAATTCCTCGCTGAAGCCCAAGCGCCGCGCCATCAAAGACGCCAAACAGGCCGAGAACATCATCACCACTCTCGAAACCGCCAGCCGCGACCGGAATATCAAGAACGCGCGCATCATGGCGAAATACAACAGCGAGAAGCCATACACCACAGAGGCGCTCACTGCCGAAGGACTCTCGTGGAAGTCTAACTTCACGACCAAACCGCTTCCGATGCTCATCGACAAGGTGGCTCCTCGGTTTGTGAAAGCCGTCGAGGGCGTGAAATACTACACCAACGCGGCGTTGCCCGATGAAGTGGACGGCAGCGAGGTGAAGACGGAGGCATTTCGTCGAGAAATCACCAAGACTATCCGCGCGCACCCGGATTGGTCGAACTTCTGCAACGACCTCGCGCAAGAGAACGCACTTTTTGGATTCGCGGCGGTCGCGTGGCAGGATGAGTTTCACTGGATGCCGAAGTTTTTTCGTCAGGACCAGTTTTTTCTTCCTTCGGGAACCAAACAGTCTCCCTCGGCGACACAGGTCACGGTTCTCCGTGAAGTTTTCCTGCTTCACGAGCTTTTCGAGTTGATTGAGGACAAGAGTGCCGCCGACGCTCGGGGTTGGGACGTAAAAGCGGTGGTTTTGGCGCTCAATGAGGCGACTCCGCTCAATCGGCGCAGCCAACAGACCGCGTGGGAGCGAATTCACGAGGACATGATTCGTGAATCGAACCTCGGGCTCTCGTTCGAGGCGGGTCCGCGCGCAGTAATCGTCTGGCATCTGCTCGCCACTGAGATTGATGGCAAAGTCTCCCACTACATTCTCCTCGACAAGACTTTCAAGGTGCTTTTCACCCACGAGGACCAGTATGACTCGATGCCGGACGCGCTCGGGCTGTTCTGCTTTCAGCAGGGTAATGGAACGGTGCATGGCAGCAAGGGAATTGGCCGGGAACTCTACGCGATGGCGGGAATTCTCGACCGCTCGCGCAACGAGGTGGTGGACCGCCTGAATCTCGCGGGAAAAATTATCATCCAGAGCGACGACAAGGCCCTTCGTCGGTTCAAGATGTCCGTGGTGGGCAATGCCATTCTCATCGGGCAGGGTTACGTGATTTCGGAAAGAAAACTCGACGCGGGCGTCGAACCGTTCTTGAAGCTCGACGAATTTCTGACATCGCTCTTGGACCAGATGGCCGGTGCGACTACTCCCAAGGTCTTCGAGGGGGAGCGGGTGACAAAAGCTCAGGTGGAGTTTTTTGCACAGCGGGAGGAAGAGACGCGCGATAGTATCATCGCTCGATTTCTTACTCAGTTCGCGCGGATGATGACCACCATCCAAAAACGGCTTTGCGATAAGGACACGGATGACGACGACGCCAAGGCCATGCAGGAGCGTTTGCTCAAGGTGATGACGCGCGAGGAACTGGACGAACTCGCCAAGCAACCCGTGGCGGAAACGGTCCGCGACTACACCGAGTTGAAGCGTCAACAGATTGTTGCCATCGCGCAGGAAGCCCGGGGCAATCCGCTCTACAATCAGAAGGAACTGGAACTTCAGAAGGTGACGGCTCAGGTGGATGAGGAATTCGCCAAGAAAATTTTGCTTCCCGACGAGGACCCGACCGTTCAGGCGGAGCAATCCCGGCTTCAGTCGATGGAGCTTCTTCTTATCGTCGGACAGAGCGCGGAGGTTCCGGTTTCCCCGCGTGATAATCACGAGGTTCATCTTCAGGTCTTGATGCCCGTGATGGAACAGACCGCGCAACAGGCGGTCTCTGACCCGCACGCGGTTCAGACGTTGCACGCCCTGTTGGCACATGCGGAGGCGCACTATAATGCGGCGGTGCAAGGTGGAACTCCGAAGGAAGCACTGAAGCCCGTCTCGGATATTCTTACCAAACTCCGCGCGAGCATGGACAAGCTCAACGAACTGGCCCAATCGCATCATCAGTTGAACGATGCTGCCGGAGCGCACGCAGAAGGCGCAGTTCCCGAGGGGGAAGTTGGCGCGCTGGACGTAGCCGCTGCCGGAGGCGACCCGACGACAACCCCCACCATCCAAGCACAACCCACCTGACATGTTTATCCCTACGAACAGGGAGCCCCCCGAATGGACTTCGGACGACGCTCTCACCCTCAAAGGATTTCTCGAATCCTCCACCGGCATCAAGCTCTCCCAGACGCTCGCATTTCTCGCGCCCAGTCTGCTTGACGGCGAGCACAAGAACAAGACTCTCGTGGCCAGCGGCGTTGTGAAGGGATACACAGAAGCCGTGGAAACAATTTTCTCGCTGCAAAACAGCCGACCGAAAGAAACAGAACCCAAGTCCGAAAACTACCCGTCGTTGGATGACGACTCGAAGTGGTCGAACCCCTCCGAAACCGAAAACCCTGCCTAACCTATGGCTACCGAAAACACCGACATCTCCGATATTCCCGGGCTGGACACTCTGCCCAAAACTGACCCCGAAACCGCGTCTGAACTCGACAAGTTGCTCCTCGAAGCGACCGACGGAAAGGGGGAAGACGCCGGAACGGATGCTCCCCCGGCGGACGATGAGCCCAAGCCCGAAGACAAGAAGGACGAGCCCAAGCCCGAAGACAAAAAGGACGAGCCCAAGCCGGAAGACAAGAAGACAGACCCGGCCCCGGAACCTGATGAACTCGACAAGGTCGAACTCCCCACGAATGTCAAGCCGAAAACGGGCGAGGCTTTTTCTGAGGTGAAGCGGGTTGCCCGGGAGAAAATTTCCTTGCTGGCGACCAAAACCAAGGAACTCGAATCCAAGGTTGCCGAACTTGAATCCAAGACCAAGGATGGGGGGATTACCCCGGAGTTGAAATCCGAGATTGAGGAATTGCGAAGTTTCCGCTCCAAGATGGACGTGGAGGCGGACCCGGCGTTCAAGAGCTTTGACGCACGGGCCGCTGAGGTCTCGGAATCCATCTACGCCAAGCTGCTCTCGGGCGGTGCAACCGCTCCGGTAATTGAAAAAATCAAGTCACTCGGCGGGGTCAACGAGGTGAACTGGGAACCGATTCTCAAGAATCTTCCTGACCAGTTTCGTCGCTCAATCGAGGCGAAGTTGGTGGAAGTCGAGGACATTGGCGAGCGCAAAGCCAAAGCTATCGCGGAGGCAAAAGCGAACGCAGACAAGTATCTGTCCGAACGCCAGCAACAGACCGTCAAGCAGAAGGAAGTCTCCACGCAGAAGGCGCTCGCCTACGGTGAGAAGCTGCTCTCCGAGACGGAGTGGATGAAGCCCAAGCAGATTCCCTCGGGTGCAACCCCGGAACAGAAGGCGTCCATTGAGGACTACAACAAGTTTTTGAAGGACGCCTCGGTCGCGGTCTCGGAAGCGGCCAAGGACGACTCGCCGGAAATGCGTGCGGCCCTTGGTCTCGGAGTCGCCGAATTGATGAAGGTCCGCCGCGATTTCGCGGAGCACAAGGCGTCGTCGGAAGCGCAAATCAAAACGCTCGAAACGAATCTCAAGGAAGCGCAGACCCTTCTGGAAAAAATCAAGAAGGGCTCCACGCAGCGGTTACGAAACACTCCGGCCAACGACGACCCGCTGCCCGGAAAAGGCTCGAAGTTTACAGAGTCGGGGTCCGATGCGATTGACCGCATGGCGCGCGAGGCGGCAGAGGGCGGCGTTCCGGCTTGATGTCCTACCTCACTGAGTTGGTTCTATCGAAGGTCCGCAGTTTCCCCACACAGGCGGAAGCTGCGGCCTTCTTTGAAGTATCAGAGGCCCTCATCGCCCAGTGGGAGAAGGGAAGCAAGGCGGTATCTCTATCGGCAGTCGAGAGGGTCTTTGACCCGGGCGCGATGCCCGGAATGGAGAAGATTCAGGAAGCCCGGTGGGAGGGCAAGCAGGTTTGCCTAATGATGCCAAGCTACAAGACTTCTAATCCCCGCACGACATTCGCGCTGATGAGTATGCTCGACCGCGCGAAGATGGCTGTGATGCTTGATTTCGGGGACGCCTTCATCGCGCACTCCCGGAACAAACTCGCGGACAACTTCCTCAAGACAAAAATTGAATGGGCCTTCACCGTCGATGACGACATGATTGTGCCTTTTGGAAATGCTGAACTTTTCAACCTTTTTACTCGCTTTAATTTCTCTGCCGCTTCCGCCGGACTTCATACCATCAATCGACTTTTGTCGCATGGCAAAACTTTGGTTGGTGGGCTATATTTTGGCCGTTGGGCACATGGCAAGGCGGTTTATGCCGAGGGCGCAGATGACAAGGTGGAGGAAGCCTTCGCGCGTCGAGCCCCCCACAACATCTGCAAACCGACCAAGTGGGTCGGGACCGGATGTCTCCTGATTCACCGGACGGTGTTCCTCGACATCGAGAAAAAGTTTCCTCACCTCGCGCGGAACGCGAAGGGAGATTATGGGCACTGGTTTACCAGCAGCGAGCACGACCTGAAGGATGCCACCGAGAAGGCGCTGTTAATCTTGAATGACGACGCGTCGAGTGAAGCGGCCAGAATTTCAGAGGCGAAGAAATTGATTCTTCATGGTCGCGAACAATCGCGCTGGCACTCGGGTCTTGGGATGGGCGAGGACGTGACCTTCTGCGTCCGCGCCTCTCAGTCGGGTCATCAGCCCCATGTGGACCTCGGCATAGTCTGTGGTCATGTCGGAGACAAATGCTATGGGCCCCGTCCAACCAACTAAAATTCTTCTCGCGCTTCAGTTCTGGTCTGGCGATAAGGACCAAGCGATGCGCCTTGCCCGGCTAATTGCGGACCTCGAACCCCGCCACTCGGAATTCGTGGACTTTTTATTTGTCTCCCGGTTCGATTGCCCGCAAGACCTGAAAACTGTCGAGTATGTTTCGACGAAGTTCAACACACACACATTTGTTAACCGGCACCGACGGGGAACCGGCTGGCCGCACGGATGCAATGACCTTTGGTTCGGAACAATGGACCACGTCTATTCGTTTTCAGAAGCCAAGCGGTTTCCCCCCTATAAGGCGGTCCTTACTTTCGAGGCTGATGCCTGTCCATTGGTCCCCAACTGGCACCGGGAACTCTCTCGCGCATGGGACGAACAAGCAGCCCCGAAGGACGTGAAAATGTTCGGAGCCCGGGTGGAGCATCCGTTACCCCACATCAACGGCAACGCGCTATTCAGCGCCGACCTGAAATTTCTCTACTGGATTTCTCGACACATCGGGGGATGCGACCCCACAAAGGGGTGGGACTTCATCCTTGCCCGGGATTTCAAACGCGAGGGATGGGCCGACTGTCCGCTGATGAAAAGTCACTGGCAGAAAAAGACCATGCCCGACGAGGAGATTGACGGACTCCGAAACGCGGGAATCGTTTTCCTTCACGGGGTCAAAGACGACTCTGTCATCTCCCACATGCGAAAAAAGTTCGTCGGCGGTTGACATTTCGCCCGAGACAGACATTTGTTGGTTGGAACTAAAATTTCTCCCTCCCCGTTCCGGGTAGGACTTGGGCCTTATTGCTTCGGATGGCCCGCGAAGCAAGGTCAGTCGCAACCATTTGCGGCAAAAGTCTTTAACCCGGATTCTGTCAAATTGACAGACTCCTCTCGAAAGGAAATCAGCTTATGGCTGGTCAGTGTCTTACTCCCGCGACCCTTAGCGACATCGCTCGCAAGGATACCTCGCGTCTCACCGGCACGATTGCGAAAGCTCTCGCTGCCAACTCGGTATTCATCAATCTCATCGGCGGCGGGGTGTTCCCGTCTGGCGTTTCGGACGAAATCCGAACGTCCGTCCAGATGCAAGCGGCTCCCGGCGATTCTACCGCCCTGCCCACCTTCGTCTGCGATACCGAACTCTGCGGCACCGTCGGTCTTCAGGACCTCACGGATGCGGTGGACTTCACTGCTCGTCTCGAATCGAAGCGCGGCTTCGGTCCTCGGGTCTGCGTGAAGAAAGGCTACGCGGCCTTCAAATCCAGTTACCTCGCGGCTGAGGACGCGATGAAGAAACTCGTGACCCAGTATGTGAACTCGGACATCCGCGCGCAGCTTTACCTGCGTTCGGCCTCGAAGTTCAATGCGACCAAGGGCTACGACTTCAACTCCCTGTTCACGGGCGGTAACGAAACCGACGTGGGCGTGAAGTTCACCCCGCTGAACCCGACGGGCCCCGTCTCGTTCAAGGCGGTTCACGCGATTGCGCGTTACATGAAGGAAGCCCTGTTCGCTGAAACTTTCGGCGAGGGTTCCAAAGGCATGTTCCGCTTCATCGGCAGTGCCGACATCGTTGAGTCTTTCCGCGCCGAAACCGGCGTCAAGGAAGTGCTCATCGCGCTCACCTCGGGTTCGTTTCGCCTCGGCGAAGTGGCTCTGACGGGCTACAGCTTCGAGGAGAGCCCGGCTTACCGTGGCATCAGCTTCGCGGTTGACCAGCGCCCGCTCCGCGCGAGCGCCATCTCTGGCTCCGGCGTTCCGACGCTCGTGGACCCAGTCGTCATCGTGTCCAACGCGACCAAGAACACCGCTTACGCCAAGGTCAATCCGGCGTGGCTCACCGCTCCCTACGAGATTGCTTTTCTCGTGGCGGACAACTCCTTCAACCGTCTCGTCCCCGAGCGGTATGTTGGCGAAGGTTCCTTCAAGTTCTCTCCCCAGCTTCACATGGGCGAGTTGGACTGGCACTACATTCAGGACAACGACTGTAACGTCTTCGGCGACTTCGGTTGGCACAAGTATCAGATTACTCGCGCCTACCAGCCGGTCCGTCCGCAGCACGTCTGTCCCATCATCTACAAACGCTGCCAAGCCGACATCGGCCTCGGCGATTGCGATGTGGTGAATCCGACCGCCTACACTGGCGGCGACCAGTTCGCGACTGTCGGCGTCTGCTAATCCCAGCGTCGGTTCGTAGGGAAATGGCTCCCGGGAAGGACTCCCGGGGGCCATTTTTTCCAAAGATATGCCATACGACACTACCGACCCCAAACGCGGGGACTCTTACAACACTCTGTTGTTTAAGCTCTGCCAGTATTACCACGGCTTCTGTCCGGCATCGGACTCGCAGCCTCTATGGATGGATTCCGACGAGGTCCTTCTCGCCAAAATCCTTCGCGCGGTCAATGTGTGCGGACCCTTCGCCGGAGGCAACTGAGATGTTTTCTGACACCAATCCCAAACTCGGCGACCCCGAAAACACCTTGCTCTACAAGTGGGCTCAACTGGTGAACGCGGCCAATGCTTCCGCAGGGGCTCCCATTTGGGGAGACTCCAACAACACCCTTCTTTTCAAAATCTGCCGGGGATACAGCACCAACTGTCCAGCGGCGGACGCCGCCCCGAGACCGGGGGACTCTGACGAAATTCTCCTATCCAAAATCCTCAGATGCACCGTCACTTGCCCATGAAAGAAAACCTTCAGGTATCTCTTGCCGCGTTTGTCGGAATCGGCTCACCGGGAATCAACCTCGTGATTGACACCGTCGAGCCGGTGCTACGGGCAGCGTTGCTTATTGGTCAATTTGGGGTTGCCATTGTCACAATCCTTTACATCTATCGTAAGTGGAAACAGGCGGCGAAGAAGACCCGCCGTCCCCGGAAGTCCAAAGATGAAACTCCCTAAATTTTTCTGGTTCCTGATGCTCGCGGTCCTCACCGGCTGCGGGTCTCTTCCGTTGCGCCCGGGTCGCGCGCAGTTCTCCACTCCTGACGGCGTCTCCGCATCCGTTCAGCAGCCGCAGAATCCCCAGTCCGCGACGACCCAAGTGTATAAACGCACCATCAGCGAACCCGGTCCCGGGAACGCGGTGCAAGTGGGACCCCGGGTCACGTCGGAAACTATCGAGACGACCATCGGCCCGGCCCAGAAGGATACCGCCCGGGAGATTGGTGCAAAATTGTCCGCGCTGCGTCCGGTAGTTTACGTGGGAATCCTTATTTTCCTATTCGGAGCCGCGAGTTTCGTTTATCCGCCCCTCAAAGCCATTACCATGAGTGTTACCACCAGTGGTGTTATTACCGTTGCCGGGCTCGCGATGATTGTTCTCCCGTCGCTCGTAGTCGGGAATGAGATTCTGATTCTTGCGGTCGCGGGCGGAGCGGCGGCGCTCTGGTTTTTTGCTCACCGTCACGGGACCCTTCGTGGAACTGTGGAAGCCCTCAAAGAACAGGTGAAGAAATGAGTTGCGATTCCTGCGGAGACCGGTCCAACGCCTGTCAGTGCGACCCATGCGAGGCTTGCCCCGCGAATAGCGCGGCGGTCGAGACTCTGCCGTCTCAGATTGAGAATTTCTCCAAGCAGTTTTTCGGAGAGGTGACTAAGACCGAAGTGGATGGAGTCGTGACGTGGAATCTTCCATGTTCTCTCGACGTTGGTCTTCCGGGTAATCCGCGCGGCACTACTGAAGGACTCGCGTGCTACTTTCTCCGGCTCTTCCAAGATGGAATCACTGGACTGGTTGGGCCCAAGGGGGACACCGGGGACCAAGGAGCCGCCGGGCACAATGCCTACACGATTACGACCTCGGCCTTCGTTGCGCCGACTCTGTCGAGCCCAGTCGCGCAGTTCACCATCATCCCATCGCCGGTCATCGCCGTCGGGGAGACGATTTTCATTCCGGGCGTAGGGTGGCTTACTGTCTCTCAGATTTTTCAGGACACTACTGTCTTTGCCTCGCTCATTGAACTGGTCCCGTCCCCCGTCGTGACAGTCGTGTCGGGAACTGTGGTTCTTCCTACTGGACCTCGTGGGCTGTCAATCAAGGGCGACACGGGTGCAACCGGATTGACCGGTCCGCAAGGCGCTCAAGGACCCACCGGGCCAACCGGAGCGACCGGTGCATCGGGTGCAGTCGGTGCGTCTGGCGCAGTTGCTACGAATAGCAACGCGGAAATCGTTGGCGGAGCTTCGGACTATACGCTGACCGCGTCCTACGCGAAGGTGGACTTTGGCGCGTCCGATTTGGAGGCAACCCTTGCCGTGGCGGGAACATATCTCTTCATTCTTCAGGTGAACGGATTGAACTCGTCGGGTGCTAATCGCGAGTGGGACTTCAAACTTTTCAACTCTACGCAGGGTCTCGACGTTACCGATTCTGAGAACTATCAGCGGGCAACAGACTCCCCGCTTATCCAGACGTTCTCGTTCTATTCGGTGCTTACTACCTCGGTGGCGAACGACGTGATTCAATTTTACGCGAAGTCCAGTTCCGCAGCGGCGACCCAGACTATCAACAAGACCGGGTCGAAGTTAATTTACGTCCGACTGGCATGACGAGTCTCCCCGTCATCAAGGACCCGAATGGGGACCTCTCTTGCGAGGATTGCACGGGCGGTCAGCGGTTACTGCATCGGGTTCCCCGGTCTCCGGTGACGCGACCCATCACCAACGAGGGAAATGAGGATGTTCTTTTGGATGAATCGGGAATCCCAATACTGGATGAAGTGACGAACAATGTTATCTTCGATTCTTACCCACACACGTTAGCCTGATATGCCAAAGACGAGCGATTACGCAGAAGAGACAACGCCGCTTCCCGACGGATTTCTGTTCATGGCGGTGAAGCAGCCCGACCAGAGCTACATCACCAAGAAAATCACGCCGGACAAACTCGGGGCGCAGGGGCCGATTGGTCCGCAGGGTCTTCAAGGACCGACGGGACCGACAGGAGCGGGTGCGACCGGGGCGACCGGACCTACGGGACCTGCGGGTGCAACGGGGCCTACCGGTCCGACTGGTGCAACAGGTGCGACTGGACCCACCGGTCCGTCGATTACCGAACTCACCCAATCGAGGGACCAAGCCATTGAATTCTTCGACGACTACTCACTTGGCACTATCGCGACGTTTGATAAGGGATGGGGATGGGTAAACAACGGAACTAGCCCGGGGACTCCGACGATTGTCACCCGAACGCATGTGGACGGTCGGTCTGAGAACCGGTTGAATTTCAACACTAACGACCAGTATGCCCGAAAGATGCCGTGGGGCGGGAAATGGAACCGGTTAAAGCTGGTTCTGCTTCTTCGGGTCAACGCCGTTGCGAATCTCACAACCCCCAACGGCTACTTCGGATTTTGCAGTGGACAGACTAATCTGGTATCGAGTTCTTCCACAGACAATTTTATTGGACTTCGCACGGGCGACGGAACAGGAACGGGAACTTATACCGTCGGAACCATCACATCGTATTTCAACATGCCGACGTTCCGGTTCGTCTCTCGGCGGGGAACCACTACCACGGACATTTTCGCGGGTGGTTCGGGGCATCATATCACGGCGGATGAAGGATTTTTGACGCCGCTAGTTTATGAGATTTCCCGGACCCCCTTTTCGGGGGGCGGTTCAGTGACCTACTCCTTCAAGGAAGTTTCTAGTGCGTCGTCACAGGTTCAGTATTCTAATTCCAAGCAGGCGGTCAATCGCATCCTTGACGACGTGGCGGCGACGACTACTTCTCTTTCTCAAGCGGATTCTGCCATCGTTGGGTCCTCTGGAACCACTACCTCTGCGTTTGATGAATCCACGGGTGTTCTGGACACGGTCAATTTTTCGTGGTCCGAGTTCGAGGGTCTCGAAATCGCGGCCTTTGGCGTTCGTAAAGTTTACTGATTTATGGCTGACAAATATCCAATCGACCTCGGCAGTAAAATGTCGAGCGACCCAATGATGTCTTCTCCGATGAAAATGGAGAACATGAAACACTATCCCACTCTCCACATTGACTGTGAAGACGACTGTGAGTTGCCCGACTCCGGGACGATGGAGGTGACGTTCAACAAGACTGGTGAAACCAAGTCCACGCACAACGGGAAAACTCGCCACAGTGTTACCCTCGAAATCAAGTCCATCGAAGAGGTGAGCGAGAAGTCTGGCGACGAGGAAGACTCCGATGAGGGTGAGTCGGGTGAATCCACGGGAGACCGTCTGGACAAAATGGCGAAGGATGCCGCCGACGAAGAGGCTGACTAATGTTTCTCGCTGAGGACATCGTCGAAGAGGCTCAGTCCATCTTCGGTTTCAGTCGGGTATCCAAGCTGTATCGCTGGATTACCGACGCGGTGGAGTTGCTGGCCCAGAAGGGCGAGATTGACCCGCTCGTCGGCTGGGTGGATTTGTGCGTCGATAGCGGGTGCATCACCCTTCCCCGGGAAATCGAGACCGTCCTCGCTTGCAATATCGGCGGGCGTCCGGCGCTCGGGCACGACCAACTTTTTTCGTTCCATCTGAACGGTCCGGGGGACTTCAACAAGCGGTGCGACTATACTTGGATGGACGGCGGAAATTTTTGCACCTACCGGGACCTGAAATGTCCGGTCAAGTTGGTGGCATTTTTGGATAACGAGGCGGACGCGGGGAAGGTCCTTCGCGTCTTCGGATACGACGACCAGAACCGTCCGCTTCGCACGTTGGTCAATGGGGTGTGGGAAGACGGATACCGGGTCCCAACCATCTTCGGGTATTCGCTTCCTGAAACGGGCGCACCGACTATTTCACGAATCACCGCGATTGTGAAGGACGTGACGGCGGGAAATATCCGGCTGTCGAGCTTCGACAGTTCGACGTTGTCAGGAACCCTTCTCGGGGTATTCGAGCCCGATGAGACTGTTCCACTTTACCGTCGATTGAAGGTCTCGAACGGGTGTTCTTGGGTTCGGCTTCATTACCGGAAACGCACCGCCGAAGTTCGCGGCCCCAAGGACCGTATTCTTTTGCACTCCCGCCCGGCGCTCATCCTCGCGATGCACGCGTTGAAATTCTATCGGGACAGCGACCTCGCGAATGGGAACGCCTATGAGGCGAACGCTACGCGATTGCTGACGGAGCGCGAGGGGGCGCTGTCCAGTCCGGTCGGCAACCCAATTCAGGTGGAGGACCGAAACTCCATCATGGACAAATCTGATGCTTGGGTCGAGTGACCCGGAAAGGAAACATGGCTGATAAAAACAATGCCGCTGATAGCGGCGCAGAACGCGCTCCGTATGGTCCGTTCGACTATCGTCCCGAATGTGACGAGGAGAAACGTCGGTTGGAAGCTCTCAAGTGTCACGACAAGGGCGGGCAGAACGGCGTCTATCCCCGCGAATAATGTCCACGCCGCGCCTAGAAGATTTCGACATCCGGTTTCTGTCAGGGATGGACTCCCTGACAGAGCCCGGAACTTTGGAGTCGGAGTTTTACGCCCGAAGCATGAACACCGTGAATCGTGGTGGAGTGCTTCAATGTCGTCCCGGCTATCGGTGTAAGTTTGTCGCCCCGGCGGGAAACCTTCAAGGCGGAATCGTGTATCGCCCCAAGCAGGGGATGGAGGTCCTACTCTTCGCGGTGGACGGTCTGCTCTACGCGAGCAATTATCCATTCACGGATTACCGACAAATCCCGGATGTGACATTTTCCTCGACGGCCCGCCAGCTATTTTTTCAGCAGGCGGAACAATCCATCGTTCAGAATGACGATGGGTCCCTCACGCTCATCACAGCCAAGAATATCATCATCATTCAAGATGGAGGACTCACGGCTCCGGCAATCTATGACGGGACCAAGGGGGAGCATCAACGCGGAGCGGGAAAAATCCCCCTCGGTGGACCGATGGCATGGTCGGGCGACCGGCTGTGGGTTGCGCGGGGCTCGCTACTTTACGCGTCGGATATTTCCAATCCGGTATCCTTCACAGAGCCACTCTACTTCTCGACGGTGACGGCGTTCATTCTTCCGGCCCCTATCACGGCGTTGGCAGAAATCCCGAACGCGGAGATTGCCCAGTTGCTTGTCTTCACCGAGGGGAATACCTCGCTGATTCAATCGGGTATTCGCGACCGAACGACGTGGAACTCGGTGCAGAATTTCCAGCGGATTCTTCTCCCGTCGTTGGGTTGCATCTCGGAACGGTCCGTAACGGCTCATCTGGGGTTGCTCTATTGGTATTCGACGTTCGGGCTTACCTCGCTGGACTCCGCGTTGATTACCCGGCAGACTTCGGTGCTTCCGTATCGCGACAACGAAATGGCGGACAGCAAGGCCCAGCTATCCCCCGACATGGCCGGAATCGCGACGGCTTTTTTCGAGAACTACCTTTTGGTCAGTGTTCCGTTCGAGGACAAGTTCAATCGCCATACGTGGGTGCTGGATGAGGCCCCGATGCAACGAACCACCGGTCGGACACAGCCCGCGTGGAACAGTTTTTGGACAGGGACGCGCCCGGTGCAGTGGCTCTACGGAAATTTCAACGGGCAGAATCGTATCTTCCACTTCTCTCGCGACTATGACGGCAACAACCGAATGTGGGAAGCGTTCTCGCCTGACCGGTTAGATGATGGGTGTCCGATTACGTGGTATGTGGAGACCCGCGCGTTCGACGGTCAACTTCCCCTTCGTAAGAAGAAGTTCCGATACGCGGACATCTTTATGATGGAGATTTCCGGTGATGTCGATGTCGCGGTATTTTGGGCGGGGTCGGGGCGTGGCAAATACAAGAAGGTTCTTCAGAAGCAAATTCGCGCATCGCGGGGGTCTCTTCGCTCCGGCTCGACCATTAAGTCCGACACGCTCCTCTACGCGTTGAAGAAACAGATTCGCAATCTTCGGACGCAGGATGCCAAGGAGCTTGCGATTGGAGAGACCCAGCGGTCTGACAATGTGGAGGACGACGATTTGGAGTTCATCGACGAGTCGTTCCAACTTTTGATTGTAGGCTCGGGGCCGGGGGCGGTGCAGGGCTTGCGGTATTATATGGAACCGCCAGAGGGAGTTCAAGGTGCGGTGGGGCCCAACAAGGAACTGTCGGGTCGCGTGGAACTCGACGAAACCGAGGAGAATTTTGTTCGCTTTGACGGTGCATCCGCCGAGTCGCATGTGTTCGAGGACGCACTCGCGTCGCTCTCGTCGGAGATTCCCCGGTTCGTTTCCAACACCAGCGTCACGGTAACTCAGAGCGGGTTTACCGCGACCGCGAGCGGAAGCGGAGAAAGCGTAATCTCTCAGGCAAACGCGGACCGTATCGCGCGGGTAACGGCAACCAAGAAAGCCGTCGCGGAGCTTCAGTCGGTTCTGCCCAAGATTGTCAGTGTCGGCCTTGCACTCGCATGAAGCCTTTTAAGAGTCTCCAAGCCATCACGCGCCGGGCGCTGCGAATCAACTATTTTTCGCCGCTGGTCTGCCAGATTTTTTCATCGTCCTCCGGCTCGGGCTCGGGGATTGCCGCAACACTGGAAATTCTTCCGACCCAACGTCGCGCCGGACCGGCGTCTCTGATTCTGACAAAAGTGGACTCGGCGAACGTCAAGCTGACGTGGTCACTGCAAAGCTACATCTACTCGTATCTGGTGTATCGGGCAACCAACCCGGCGGGACCGTTTGTGGTTGTGACCTCGAACGTCATCAGTGACCATTTTACCGACGCGCCCGTGGCCGGAACCTACTATTACAAGGTCACAGGCATTGAACCGGACTTCGGTGAAACATACGCGTCTCCGGTCGCTGGACCAGTAACGCTACCTTAATCTATGGCACTCAATAAAACCAATCTCGTCATTGTCTCGGCCCCGCTTCCAGCGGATTTCGAGGGCACCCCGCAAGAACTCGCCGAGGCGATGGTGGAGCGGATGGAGATTCAATCTCCCATCGGCACCAACTTCTTCATCGTCGGGGATGTGGAACCCAGTAGCGACCAAGGTCCGTGGCTCAAGAACGGGGACCGATGGTATGTATTCAGCACTACCGAGGGAAAGTATGTCCCCGGCAACGTGGACGACTCTATCCGGCTATTCACCGTCGGGGCGACATTTCCGGGCATTCCCGGGGTCAACGACCCGGTCCTCTTTCTCCGCACGTCGAGCACTCGCGGCATCGGATGGTATGGATGGGACGGCTCGTCTTGGCGTTCCATCAATGACCTTCCGCCGTCGGGAACTACCGCGCTTCGCCCCGCCGCCCCACTCGAACTGGAACAGTATTGGGACACTGACATCAATTGTCTGATTCACTGGGAACGTGGGCTCTGGCGGACGGTATCTGGCGTCCCCGGTGACATCAAATTCGTTGGTCTGTCTAAACTGTCCGACGCGCTGAACTCGAACCCCGGGTGGATTTATCTCGGGCGTGACGACCAGTCGATTCGCGGAAAGGTTATCGGCATTGCCAGCGAGGACGGCGTGGGGACCGAGTCGGTATTTGCAACGGATTCGGGAATCTCGGCTCGTCCCAGCGGGAGTCAGGACGGTGAAGAGACGCATATTCTCTCATCGGACGAGATTGAACAGCACACGCACTTAATGGGTCACGCGACGCTGTTGAACTCGGATAACAACATCTGGTTGCATCGGGTGGATGACGCGGAGACGTTGGTGATTCCGGCCCCGGGACCCTATAACTACTTTGAAGTCAAGGGAGAGGGGGCGGGTAACGGGACCAAGACAGGCACGGCGGGAGACGGCAACGCGGGCACCGGGTTGGTAACGTCCAAGCAACTGAGCAAGACCTCCGCCCCGGCCACAAACTACACAGAATTGGCCGTAGCGCACAACAACGTGCAGCCCACCGTGTTCTTTTGGGCCCTGTTGAAAGTGTGATTGACATCGAAGAGTTTACACGCTCTTCTTTGATGATGAACCTACGCATCGAAACATTGGATGATTTTTTGCCGGAGCCGCTCAAGTATCGAGAGGAGGCGTGTAAACAGCCCTACTATGAGATTCGCGGACCCGACGGCGTGAGCTACCGGAACATCAATGTTCGCCCGTCGGAGGAATTCGCCGAACTACTCTCGGCTCGGCTTGGTAAGAAAGTGAAGTGCGGATACTCTCTACTCCGGGTAAATTATGCGGGGGAGCTACCGAATCACGCGGTTCACACCGACAATGGTTACGACGATTTTGCTGCCGTCCTCTATCTTAGCCGACCGGAGGATTGCGTGGGTGGAACAGCGTTCTGGAAACACAAGCAGTATGGGTGGACCCATTGGCCGGATGAGGCGGCGATGCGCCGAACATGTAAGAAGCCCGAAAAGATAATCTCGCAGCTTCAACGGGACGCGAACGACGAGAGTGCGTGGGAACAGACGTATCTCGCCGAGATGAAGTTCAACCGGATGATTGTCTATCCGACAGACCAGTTTCATTCGCGGTTCCCATTTCCAGCGTTCGGGTTCACGCCGGAGACGGCGCGGTTGATTTGGGTTAGCTTTTTTTCCGTCGTATGATGACCGAACTCTATCTCGACACGTTGTCACAAATTGATGAGATTGGCCAGTCATTTGCAAAGGAAGCGCGCTATCCGGGAGGGTGGAATTGGGATGCTTTTCATCAGGTATGGTTTGAGCTTTTGTCGAGTGGACTCGGAAAAATCTTTGTCGTTGAGGACGACAACGGGCTAGTGGGGGCTTTGGGCGCGGCATTTTTGCCCGACCCATACTCCGGTCAGATGACCGCTGTCGAACAATTTTGGTATGTCCTGCCGTCGCACAGGAAGACGCGCGTCGGAATGGACTTGTTCTTGGCGTTCCAACAGGAAGCCCAGAAACGTCAGGCGAAGAAAATGGTGATGGTGCATCTCGCGGCCCTGACCCCCGAGAGTCTTCAGAAGTTCTACGAGAAGGAAGGTTTCAAACTCGCAGAGCAAACTTTTTGGAAGGAACTTTGACATGGGACTAATCACAGCACTGGTAGTTGCGGGCGTTGCTGCCGCAGGCGCAGCCGCCGGAGCGTATGCCAAGAAAAAATCCGCCGACAAGGCCGCTTCCGCGCAGAAGAGCGCCCTGACCGGGCAGAAGAAAATTCTCTCCGAGGAGTTGTCGTTTGACCGAATCAATCAGGCCGCGACGGACGCGGACCGACTTCGCGCGAACAATCGGCTTGCCCTTCAGAAAGAGGTGGACCCAGAGTTGGCACAACTTCGCCAGCTTGGGAAAGAGAAACTACTCACGGAAGCCCAGCGACCGAACGAGAGTCTTCAGAGCACCCAAGTAGCGAACACTCTCTTCAACGAGAACAACAAGCAGGACCCACGGCTCGAAGCTCTCAAGAGTTCCATCATCACTCGCGCGCAGGAAGAGATTGCAGCGGGTGCAACACTTCCCCCGGAGTTTCAAGCGGACCTCGTTCGCGCGGGAGTGGCTCAGGGTTCGCAGGCCGGGTTCAAGACTGACGCGAAGACAGTGGGCGGGACTATCGCTCGTGCGCTCGGCATCGGTGGAGAACAACTCAAGGTCGCCCGAGAAAATCAGGCGGTCAACCTTGCCGGAGCCGCAACGAATCTGGATGAATCCCGGGCCAAGATTCTCGGCAGTATTTTTCCAACGATTGCCAACGCCGAACAAACCCGGCGTCAAAATGCCGCCTCTGAATTTGGCGTCGGTGAATCGACTCTTCCCGAGTCTGGTTTGACCGGTCGTGAATCGGCGGCGGTTCAGCAGAACCGGGGAAATACACTTCTTAAGATTCGCGGTCAGCGCGGACAGATTGCCGCCCAGCAAGCTGCCGCGCAGGGCGAGGCAACCGCTGCGTATATTGGCGCGGGAACGTCTTTTGCTACGTCTGCCTTGGGCGGATTCGGCGGTGGCGGTGGGGCTGGGGGGATGCTGAACGCGGTTCAGGGAGGTGGAGGTGGGGGCGGCTCACTATTTACTCAATACACCGGTCAAAAGAACTAAATAATTGTATGCCCGGAATTGCTGATTCTCCCAACTCTCTTCAGGTCCAGCCAAGCGCCAACGCCATCTCGCAGGACGTGAATATCACGCCCGCCGTCGGGGACTTTATGAAAGCCTTCAAGGAGGGCTTCATCACCACTGAGGACATCACCAAACGCGCGAAGGACAAGCCGCTGGAAGATGCCCAGCGTCAGCAGGCTCTTCAGGACACCAACATCATCCGGCCCAAACAGCGCGAGCTTGCGTCCAAGCAACTCGATGTGCAGACCGCGCAGGCCGACACGCTCGGGCAGATTCAGCCGCTTCTTTCAGAGGCCGGTCTGAAGCAAGCCGAACAGCAGCTTCAAAACGTGCGGGGTCACGGGAACCCCGAAGCAATCGCGGAACTTCATCGCAAGTATGCGCTCCCACTTCTCGGAAAGCAAGTGCCTTACGATGACAAGACAGGTCAACTCAATACCGAGGAGGCGTTGAAGGACGTGCAGAAAGCCACGGAGCTTGCTCGCGCGTATCAGCTTCGCCAATTTGCGATGGAACACGCCAAGCCGCAGACCACCTCGACCACCGACAAGACGGGGAAGAAAACCGTCACGGAGCAATATGTCGTTCCCGGAACGAACGCGACCCTCACGGAGCCGCGAGTGGCGGAAACCACGGAGCCCAACCAGCCGGAAGCCGTGAAGAATTTTCGTCAGGGCATCGAAGCAGACTCGACTCTCAAGCCTATTAAGGAGGCGCAGACATTCCTTGCGACTGCTAAGGGTGTGCTCGCGACTCCTCCTGACAAAGTCACGAACGCAGAAGACCAGCTTCTCGTCGAGTCACTCATCAAACTAACCGACCCGGCGGGCGTTATTCGTCAGTCGAAGGTGGAGTATTTGAACGAGATGACTCCCGTGTGGCAGACCGCCCTAAAGCGTCTCACACACCTCACGTCGAATCAGAACACGGTGCTGTCTCCGCAGGACCGGGCGCAGATTAGCCGCGCCGTTAACCGTCTGGAAGAGGGATACGGAAAGGCTGCACAGCCCCGGCTTCAGCTTTTCGCCAAGCAAGCCGCCGAACAGAACCTCACCCCAGACCAGATTTTTGATACCGAGGAACTCGGGATGCTCAACAAGCAGCACGCGGCTCCCGCCGCTGCCACACCTGCCGCTGGGGATATTCCGACGGTGAATCACCCGGACGAAGCTCCGCCTACCGCGAAATTCTTCAAGTCCCCCGACGGTCGCACTTTCGTCAACCCGAAATACCAGCCCGCCGGTCCTACGGCTACCCCGTAACCTATGCCCGACACGTTCTCAGACTCCGTCAAGGACTCTTGGCGGCAGATGGCGGCGAATGACCCCGTCGTTGCCCCCTCTGAACCCAAGACCATCGACCCGAACGCGCAGTTGAAGCTCGCCGCGCGGGACAAGGCGGCGGACCCCTTCGCGGGATTGCAAGAAGTGAAGTCGAATGACCCGTTCGCGGGTCTTCAACAGGTGGACCACTTCGCCGGTTTGAAGCCTGCCGACTCCCTCGACCTCAAGGACGTTCCCTCATTAGTAAGCGACGACACTTTCCGTCCTGCCGATTATTTCGCGGCGAATCCTGACCTCCATAAAGACGCGGAGAAGAGCCAGAAGCTTCTGGATGTGTATCGCGCTCGTCGGATTCGTGGACTCGAAGCGGGCAAGGTTGCCAAAGCTGCCATCACGGAAGCTCCCGGAATCATCGCCAAGACGGCAAAAGGTGCGCGTGACCTCGCGTCCCGCGCCATCGAACTCGGGGTTCAACCGGCGGTCACATCGGTTCTCAGCGCTCTGACCGGAGCGACGCCCGAGGAGAAATCCGCCATCATGGCGGAACAGGGGAAGCAACAACTCAAGGCCGCAGGTGAAGTCACCGCCGGAACCGAGTCGGCCATTACCGGGTTGACCCAACTCGGGTATCAAGGCGCGCGAAAACTTTTTGGAAAGTCTCCTGAGAAGTTGACTGACCGGGAACTTCAGGACCAGTTGGCGATAGACGCAGAATTTTCCAAGGCGACCAAGGAGGTTGCAGAGGGTAAAGGAGACGCGGTCAAAGCAGCAGGGCTTGACGCGGACACGCTGTCCAAGAATGGCGTGACTCTCGACAAGGATGCCATCGAAAATCTTTCGCTGGTGGACCCGCTGACCCTAGTGGCCACAGCGGGAGCTTTCAAAGTGGTAGGATTGGGCGGGAAGGTTCTCGCAACGGCAGCGACCAAAGCAGGAGCGCAGGTGGTTATCGACGGTCTCGCCAAAGTCGCACAGACAGTGGGCGCGAAGGGCATCGAAGCGGTGGGCAAGACCGCTGAAAAGATTGGCCAAGTTGGTCAGGTGGTCGGGGAGCGTTTTCCCGCCAAGTCCGTCGGGTTTGTTCTCGGGGCCACTAAAGGGGGTTCTCTTCACGCGGGGGCGATTGGAGCCGCTGCCGGAGAAGCCGCCAAGCGCATTGTTGCGGAGAGCGCCGGAGCATTTGCCAAACGCGGCGCGGCACTGGCCGAGGTCGGCACTCAACTCAACCCCGCTTTTGTGGGTCCACGGTCCGCCGGGTTGTCCCGGGTGCTGGCGCTTCCTTCGACCACGACCGGGCAGATTGCCAAGAGCGTCGCAGGCGGCGCGGTTCAGGGCGCAGTCACCGCACTTCCACTCGCCGCAGCGGCAGACGAGAGTCAGACCGCAGGCGCACTTCTCGGAGGCGGCGCTGCGCTGGGTGCAATTCATGGCGCGGTTACTGGTGGTAAGACGGCGGTTGCGGAGACCGTGGCGAAGAATTACCTCGACCCACACAACATCCCGTTCGAGAAGACAAACTCCCCGGGATATGGGGTGGACAAATCTCTCGACGCATCCCACGACGCGGCTATTTCCAAACTGCCCGAGAACGAACAGAACGCCGTCAATACCTTCCGCGAAGCGGTGCGTGCGGGCGGGGGCGAGATTTACGTTCAGGACGCGGGCGCATACCTCAATCGGATTCGCGAGAATCTGACGCAGGAGAACGGCGGGAAGCCGCTGACCCCGGAGCAAGAATCGCAGGCCAAGCTCTACGCGGATACCCACGCCTTTTTCGACGGGCAAATTCCTGACGCCAAAGGCCAGACTCGCCGCGTGGTGTTCCTCAACAGCGACTCGACCGGGTTGCACCATGACGCCGGACATCTTTTTCAGTCGCTTCTGTCGCCCGAGAATCAGGCCGCTCTTCGAGAGACGGCGTTGAAGTCTTACTCCCCGGAGCAACTCCAAGCGTTCAAGGACGAATATGCGCGTCGGATTGGCGAGCCAGACTATTTTAACAAGCTGGGTGATGAAGCTAATAACAAAGCCGCCGACGAACTTATCGCCGAGAATTTCGGGCAGCTTTTCCAGAACAAGACGTTCTCCGATTTGTCCGCTCCTCGTCCGTTCCTGAAAAAGCTCGGGGACGTGGCGGTTCAAGCGGGTGAAGCGTTGGGATTCGACCTCACTGCGGGCCGCACTACCGCAGACTTGGGGGCGAAGCCCTCGTTCCGGCTTCAGGACCTCCTCCGCAATGCGGCGCAGGATGTCTTGACCCGTGAATCGAAAACTCCGGCCCCGGAGCCCAAGCCGCTTACTCTTCGTCCAGAAGATGTAGCCCGTCGCGAAGCGAATGTCCCGGTCACGAAGGAAATCACTCCTGAAGCAGTGAAACCCGCAGAGCCCACGCCCGCGCCGGAAGCGAAGCCTGTCGAGGTTTCACCAAAAGAGCCCGTTTCACCGACCGTTAAAAAGCCCGTTGTGAGTGAAACTCCGCCTTCGACGGCGAAGAACATTCGTGTCGAGCGAACGGCTCAATCGGATTTCGCCTCGAAGCGCGCCGAAGAGACCGGAATTTCAGAAGCCCAGAAAGCGACGGAATCACAGCCTGAAGTCCGCAAGGTGGTGGACGATATTGCGAAGTCGATGGAGGCGGGCAACCCCGTCCTCGAAGTCGAACATCGCGGAATTGTCAGCGAGCGCGGTCCCGCCGCCCCGGAAGGACGCACGTCTCGTCGTGGCACTCAGGAAGCCGGGTATCAGGAACTCGAACGCTTGCAAGTGGAGAACCGCAAGGAAGCTCCCGCCGACATTGTCGATACTCACCAGAAGACTTTCGTCCCGGTTCGCTTTACGACGCAGGGCGGCAAGCCCACTCTCATCGCGATGTCGTTGGACAAGGTCATTGCCAACGTGCGCCGGGTGGTCAAGGATGCTGTTGGAAATGCTGCCGAGAAGTTGCTCCCCTATCCGGTGGAGAATGGCAAGCTCACCGACGCCGGATGGAAGCAAGCCATCGAAGACATCAAGGCATACGCCGAGAATCAATCGAACGGTTATCGTGGAGACGGCCAAAAGCTAATCCGACCTACGGAGGACATCGGCGTTTCCATTCCAGCGGAGAATCCAAATTATACCCCCAAGCCGTTGTCCGAGGGCGCAATGAATTTTGCGAATCTCGTGCAGGGACTCAATCCGCCCGAGACCGGTCGCGTGCAGAAGGGTCTGACTCCCGGAAACGTCAAAGGCCAGCTTCTCGCCGAGGTGAACAAGAAGCAGCCACTCACTCCGGCGGTTATCTCGCCGGAGAACGTGACGAAGCAATCCTTCAAGGGATTTGAGCCCCGCACGGTCAAGGAGACGAATCCGCTTCGTAACGAACTCGCCGCGCGCGGCGTCAAGGTTCGCGAACTCACCGAGGTCACGGAGCGACTCGCCGTCGAGGACATCGCCAGCGTCAAGCCACGCCCGGAACTTGGGTTCAAGGCCCCCGTGACGGACGTGATTCGCTCGGGCTTTTTGCCCGGGAACG
>Ga0315273_10002185_pt1 | contig 22883 bp, 41 predicted proteins | sample YL17G02_0_MG_FD_205753 | JGI IMG/M metagenome (GOLD analysis project Ga0315273, IMG submission 205753) | Sediment microbial communities from Yellowstone Lake, YNP, Wyoming, USA - YL17G02_0 | ecosystem: Environmental > Aquatic > Freshwater > Lake > Sediment | place: USA: Wyoming | collected...
AGGCTCTGCGGCTGGCTGCGCGGTGGGCGTCGTCAGATACTTTTCCAAATCTTCTAGCGCGTCGTAAATCACGCGATAGCCATGTGATCCGTCGTCTTGCTTGTTGACCATCACACCCAGGTCACGCAACGCGCCGTCAGGCTCTGCGGTATGTGCCCTGTGTGGTACACGGTCGCACATTGCACCGGCAAGTTTCAACGCATTCAGGCAGCGCCACAGCAGCGCTACAGGCTCGGCGGCTGGCTGCGCTGTGGCAAGCAAGACATGCACTTTCAACTTCTGCCAATCCACGCAAAGAGCCAACGGTCCCGCCTCGCACTCAAAGCCATAGGACTCGATTTTGCTCAGTAGGGCTTCCATTCGACCTCCGCGATAGACACTAAAGAACCGCCCGTGCTGTCACCATTCCAGCGGCCCATACGCACAAGCTCGTAGCCTGTCTGTGGGTAGGTGCAGTAACCGAATCGCCACTCGCCTTGACCCCGAAAACGCCAGTAGCACATTGATCCAGGTGGTGGCTTGTTCATTTCGTGCTCCTTGGCTCTGCGGCTGGATGCACCCTGGCGGCAATTCCGTGGTGAAACTCGACTCTGCGAACCAAATCTTCATAGCGGTTCGGGCCACCTTCAAGTGCCCATCCACGCGCCCAATCAAGATTGGAGTCTTTCACCAGTTCGTGAAGTTGATCCGTAGACATTGGCTCCCCAAAACGCCTGATTGCGTAGCGCATCCCCAGGCTGTACGCGGCGGCCTCGATGCGCTCTTTAGGCAGTTCAGGATTCACACCCTGCTGCGCATCGAGTGCGGCTAGGGCTGCGCGGGCGTTGGTCCATATGGGGAGCCACTTACCTCGAATGTCGAACGGGTACTTGAGCAACTCCCGCAGTGCTTCGGATAGGGTAGTCATTTCGTTCTATCCTTTGCTGCGCAGTGACCGGGCCAGCATGGAGTTTTCCACGGGTCTGCGCACTCAACGCACCCGACCTGCACGCTGGTGGATTTCTGCTGCGCATCGTGCTCGGCGAGGGCTGCGTACCAGCGCAGTGCTTCAACGATGACAGGCTTTGCGACTGGCTGCGCATCGTGAGCGGTGAGGGCTGCGCGGGCGTTGTCGATAGCTGGCTTCATCATGTCAGCCAGCCACTCCTCAACTTTCCGCGACGAGTAATGGCGATTGCCGTCCAGCGATTCCCACGCGGCGATCAACTCCCGCAGCGCTTCAACGATGGTGGTCATGGTGTTTGATCCTTGTCGTCGGGGTTGTAGTTGATTCGCACGATAGCCCAGGCGACGATCGAGCCGAGTACCCAGACCATGCCGACTATGAAAATGGTAAAGAATGTCATTGGAGTCCTTCAAGTAGGTTGCGGAGCGCAGAAAGGTCGCCGGCCCACCGCTGCACGCCAACGTCGTTGTTGTAGGCGTATTTCAGAGCTTCTTCGCAGCGGGTTGCGAGCCACATCGGAACGACGATCGCGGTTCTGCCTGCCGCCGCCGGTGGCGTTGCAGCGCGGGTCTCAGGCGCGCGCGGCGCCGGAGGCGCTACGTCGACCTCGACCGCGGGCCGTTCGGCCCGCAGCGGCTCAATGCGGGCCGCTGGCGGGGGCGCATCGAAGGACGCCTGAGCGGCGGCCGACAGGCGGGCGGCCTCAATCGTGGCTCGCGCCTCGGCGGCCTGTCGTTGAAGCTCTGCGTTCTCGACGCGAAGCCGCTCGGCCTCGACGGCCTGCTCGCGCATGGCTGCCAGGGAGTGAAGGCTTTCTGTCCGCGCCGCGATGGCGTCGTCTTTGAACTCTGCGTATTCCTCGCCGATGCCGGTGTCGGCCAGCAGCGTGATCGCAGCATTGATCTTTTCGAGCGACCCCCCAATGCACGCCCTGGCGACGTTGCGTATCGTGTCGATCTTCATGGCGATCGCGCGCTTGCGCCTCGACTCGGCTTCGGCCTTCGCCTGAGCCTCGACAGCGCGGCGGCGTTCGTCGGCCTTAATCTGTTCGTCGATCGGCTTTTCCAACGCGACAAGCTCGGCGGTGATCCGCTTGGCCTCGGCGTCGATCAGCTTTCCGCGTTCGAGCACGGGTCCCTTCGCGGCGACGCGCAAACCTTCGAGTGCCGTACGTAGCTGCACGAACTTGTGCCGCGCGTCGCGGCACGCCCGGTCGCCGGCAGTAGTGGTGAGGTCGAACACCGCGCCGGAATAGGTGTTCCGGAGGTCTGTCAGCGCGGCCTCGGTGGCGCTGAATTCGACGACGGCGTTCACGTGCGACTCCTGGCGGGCCACCACTCGGGGCGGTCGAGCCACATCACGGCACGCTCGGCGCCGTCGCGCGTCCTGGCGGCGTACGCGATATCGAGAATGGAGTCATACCTGTAGGCCGTTTGTGACCAGTATTTGCCGTTCCACCAGCGATGTGCGTCGGCGTTTCCACGTATTGACGCCGGCCACCACCCCTTACTCGGCGGCTTGCCTTCGTTCCACTTCAATTTTTTCATGCTTCCTCCAAGTTAAAAAAGCTGTACCCCGAGCGTCGTTGCGGCGTTCGCTTGCAGCTTTTCCATGTAAATCGACATTTCGGCGATGTTCAACCGGGTCGTGCTCATCACCAGATCACGCGAGTCGTCCGGTAGCAGGCGCCACTTTTCATCGCCCCGAGCGTTGCGCTCGGGCAGAAGCTCGCGCTTCATGTGTTCGTGCCATACCTCGGGGGCGTACTGTCGCCCGGCGACCCACGCCTGTTCGGCGATCTGCGTCAGCCACACCCACATCAACGCATTGGCCTCATGCGAGCGCGACTTGCGATATGGCGCAACGGTGACGCCGAGCGGCTTGCCGGCGGCGGCCATCGCTGGCCAGTTCGCCTTGAGCGCCGTCACCAAGGAATCGAAGTGGACGGATTCACGCAGTACGAAAAAGCGGTTCATCGGTACGCCTCGGCAAACGCCGCCCACTTCGCCGCATCAATGTATCGTTTCCCGGCGTGATCACCGGGCGCCGGAGCGTTCCACGCCTCGATGGCCTCCCATGCGTCGTGCACACGATCCCATGCGCACGGGAGGCTTGCCGGGCGTTGGGCGGCGGCCGCAGCGCAGAACAGCGTCTTGGTCGCTAGCAGCCCAGAAGCGTGCCGCTGCATTACGGCGTCGAGGGTGTCGGGGCGGCGGGCCATCACTTGCTCAGAAGCATTCCGATATGCGTTGCGCGATGACGGGGTGATCGGCGTCGCGGCGCTTGCGGCAGTCGGCCGGGGCGATCGTGTTCCAGATCGCATAGTCTCGGTCGAGCCGGTCGGCGGTCTGTTCGAGCAGCTTTTGCTGCTTGTGCCCGCGCTCATACACGGTGCCGTCGTCGCTCCACTCGTGCCACCAATCATGTTTCGTGAGTGCCGCGCTGTAGGCGTCAAGCTCCGCCTGCTGCGCCGACACGATCGCATGCGATGTGGCGACTGCTGCGGCGGAGTGCCCGGCAAGGATCGAATTAAACAGGTCGGACGAAGACATGGTGCATGCTCCTTGTGGTTTCTGGGGGTCAAAGATCGTCGTAGTCACTCACGCGAAATTGTTGCGGATCAGGTAGGCGACCAGTTCATGCCGCTGACCCTCGACGTACTTGCTGCCGGCTGGGTAGACGTACAGGGCGCCGCTGCTCAGTTCTCCGATCATGGTTTCGGCGATCGCCTCGCGCCGCTCCATCCTGTCGCTGCTCCGGTTGTTTGCACAAATCCGGCGAGCTTGGCGGGCGTCTAGTTGCTGGTCGATGTTCATTGCGTGCTCTCGGTGTCGTCTTTGGGTGTACATATAATACCGAAACGGTATCGGTACGCAAGCCTTATTTTCTAGGTGTTTTCCCTTATGTGGTACCGGTGGAACGTCTGCTCGATCATGCACACGCGGCCATACCGCGACGACTGCACTACCTCAGTGACGCGCTCACGTGTCGCGCGGCCGGTAGAGACAAGCCTGTCGAGTCGTTCGCGTGCCGATCGGCGGTCGATGCCGAGCAGCGTTGCGTAGCTGGCCGCGGTCCACGTGCCCATCACTTGCTGTCGGGCTTGCTGGCGTCGTGCAGGTTGGTAAGCGCGTCGGACAGGGCTTCCCCCGTGTACGTGCCATCCTTGTCCGTAAGGAAGCCCCCCATCGTCACTACGTCGGCGACGATCGTTGCCGGCAGCGAGACAACCGCGACTGCGGCCTTGGTGAGAGAGTTGAAGATTTCGAACATGATCATCCTTCGAAAAAGAAGTTGGCGATGGCGTCAGCCCACAAGACGACAAGGAAGGCCATGACGATGCCCCAGGTCAGGCCGGAAGCGTCGAAGCGGTCAAGGAGTAGCCATGCGACGGCGGTGCCCAGTACTGGAAACCCGCGGTCGATACGGCAGTGCGGTCGCCTGGACGTGATGCGGTTCAGAAATCTTGGGCGCATTGGGATTCTCCAAACGAAAAAGTTGGTCAGCGGCGTCGAGAAAGGCTGGATGCTTTGCTCTGGCACGAAGGCCGGACCTCGCCGCCTCAGCGACGGCGCGGCCTCGGTGCTCGGCGACGAAGCGCAGATAAGCCGTCGCCGGCTCGGTGTCTCGATATTGCAGCCCAACGAGCGCGCGCAGCATTAGGCGGTGCCATTCGCGGGGGTCTGAGGCGTCGATCATTTCTCAGCGGAACAGAAGCACGGAGTTGTCGGCGAGCTTGCGCGCGCGCTCCCGATCGCGGAACTCGCGCTCGACGATCCGTTCTTGCGCAAGTACTGGGTTGAAGCTTCTCTGAATCGCCGACAGCCACGCGACCGCGGCCGACGGCGGCGCCGAGAACGCCTTGGCAAGGGCGTAAATGATCTGTTCCTCGGATGGGTTGATAGCGTCGAACATCATGCGGCCTCACGGTCAGCGCTACGGAGGCGCTTGGCGCGCGACTGCCGGCTCAGGCCGAGGGCCTCCACCGTCGGGAACGGGTACGCCTCATCGCTGACGGCCTTGATGATCAGCAGCGGTTGGCTTCGCATGAAGTACCAGATAGCGTTTTGCACCTTCGCGAATGTTTGAATCCATTGGCCGGCCGTCGCGTTGCCCGGATTGGCCTTGAGGTAGTTGCGGATCGCCGTGGCGGCAATCTCCCCGGGGCCGCCATGCAGGCCGTTCGCCAACACGGAACAGAAGCGCGCGAGGCGTTGTTTATCGGTCTCGAAGTACCACGCGCGGCCGACAGCCCCAGTAATGAGCGATGAGCAAAGTCCGGCGGCGTGCGCGACATGCTTGGTTGCGAAAACGGCCGCGTCTTGGTGCTGCAAGTAGATGGCGAGAGATTCCGAGGTCGACGGCGCGGCATGCCAGCGCGTGCCGTAATGGATCGACTTCGCCGTAGCCAGCTTCTGTTTGTCCACGTCAACCTCTATGCCGGTCAGGCGAACGTTGTCGATCACGTTGCGGGGGATGCCGGTATTGAGGTTCAGCCCATCTTGCAGCGTCAGGCCGCGAGCGATGGGCAGAGTGATCGCAACGTCAGATTCGACAATCGCGAATAACCGGTGCTGCCCGTCTGCCAATCGGCCGTCGGCGTAGAAGCTGATCGGCTCAGGGCAGGAGGTCCACCGGCCGGCCATCATGTCGGCGGCGTATCGCTCCGCGACTCCGCTGCGCAGCTTGCGATTGTGGGTGTTCATGTTCAGCCACGCGGCCGCCATGCGTGGCGTAACTCGTTCGAGGGTAACTTGCATGTCATGTGCTCCTTGTGGTTTCTGGTCTAGAAAGGAATGTCGTCTGCCATGTCGTCGAACCCGGTGCCGGACGGCTCAGCAGCGGGCCTATGCGACCCGCTGGCGCGCTGCGCTGGCGACCGGGCGGGGGTAGCCTCAGCCGGCTTCGCAGCGCGCGCCGGGCGTTCGTCGTTTTCCGGCGGACTGCCGAGCATTTCCATACTGCCCACGCGACACTCGATGCCAGAACGCTCGATGCCGTCCTTGTCGGTCCAAGCCTTCTCTTGCAGCGTGCCCTCGACGTAGACCTTGGACCCCTTGAACAGGTACTCTCCGCAGACCTCGGCGAGCCGGTCGAACGCCGAGCAGCGAAGCCAGAATGTGCGCTCCTTCTTTTCTCCGCTCGCCTTGTCCTTCCATCTCTCGGTCGAGGCGACAGAGAAGTTGCAAACGGCCATGCCGCTTGGCAAGTAGCGAACCTCGGGATCGCGCCCGAGGTTGCCGATACAGGTGACTTTCAACATTGCGTGTGCTCCTTGGTGGTTGATTTGATCTTGCGCACTTCGCGCTCAAGATTCCGGCTCGCGTTGCCGTCGCTCGGCGAGTATGAGAACAGGGTGAACCGGCCGTCTGGCGCAACGACGCGAGGGTGCTTCCCCGTCTTGACGTGCCAGCCCTCGCGGATCAGCGCCGACACGACCCGGTTGGTTTCCTTGTCGCTGCTGTATTTCGCTGTCACGACTTGATTTCCAGCCTCGTGCCCTTGTCGATCTTGGCGCCCGGCACGGTCTCGCCGTCTGCGATTGCAGTCTTGATGGCCGCCTTGTCGATAACTCGCGCGGGCGGTGGGGGCGACGGCGGCGGCTCGCGCCAGAAGAACGGCGGGACTTGCAACTCATCGAACACGACGACCTTTCCTGGCAGCGCCTTGATCGACAGGCGCAGCATCGGGTGTTCGATCTTGAGCACCCCGGTCGCCTCCATTGCGCCCTTGAGGTAGGCGCGCAACGACTCGGCGCGCGACTCGACGCGCTCGCGCCGCGCTTTCAGTTCAGTCTCTGCCTGCTTGATCGCCTCGGCGCCGACTTCGAGGTTGCGAATGAACATCGCAACGTTGACCGCCTTGGCCTCCAATTCGCCGCCGAGCGATTCGAGGGTATCGCGCAGCGTGGCCGGATCGAGGTCGAGTTCGGCCAGCTTGGCGAGGTCGGCTTGGTACTCGGCCGCCAGGACGTACAGGGCAACGCCGCTCATGCTGCCGCCCCTTCGGTCGAGGTCGCCGGGGCCTTGACGGACAGGGCCAGCTTTCGATCGTCCTTCGCGTCAACGATGCGGGCGAGAGCCACTGCGTCGTGTTGCATGAGCACAAATGCCTCGTTGTAGCTTGACCGCAGCACCGCCATGCTCGGTGCGGCATGGATGGCGGCAACGGCGGCAACGATTTTGGCCTCGCTGACGACGGCCGGCGGCGTCTTGTCGACGCGCTCGAACGTACGGTTCTCGCTACGCCCCGGCCCCGCGACTTCGTGCGTACTGTAGTCCGCATCGGTTTCGGGCGAGGCTTCGGTTGGGATGCAGAAGGTCAGCAGCGCCATGTACTTATAGGCCGCGCTCATCGCCTTGTTGGTGGCCTTGTCCGCGCTGTCCATCGCCTCGCCGTAGGTGACGACGGTGTGCTTGCTCTGATCCTCGGTGTGCACAAAGTCGAACTCGACCTTGACCGTGACGTAGAACAGCATGCCGCCATTCTTAGTCTCGCGCTCGGTGACGCTGCGTTCGGTAACGCGGGGCAGGATCGTCAGGCGCGCTTCGCACAGCGGCCCCGACAGCGCATTGAGCACGTTGTCGATGCCGCGGAAGCTGTAGCCCTGCTGTGCGTTCTTCCGATCCTTGCTGATGCCTTGCTCGCTCATCGCCGCGGCGACTTGCCGAATGGCCTCATAGACTTTCATGATGCATGTGCTCCTTGGGTGTGTTGGTGGGGGTTACAGAATCGGGTCTGTGTCATCCAGACCTTTGCCGAGGTCGCCGTGCCGCGAACCCCGATCATCCGTGCGCTTTGTCGTCGCCGTCTTGATAGGTGCGTCAGCCGGTACGCGCGGGGCCCACGGGCGGCGAAGCGCGTTGATCGGGTTCGTGTTGTCTCGCATCACGGTGCCGTCGCGCCCGATGATGCAGCGGCCGGCGTGCGGGAGCGTGGCAACGAGCGACACGGAGGCCGGCGCCCCAATCAGCCAGCCTCGGTGCTGCTGCGCGGCGAACCGATCTTCATCGGTGAGGTCTACGTCGGTCAAAATCTGGACGGTCATGGAGGCCCTTCCGGTGGGGGTAGCTGCGGGAGTCGTTACGCTACCAAAAGGATAACGGATACGCAAGCCTTTTTTGGTAGGGACATACCCTAGGTTTCCAAGATCGCAACACGATGCACTGTCATCATTAGGTGGCGCTTGATCCGGTAGGCGTAGGTGCGATCGCCTTTGCAGTCTTCGACGACGATGACGCCCTTGCGAACGTCGGTGTAAACGAAGTCCGCGAAGTACCGGATGGCCGGTCTCAGGCGTCCATCAATCCTTGCTTGGGGGGCGAGGACGAAAGGTACTTCTCGACTCAAGCCGGCGACTTGGCCAGCGCGTTCGAGTAGCAGCAACTCTTGGTGCCTTCGGGCCTCGCGCTGACTGCGGTACTTTTCGGCGCCGATCGAGCACCGCTTGTTTCCATACTTCGACTTGCCCGGCGGTGACGCCGAGCCGGTTACGAGTTCGTTCAACGAGTTCAGCCTCAGAGGTCGCATAGGTTCTCGCAAAGAGCTTGGTGCCGAGGCCGTGAATGCCGCTGTCGCCAAGGTGATGCTCGGGGCAGAGCGGGATGGTGTCGAAGTCGCTCGCGCGGCGACCGCCACCAGTCCCGGCTCGCCGGTGGTGGACATGAACCGGCCAAGCGTTGCATAGCGCGCACGGGAGGCGCGCGACCAGTACCATGTACTCGGCGGCGGTCATTCGACCCGCACCACGCGCCACACGGAGGTCGGACACCGGTGCTGCCGCGGGTCATTGCATGGCTCGAACCCGTGCCGTTCGATCAGCCCGGCGCGCGACGCCCGATTGATGATGGCGCCCCACGCGCGCGGCTCGGGCGGGTCCGCGAGCGCGCCGCCGGCTGCACGGAAGTCGGCAAGCTGGAACTTGAACCCGACGCCGCGGTGTCGCATGAACGTCGTCAGCGACAGCATCGCGAGCTTCGACCACTGGGCGACGGCCGCGTTGGCGCCGCGCTCGGCTCGGGCGATCCCGGCGTCGCGCGCGGCCGCGCCCTGCTCGGCGCGGGTCAGACTTCGGGTGTGGCGCCGAACGACCACCGTGCGTTTCGTCAGTTTCGTCGGTTCCCTCGGTGGCCCGGCGCCGAAAAAATCAAACTGCTCCTGCATCATCGCTCTCCTTTCTGGATGGGTTGGTCATCTGCTGCACGAGGCTGGCGAACTTGGCCTTTATGTCGGGGGGCATCGGCGTGGCCACGTGCTCGTGTGGGAGCGCCAGGACGCGGGGCGGTACGTCGCCTAGGACGCCGCGTTCGCAATCGCGTGTGGCCGCATCTAGCGCCCTCTGCCAGCGGTATTTGATCGCCGAGTAGGGCAGCGCCTTGATTTCGTTGCCCATCCGGGCGGCGGCCCAGTAGATCGCCGGCCGGCTCCAATCGTCGCGGCCCCTGTCGCGCGCGCTCATCTGCTCGACGGCCTCGGCGTGCGCCGCTTCGTAGTTGACCGGGGGCCGGCAGAGCATCAGAAACTCAGGGAGCGTCGGCGGGAACTTCATCGCCTTGCATCGGTTCACCCCGGCCGTGACTTCCTCTCGGCTGTAGTCTGCGATCGCGCGCTCCCACACGCCACGCATGATTGCGGCGTCGACACCGCGCCACTGATCCGAGAATCTCGACCCGTAGGCGCCCAACATAAATTCGAGCAGACGGGTGACGATCCGAACGGGATCAGGGTTGTTCGATGACTTCGCCGGTAGCGTGTTCTCCATGCTGTCTTCCGATGATCCGGGCGTTGAAGGCGGCCCGTTGATCGTGCTGGTTTCCATAGGCAGGTGCTCCGTTCTGCAATGCTCCGGCTCGCGGCGCCCTGTCCTGCGCTCTGCTCAGCCAGCCGTTGATGAAGCGAACGTAGTCGCTTTTCTTGTTCTTTGGGTTCGCGGTCAGCCACACCGCGGAACGCTTGATTTCGGTAGGAACGTCGACAGCCGGGTAGGCCGCAGCCCACCGTTCCAGCATCGCGCCGTCGAGGCCGCCGAACGCGCCGGCATCGAAGTCAAAGGTAGCCTTCAATCGCGCGCTCGCGCTCTCCTTCTTCTTCTGATGTATCTCTGATGTATTGGGTGCATCAGCGTTCACCCCATCACGAACGGCGGTGCACCCCTGCAAATTTTGCACCCCCTTAGCCAAGAGCACTTCGAGCAACAGTTGGTAGACGTTGACGCCGTGCGGGCCGGCCGCCCGGAGCACGAGCAATTCGCCATGACCGGCGAGTTCGGTGAGGGCGTATTGAACTGCCCGTTCACCGCATCGGGCCTTGACGGCCAGAGTCTTGACTGACGGATAGGCGCGGCCCCAGTCGTCGGCCCAGTCAGCGATCGCCAGGGCGACGACCAGTGCGGTACCGCTGACCTCGCTGTGCCGCCACACCAGAGCGGAAGCGTGGACGCTCATGCGTGAATCTCCGCAAGGGTTACGGGCGCCATCGCGGGCACGTTCATCGGCGGCTCGCCGGACTTGCGCAGCATCGTCTTCGGGATCAGTAGCTTGTCGAGGTCGAGGCGCCCGCCGCTGGCCGCAACTAGCCGGCGCGCGAGGTCGACGCCGGGCCGCTTGCGTTGGTTGCAAATGTGCTTGAAATAGTCGTAGGTCGTGCCGGCTTTGATGCACACTCCCTGCGTGATGGAAAGACCGTACCTGTCGCGAAACTGCATGGGGGACAGCCCCGCCGTCATGCCGCCGCCCGGCAGCCCGAAGGGCGACACGCCAGTAGGCTTGGCCTTGGTCTTTTGCGTGGTCTTGGTCTTTTGCGTGGTCTTGGTCATTCTGGGTTCTCCGATGTGGTAGGCAGAGATACTACCATAAAAGTAGCCGTTGCGAGCCTGAGATAGTATGTTGATGTGCTCCCTGCTCTGCAAAGGGCTTGGACCGCCGCGCCGGGTTCATCCGCACGCGGCGGTCCTTTTCTCTCAGAGCGCCGAGACAGCCACGGCCAAGGCGCGCGACTTGAGCTTGTCGCCGTTGCCGAACCATGCGGAAGACAGGCGGTTGTCGCTGCTGCGGGATGGTGCCGCGTGATCGACGTACTCGGTCACGGCGTTCACAAGGCCCCAGGCGGTGCCAGCGCGGCTCGGCAGGTTCGAGCCGATACCGGCGCCCTCGAACAGCGCCATGATCGCCTTGTAGCTGCGCGACTCGGCAACAGGAATGATCGAGTCCGTCTTCGGGAGAATCAATTCAAGCATCGCGGCGGCGTTTGCCGAGTCGAGGCGGGTCTTGGCAAGCGCCTCGGCCGCCGACTCGAAGGCATCGAAGCTCTCGCTGACCTTGCGCAGCTTGGCGAGCACGGCCTCCGGGTCGAATCTGGTCGAGTGCGACACCCGCGCGACGCGCTTGCCCTGATCCTCGATTGCCGCCGCGAGCGTGTTCGCGCAGACAACGCAGATCGTGGTCTCGCAGACAGTCGTGGCCATCGAGCCGTCGCAGGCGGTGGCAAACAGCAGTCGGCCCTCCACATCGTCGCCGCCTGGAAGGGAGAACCCCTGCCCGGTGCGGACCATCGCCCACACCTTTGCGCCGCCGCGCAGCGAGCCGGCGGTTTCCATCTGATAGCCACCGGTGTCAATGAGCCGCTTGAACAGGGAAAGCGCCTGCGCAGGCTGAACCTCCTTGTAGCCGCGGCTCATCACCGACAGCGCCGCCTTGGTGTCACTACGGTGCAGCACGACCCGGCCGGGCACGACTTTGGTCTCGACCATCGGCTTGCCCGACAGCGGGTTGACGACCTCGACCGCGTATTGCACAACGGCGCGCTCGATCTTGAAGTTGAGGCCGCTGGCCACAGCCCATTCCTCGGGGGTGGCGGTCGGGTCGACTTTCTGCCCGAGTTTGTGCCATGGCGTTTCTCCGATGTAGGCCATGTCGGCGCGCTCGCCGATCATTGTCAGTTCATGGGACATTCCAACTCCTTCGTCGCCGGGGGGGGTGGTTCGCCGTGGCGTGCCGGCGCACGCGGACGGCGGTGGAAAACTCATTCGGCGAGCACAGACGCCAGCACAATCAGGAAGTAGATGGCGATGAACGCGGCGGCCATGCCGGCGCCTTGCACGAGCGCCAGCATGACACGCGCCGGTGTCAGGTCGACGCCGAACAGGCGGCGGCTTGCCGGTGGTGGCGTGTAGTTCTGGCGGTACTGGCTCATGCCGTCTCCCAGAGTTCGGCCGGGTCCGTGAACACGTGCCGGACTGGCGGACCCTCGCTGATCGCAAGGTCGATCTGCTCGGCGGGCAGATTGAACTCGTTGTAGCCGGTGCGCAGCGTATCTTCATACGTGCTGTATGGCGGGGCCGGGAAGCCCGGGTTCTTCATCACGTAGAACATCACGACATGCTCGGTGCCGTCAGCGAGCATGACCTTGCCGTACTGCTTGACGTACAGCGTGGGGAAGCCCTCGAAGGCGTCGAGCGAGCGTTCGCACTGCGGGGTGATCCACCACAGAGCGCCGAACACGGTGCGGCCCTTGGCCTCCTGCACATCAGCGACGCCGTGGAACGACAGCCGGTGATCGCGCAGCATCATCTTCCCGTAAGGCTTCGCCAGAGGGCACCTGCGAGCCATCGCTGCGACGTTTGTGTTCGCCCCGTAGGCGAAGTACAGGAACCGAGGCAGCGTGCGCAGCTTGCGCGTTTTGGTGGCCTTGGTGGGGGTGTCTTTGTTGCTCACGTTAATGTCCTTTGCTTGTGGTGATGATGCCGAGCCGAATAAGGTCGGCGAGAAATGCGTCGGGCGCCTCGGCGGTTACGCTGACGCTTTCGAGGAACAGGAGGCGGGCCGCGACGCCACGCATGTACTCTGGAACCGACTTGGCGGCGGTGAACACGTTGGCTTCGAGCATGCGCTCGACGACAGCGAGTTCTGTGGTGCCGGCATAGGCCCGGCCGTCTAGGGTGTGGATCACAATGACTTTCATGTTGGCTTTCGGTTGGGGATCAGACTTCCGGGGTCGTGGCGACTGCGACGAAGTGGTCGCGGCGGGCCTTGAGATACTTGCGAACGGCCGCGTCTTTGGCGTTGCCGACAAACCATTTCCATTCGGACGCGCCCTTGATGCTGACGCGCGTCATGCGAGCGGCCTCATCGGCGAAGTCGGTGACAAACTTCACCCAGTTCACGATCTTGTCGGCGTCGATCGTGCCGCCGTGGTGGCGAAACTCGACGGTGCCGTGCCGGTACAGGGAACAGAGATTCAGCTTGCGATAGCGGCCCGAATCGGTTGCGGCGAGGTTGGTTACTACCATCAGAGCGGACAGCGACTGCGCGCGGTCGATCGCCCGGAAAGCCGCTTCGACGGTGCCGTGAAGCGCGAGGTTGCTTTGCAGACAGGCGTTGTTGCTGTTGCGGCGGGAGACCGGCACGATCTGATCGAAACACGTTTCGTACTTCATCCAGAGCTTGGCGAGGTTCTTGGTCTTTGGGAGGCTGCGGGAGAAGTCAAAGCCGTCGACATGGACATGAAGGCCGGTCGACCGATTGACCTTGGCGCCGAGGTCGCTCAACACCTTGCACGCGACTTCGATCTGGCGGAGACCTTCGTCGCCTTGAAGAATCGGGCTGACCAATTCAAACGGGTTCAGGCCGGAGATAGAGCAGTCGCTGACGATCTTCCAGTACGGCGTCGTGCTGTGTCCGTACCCAACGGCGCGGACATTGATTCCGGCGGTGGTGAGCGCCGCCTCGATCGCGCTCATCGTAGCGCCGAAGGCTTCGATTTCGATGCCGTACCTGCGATTGCTGAGAGTGGTCATTCTGTCTGTCCTGTCGGGGTTGCGATGTAGTTACTATATGACCAAAAGGATAGCACGTACAGTACCCGCAAGAACTATTTTCTAGGTAGTTTCCCTAATGTTCCAGTACCGCAACGGATATGGCTGTGCTACCATAACGACCTCAGCCAGAAAGCCGAACAAGGAGTGCAATGACCCCCGAGCGGATACAAGCGTTCATCACCGGCAATCGCTGGACGTTTGCCAAAACGATGCCGCAGTGGCCCCACGAGTACGTGGTCCGCGGCGAGACCAGCACACCCGAGGCCGAGTTCGTGGCTTTCGCCGAGCACATTCGCGTCGCCGGCTACCCGAAGCGGTTCGGCCGAGCGACCTACGTCTACTTCGACGTGGACGGATGGGCCTACTGGACGATGGGCAACCCCATCCCCGAGACCACGATCATCAATCGCGCGCGGAGCCCTGGGGCTTAGGCATGCAGACGATCGGACGGCACGCCGTGACGAATCAGAGCATCGAGCACGCGGAGGTCGACGACCTTCTGGCGTCGCTCATGGGCCGCAAGGTCAGCGTGCTCTATTCAGATCCGCCTTGGGGCGATGGGAACATGAAGTACTGGGTGACGATGAACAAGAAGATGACCGGCCGCGATTGCAAGCCGCTCACCTATGAGCAACTGCTGTCGCGCATCTTCGGGTTCATCCACTGGCACGTCGACGGCCACGTGTTCATAGAGACCGGCGTCCGGTGGGGCGACATGCTCGCCCGCCGCTTCGTAAATGAAGGGCTGTTCGGCGTAAGCGTGTTCAACCTACGATACGCCTCGGGGTCGACGCTGCTGCAAAATTCCCTGGTCTTCGGGGGGACAGCGCAGCGGCACAAATTCGAGGGCCTGGACCCCTGCCCCTACAGAGGCGCCGATCTTGTCCGGCGAGTCGTGGGGCACGTGAAGAATCCCGGCGGCATCGTGTTCGACCCATGTTGCGGCATGGGCTACACGGCTCGCGCCGCGATTGCGAGTGGCATGGACTTCATCGGCAACGAGTTCAATGCTGCGCGCCTTGCCAAGACGGTCGCCATCCTGAGCCGGGCGTGAAAATCTACTCACCGATCAACGTCTTCGACGCGGCACTCGATCGAATCCGATGGCTGTTTGATGAGTTCCCGAACGTGATCGTCGGGTTCTCTGGCGGGAAGGACTCGACGGTCGTTTTCAACCTGTCGCTGATGGTCGCCCGCGAGAAGGGCCGGCTACCGCTCAAGGTGCTGTTTCTGGATCAAGAGGCCGAGTGGCAGGCGACAGTCGATCAGGTCCGCTTGGTCATGGAGAACCCGGACGTTGACCCGATGTGGCTGCAAGTCCCGATTCGCCTGTTCAACGCCACAAGCGCGACGGATCATTGGCTCATGTGCTGGGCGCCGGAAGACGAGCACCGCTGGATGCGGCCGCGCGAGACCTACTCGCTACACGACAACGTGTATGGCACGGAGCGCTTCGGGGAAATGTTCGAGGCGATTCTCAAACATCACTTCCCAAAGACGCCGACGTGCTACGTCGCCGGTGTCCGCACCGAGGAAAGCCCGAGCCGGTTCGTTGGCCTGACCTACGCCCCCACATACAAGGGCCGGACCTGGGGGAAGGTGCTCAGCAAGCGCCGCGAGCATTACACCATGTACCCCATCTACGACTGGGGGTATTCGGACGTGTGGGCGGCGATCCACAAGAGCGGCTGGCCATACAACGCCATCTATGATGCCCAGTACGCCTACGGCGTCAAGGTCAAGGACATGCGGGTGTCGAACGTCCACCACGAGACCGCGGTGCACGCGCTGTTCTACATGCAGGAGGTCGAGCCTGAGACGTACCAGCGCCTGACGCAGCGAATCGCGGGGATCGACTCGGCCGGCAAGCTGGGCGCCGCCGACTTCTTCGTACAAAAGCTGCCGTTCATGTTCGCCACGTGGCCCGATTACCGGGACTACCTGTTGGAAAAGCTGATCGACAACCCGGAGTGGCGCGCGAGCTTCGCCAAGACCTTCGCCAGGATGGACGCGATCTACACCCCGACAATGGGGCCAGAGGTCATCTGCCGCGAGCACATCAACTCGATCCTGACCAACGACTGGGAGCAGATCAAGCTCGCCAACTTCGAGCGGCGCCCGGCCAACTACGTCACGCGCAAACGATTTCAAGGGAAGGAGGCATGGTGAACACGCAGAGGGAGTATCTTGCCGACCTACTGGTTGGCCTCAGCGACAGCGAGAAGATCGAACTGCTGGAACAGATTCGCCAGGACACGCACGAACTTAGCCCACTCAAAGCCATGCCGGTCGACCGGGTGCGATGGGTGCCGATCGAGCAGGTGCACGCCAACGACTACAACCCGAACAGCGTCGCTAAGAACGAAATGCGCCTGCTGTACGTCAGCATCGCGCACGATGGCTACACCCAACCGATCGTCACGGTCTACGACACGATCATGGACCGCTACGTGATCGTGGACGGCTTCCACCGGTATTCAGTGATGCGCCTCAACGCGGACATTCGAGCCATGACTGGCGGCCTGATCCCGATTGTCGTGATCGACAAGCCGATCAACGACCGGATGGCGTCGACCGTTAGGCACAACCGCGCTCGGGGCAAGCACTCGATCGCCGGCATGGCAAGCATGGTGTTCGCCATGCTTAGCAACGGGTGGGATGACGCCGCCATCTGCGATGAGCTTGGCGTCGAACCAGACGAATTGATCAGGCTCAAACACGTCACCGGATTTTCCAAGCTGTTCGAGTCGGTCGAGTACCGCCGTTCCTGGGAGACCAAGCGGCAAATCCTGCTACGCCACGAGTACCAAAAGGGAACCAATGAAGCTCAAGAACCTTCCCCTGTCTGAGATCAAGCCGTACTGGCGCAACCCGCGCGACAACGCCGCGGCCGTCGCCGCCGTACGCCAGTCGATCACGGACTACGGGTTCAACCAGCCGCTGGTGCTCGACACTGAAAACGTGATCATCGCCGGGCACACCCGGTACAAGGCCCTGCTCGAACTGGGCGCCAAGACGGCGCCGTGCGTAGTGCTCGACCTCGACCCGCAGAAGGCCAAGGAATACCGGATCGTCGACAACAAGGCTGGGGAACTGGCCGACTGGGACATGGGCGCCCTGATCCCCGAACTGCGAGAACTCGAAGATTTGGACAATCTCCAAATCTACTTCGGTGACGACGACCTGCAAAAGCTGTTGGAGGAAACCGGAGGGGTGGGCGCCGATCCCACAAGTCAGGCGGACGTGGACGCCGCGGCAGCCGCGGCAGGCACTCAATTCGAGCGCGTCGAGACCAACGCCACGGCCGGACAGGTCGAGGTCGTATGCTCGCATTGCGGTGGCCTATCCTACGTGTCACGCGATGATGTGCTAAAACGACTGGACGCAAACGCACCGAACTGACATGCCTACGCCTCAGAAACGCCCACGCGGGAAGACCGCAAACCTCGATTGGCCAGCGATCCGGCTCGCGTTCGTGAACGGGTCCATGTCACCGCTTGAGCACGCGCGAACGCACAAGGTCGAGCCAGCGGCGATGCGTCAGCGGGTGAAGCGGGGCGAATGGATGGCCGAGCGTCACCGGCTGTCGGAGTTGGTCACTTCGAAAGCGCAGGAGGCCGCCACTACCAATAAGGTTGCGGAACTTGCCGCGAGAGACAAGGCGGACGGGCGGATCAGCCGCCTCCTGCACGGCCTCGCGCTGCGCATGATCGTAGACGCGGCGAGGCCGGGGGTGCGCAAGCTGACGCCGACGGAGGCCCGGACGATCGCCAGCCTTGCGGAGTCGGCGCAGAAGATCGGCCGTATTGCACTTGGCGGCTCGACGGAGAACACTGGGCACATGGGCGTGCCCGGCGGCGCCCCTATCCTGACGGCCGCGGCGACGCCAGCCGCCGTCACGCAGGCGATGCGTGACTACCTCGCCGGCAACTGAGGCGGACAGGGAGGCCGGCCGGCTGGCGGCCGCCCGCGTCTCCCTGCTGGCGTTCACCCGGTATATGTTTCGGGCGCGGCGCGGCTTCGATTTCATCGTCAACTCGCATCACCGGGCGATCGAGGCCGCGCTGATGCGGGTGTTTCTCGGGTTGAGCACGCGCCTGATAATCAACGTGCCCCCCAGGTACAGCAAGACCGAGCTTGCCGTCGTCAACTTCATGGCCTGGGCGATGGGCCACGCCCCGGACGCCGAATTCATCCACACCAGCTACTCGGGCGGGCTGGCCGCGAACAACAGCTTCATGGCGAAGCTCTTAGTCGAGTCTGCCGAGTACGCCCGCATCTTCCCGAGCGGGCCGATCCTGCGCACCGACAGCAAGGCGAAAAACGACTGGCGGACGACCCTCGGCGGGGTGGTCTACGCGCAGGGGTCAGGCGGGACGATCACCGGTTTCGGCGCCGGCAAGCTGCGGGAGGGCTTCGGCGGCGCGATCATCATTGACGATCCGCACAAGCCGGTCGAGGCCAATTCGGACGCGATGCGGGGCAACGTGATCGACTGGTTTGGCAACACGCTTGAGTCGCGCAAGAACAGCCCCCAGACGCCGATCATCCTGATCATGCAGCGGCTGCACGAGGCCGATCTGTCGGGCTTTCTACTGGCCGGCGGCAACGGCGAGACGTGGGAGCACGTCACATTCCCGGCGATCGGCCCCGAAGGAAAGGCGCTATGGCCGGCCAAGCACAGCATCGAGACGCTGCGCATCATGGAGCGCGCCAGCCCGTATGTGTTCGCTGGCCAATATCAGCAGCGCCCGGCGCCGCTAGCCGGCGGCGAGTTCAAGCCTGACCTAATCGGCACAATCGACGCCGTGCCTGTTGGCACGCGCTTAGTCCGCGCCTGGGACTTCGCCGGGACCGAGGATGACGGCGACTGGACGGCCGGCCCACTGCTGGGAGAAATGCCTGACGGCCGCTACGTGATCGCCGACATGGTGCGCATGCAGGAAGCCACCGAGGTTGTCGAAGCGGCCCTCAAGGCGACCGCACAGCGGGACGGTACCGGCGTGACTGTGGCCATCCCCCAGGACCCAGGACAGGCCGGCAAGGGGCAGGTGAGGCAGTTCACGCGCACCCTGTCCGGGTTCTCCGTGCGGTCGAAGCCGGTAAGCGGCGACAAGGTGACTCGCGCTCGGCCGTTCGCTGCGCAGGTAAACGTCGGCAACGTGGTGATGATTCGCGGGGCGTGGAATCTGACTATGGTCGAGGAATTGAGGAATTTCCCGAATGGTCTGCACGACGATCAGGTTGACGGCCTCGCCCTCGCCTTCGATGAGTTGACCGACAACACACTGGGCCTGCTGGCGTACTACGAGCGCGACGCCCGCGAGGAAGCGGAGTTGCGGGCCAACCACGCCAAGCAGGTCGCGGAGGCCAGCCGCCCGGCGGGCGCGGCCTGGATTGATCCGACCTAACCCGTTGCTTTTCTGGCACACTTCCAGTCATGCCGACCAAAACCCCGATTGAGCCGAGCGTCATAGAGCGCGCGGTGCAGGGTGTCAGGTACGTCCTAAACGGCGTCACCCCTGACGGGTGGTTTACCCCGGGCCAGCCGCTGCCGCCGATAGCGCAGGGCAAGGCGGACGGCCGCGCCTTCGACTACGACGTTGGCGTCAATCTTCGGCTGACGCCGCGGCTCAACGAACCGATCAGCTTCACGCAGTTGCGCGCTCTCGCCGACGGCTACGACCTTTTGCGTACCGTGATCGAGACGCGCAAGGATCAAATGAGCCGATTGAAATTCAGCATCGTGCCGGCCGACGACGCAAAGGAACCCGATTCGCGCTGCAAAGAAGTAGAGGCTTTTCTGCGCTTCCCAGACCAAGAGCATGACTGGGATGACTGGCTGCGCATGCTCTTGGAAGACCTTTTGGTGATCGACGCCCCGACGATCTACCCGCGATGGAATCAAGGCGGCACGATATACGCACTTGAGCCTGTCGACGGGTCAACCGTCAAGCGGATCATCAGCATCGACGGCCGCACGCCGGTGCCGCCGGACGCCGCCTACCAACAGATTTTGAAGGGCATGCCAGCGGTCGACTACTCGCGCGATGAATTGATCTACAAGCCGCGCAACGTGCGGACGCATCGCCTGTATGGCTATTCGCCGGTCGAGCAGGTGATTATGACGGTCAACATCGCCCTGCGGCGTCAGTTGTACCAGCTTCAATACTACAGCGAGGGGTCGACGGCCGACCTCATCATGCAGGTGCCGGAGACGTGGAACCCGGACCAGATCAAGGCGTTCGATCTGTGGTGGCAAGGCCGCCTCGCTGGCAATACGGCGGAGCGTAGCAAGACTCTATTCGTGCCGTCTGGCGTCGCGCCGATCGACACCAAAGACAGGGTGCTCATGGATCAGTTCGACGAATGGCTCGCGCGCATCGTCTGCTACGCCTTTTCGATCAGCCCCGGCGCGTTTGTCAAGGATCAGAACCGAGCGACCGCCGGCACGGCGAAGGACATTGCCGCCGAGGAAGGCTTGCAGCCAATCATGCGGTGGGTGTCGTCGCTGATGGACATGATCCTGGCGAGGTATTTTGGCTACGCCGACCTCCGATTTTCATGGAACGATGAGCGCGATCAAGACCCGCTGCAACAGGCGAACATCAACAAAATCTATCTCGACGCCAGGGTGGTCACGGCGGACGAAATCCGTAGCGACCTTGGCCTTGATCCGCTGACCGACGAACAGAAGGCCGCGCTTGCGCCCGCGGTGCCCGCCGCCCTTCTCGGCCCTGACGGCAAGCCGATCCCCGGAGACAAACTGCCGGGCGTGCCCGCAGGCGGGGCGCCGGGCGCGCCCAAGCCGCCACTCGACACCGGCGTAGCCAAGGGTCAAAAAAAAAGCGCCTACGGGGCATTGACCGCCAACGCCCCGCGCGCATCCTGACGCAGCACAAGATCGAAGCCGTGATGCGAACGTATCTCTCGACCAAAGGAAAGCAGGTCTCGGATGCGATCCTCGCCGGCCTGAGCAAGACCGACGAAGACGCTGACGCCAGGGCCGCCCGATTGGTCGCGCAGCTTGACCTCGATTGGACCGATCTGCCGGCGCTCATGCGTGCGGCGCTTGAGCCGTTCATTTTGGAAAGCGTTGGCGAGTCGTGGGATCAGGTCGGCGCCGCGCAGGCCGCGCTGTCGGTGTCGATCCCGAACGACAGGGCCGTAGACTGGGCGCTCGACAGGTCGGCGGAAATGGTTGGCATGAAGTACGTCGACGGCGACCTCGTTCAAAACCCGAACGCGATCTGGCGCATAGACGAATATGAGCGCGAGACCCTGCGCGAGACCGTCTCGCTGGCAATCGAGGAAGGGTGGAGCAACGACCGCCTTGCGTCGGCGATCCAGGCGGACAACGAGTTCAGCGACGCCCGCGCGGAAATGATCGCGCGCACCGAGACCGCCCAGGCCGACATGCAGGGCAACGCGATCGCCTACAAGGCTGCGCAGGAGGGCGGAATCCAACTGCTCAAGCGGTGGATCACGGCCGGAGACGACCTCGTAAGCATAGAATGCCAGGAGAATGCGGACGCGGGAGACATTGAACTTGGCGAAACATTTCCGAGCGGGGCGGACTGGCCGCCCGAACACCCGAACTGCCGGTGCGATTGCGCCCCGATCAGCCTGACATTCAACGACACCGAAGGAGATTGACCACCATGAAAACCACCAAGGGCGAAAACCTCTCTGCCGCCGCCAGCGCCGCCGCGATCATCGGCTCACTCCACCGCAACGCCGAGGGCGCGTTGGTGATGGGCCAGTACCACTTCGAGCAGCGGCGCGTGCTGCCCGAATACTTGGCCGAGGCCGAGGAAATGTGCGGGCGCATCGCGCGCCTGCAACGCTCCGGCAAGCGCCGCGCGGCTCAGGCGCTGTCGCGCAAGATGGAGGCCCTGCCGCGCTCGGTAATCGCCGCCGACATTGCGCCGAATCTGGTCACTGACGTTGGCGCCAAGCTACTGCTCGACACCATCCTGGCCGGCAGTGCGTTCACCGCCTCTACCTTCATGGGCCTCAAGGGCACGGGAGTGGCTGTCGTCGCCGACACGCAAGCGTCGCATGCGTCGTGGCTGGAAGTCGGTACAACCAATGCCCCGCAATACACCGCCCCGCGCAAGACCGTCACGTGGTCTGCCGCCGCGGGTACCGGCGCTGGCGCGCGCACGAAGGCGTCGAGTTCGACCAACACCTACGCGATCATCACGACCGGCGGCACGGTGGACGGTGCGTTCCTGAACATCAACGGCACCAGCGCGATCGACAACACGACCGGCACGCTATTCTCTGCCGGTCAATTCACGGGCGGCGCCAAGACCGTTGCTGTCAGCGATACGTTGACCGTCACCTACTCGCTGGCCATCTAATCCTGCGCGGCACACCTGACTCTAGGAGAAAACGTATGAGCAACAGTTTGAAGTTCCAGCTTGGGCAAGTCGTCAAGCAAATCGTTCCCATTGTCCAAGGAGAGGTCACTGACATGGTGATCGTCGATGGTGCGGTGCAGTACCGGGTCGACTGGGAAGACGTTGATGGCGCCGCAAAGTCGAAGTTCTTCGCCGAGGGCGAAATCGAAGCGGTCGTGTAGGTCGCCCGCGGGCGCGGGGGGGTTGATCAATGTCGTGGACGATACCTGACGACGGCACGGCGGACAACACGCTGCAAAGCCTGCTGTTCAGCGAGTATTTGAAGATACTCATTGACGGCTATGCCAACACCAGCGTGGTCCTTGCCGGGGGCGGCGTGACCGGCAACGCCAACATGACGTTGGCAATCGCCAAGGCTACGTACCTACAGAACAGGACCCTGCTGGGTTCGGTCGCCGCGAATGTCACGATAACCGCGGCCGACGCAACGAACCCCCGCATCGACCTCATTGTTTTCACGACAGGCCAAGTCCTTGCGGTGAGGGCCGGGACGCCCGCGGCGAATCCGAAGCCGCCGGCTCGAACCTCGGGGGACGTAGGGCTGTGGGCTGTGTGGGTACCGGCGAACGACACGGTTATTGCCGCAACGCAGTGCGTTGACTTACGCATGCCGCCGTCGTCGCCGGTGATGATCTACAGGACGACGACGCAGGAGGTGACGAACACCGCGGCGAACGCTCACTTGCTGAATAAGGCG
>Ga0315273_10002186_pt1 | contig 22875 bp, 20 predicted proteins | sample YL17G02_0_MG_FD_205753 | JGI IMG/M metagenome (GOLD analysis project Ga0315273, IMG submission 205753) | Sediment microbial communities from Yellowstone Lake, YNP, Wyoming, USA - YL17G02_0 | ecosystem: Environmental > Aquatic > Freshwater > Lake > Sediment | place: USA: Wyoming | collected...
TTTGTGTAATCCTAACAACTATCATTTTTTGGGCCATTATTATCACTATTCACATCTTTAACTCAAAATATGCTATTAGACCCTCACTGTTACATCATTTTTGATGTTTTTAGGGCGTATTCTTATGTTTTTTAGCATTTTACCAATTTTAACCCCTCACTTTGAATTGTTTTTGTTGTTTTTAGGTATTATTCATTCATTTTTCATCATTTTACCCTCTTTGTAACCCTCACTTTTTGTGGTTTTTGCTCAAAAATAGGTTTTTTTATCATTTTTCATCAATTTCTATTGTTATACTTTATCTAAACAATCACTTTTTAGCTAAAATGGCTGGAAAACCATGTTTTTTGCCCTTTTAGCCCTTCTTCCAACCCTCACTTTTTAGATATTTGTATCATTTTTTATTTATTTTCTATATTCTAAATAATATTTTTAATACATTTTCAAACCATCTTATCTTTTCAAAATTTTTCCATCTTTTTTGATCAGATTTTTGTTTTTTTCAGCCATACTTTTTTGCTAAGATTATTCATTCCAAACAAAATTTTGTATCATTCCCACAACAATCCCAATACATTCCCTTAATAATCTTACCATATTCCCATCAATAAATTAAATAACTTATTTTTATCGACTAAAAGATATGAAAACTCAGTTTACATTCCCAAAAACATTCCCTTAATAGTCTTAATATTAAACTGGGATTGTCCCGGGATAGTCCCATTTTTAGATAATTTTATATACTTTCTATGTTTTTCTATGTTAAAATGTGGCTTTTTTCGAAAAAAGATGGGTCGTCAAAAGAGGAATTAAGGGATCTGAAGGATTCTTTAAAGATTAGTTTTTCCGACGTCAAACAGCATATTGGCAGCCTTTTTCAGTGGATCAGTTACTTAAACAGCAGGCAGAAAGAGTATGATTCAAGGCTTGAAAATATGGAAATTCATTTATCAAAATTGCCTTCTTTACAGGAAAATATGGAGAAAAAACTTAAGGAACAGGTAAAGGAGATTATTGATGAACATTATTCTCAAAAAGAGATTCTTGATAGGTTAGATTTGATTGAAAGAAGGATTCATTATCTTTATAATTCTGGTAGAGGAGATGTTGATGGTTTAAACATATTAAAGCAAAGAATTGATGAGTTAGAAAAGAGAAAAGAGACAATTAAGAGTTCTTTAAGGGAAAAAATGCTTAAAAAGATTACCAAAAACTCTAAAAATTACATTAAATCGACCATTTTAACTATGATGACCAAGTATAGCCGTATTTCTGCGTTTAGGCTAAAAGAAATGGTTGTTGAAGAGCAGGGTTTGTGCTCTAAAAGCTCTTTCTACAGGATCCTTGAGGAGATTGAGAGTGATGGTGATTTCAGCGTCGTCTGGGAAGGAAAGGAAAAAGTGTTTTGTTCTAAGTATATCGACGAGAAAGCAATGATTAAATAGAAAAGTTTTTAAATATGTCTTGGTTAGATTTTTTTATAAACACATTGGGGGTTTTGGATGGTATTAAGGTTTTTTAACAAAAAAGAGGAATTATCAGCTTCTGATGTAAAGAAGGAAGTTAATTCTTGCATTAATCAAGTTAAAGAGGAGTTAGAAGACCATTTAGACACGATTAATGAGAATACTAATGAGATTCAATCAAATTACAACCATATGTGTGAGGTTGAAGCGAAAATTGACAAATTAAACCAACGCATTGATGAAATCCAGCTTTTGTTGAAGAGTGTTTCAAAAAATAAGGAATTTATTGCAGATAGTAATGGTTTTTCTAAACCACTTTCTGTTAATGAGAAAGAACTTTTCTTGGTTCTTTACACGACTGAAAACGTGGCTTTGAGCTACAAAAACATTGCTGAAATGATTGGTTTGTCAGAATCAACTGTTAGAGACCTTGTTTCCAGCATTATAGAACGAGATATTCCAATAATCAAAGAATACAAGCATGGTAAGGCTTTTATTAGGTTGGATAAGTGGTTTAGAGAGAAACAGGCTAAGGAGAACGTGCTTAAGATTGATCAGACAACTCTTCCTCGTTTTCAGCTTGTCGATTAAGTTTTAATTTCTCTTTTTTTATCTCATTTTGCAGTTCTTTTGTGTATTCTATACTTCTTTCTACATGTTCTTTGATTATTACTTCTGCTTTTCTGAAAACGTTCTCTAAGTTGCTTCCATTTAGTTCATAACCTGTTATTATCGTTCCATTTTGTACAAAAGTGGTTTTTTTGAGTATTTGCAGCATTAACCATCTTCGCAAATAGTCATAAACTGTTTGTCTTTTGATTCCTGCATACATTCCCATCTCTTCTACAGTCATTACAGCAATTTCTGGCTTTTTTTCTTTGTTTGAATGCTTTTTTCTCTCGTATAATTCTAGAATAAGCTTGTGGAATCCTGCTTTTGCATCTTTTTTCCTTGGAATAAGCCCGAATCGTGCTAGAACAACTTTTGATAGCTCTTCACTGTCTGCTCCTGGGCTTGGGTTCATATGTCTTAGCTCAATCTTCATGCTTGATTCAGTTTTGAAGCTGGTATTTAAATTTTCTTATTATCCCGACTATATTAAAAGTTTTAATCATAAACAAAATATTTTATTATAAAAAATTATTAAAAGTTTTAGTTAAAAATTAAATTATTTGTTAATAATGTTTTTTTCTCTAGTAGTTAAACAAAAAGATTTATAAGCAAAACTCGGTTCCCACCTTTAAAAGTCGCTTTACCCTCATTTTTTGATTATTTGCGAGCGGTTCTAAGGATTTTAAAGAGTGTGTGAAACAAAATAAGCTTATTTAGGAGGTTTTATTTAAAATGGAACATTTATTAGATATTTTGAGAGAACAAGAGCTTAGATTTAGTAAGTCTGAAGTATTTTTAACAGCGAAAAACGACCCACGTTTTGAAAGGGATATTGCTGAGCTTCATAAGGCTGATGGAGAGCTCGTATCAGCTATAAACACTTATCCTGTTGCTCATCTTCTTCGTGAGAGTTCTATTCAAGAGGCTGTTGGAGAAGGTTTGATTGAGTATAATCGTGGTTTGTTTAGTTTTGGGAGTAATTTTTTTCTTGATGCCCTTTTGACTGTATGTTCTAAATATGAAGATATCGACTTGGTTGGTCATTATGATGGTGTGGTTTTTGATCCGATAAAAAGGGAGGATTGGGAGGCTATAATGCCTTTAAACACTGGAGAATCTATTGCGATTTATGCTCGTGATTTAAAGGATTATAGGAATGCGAAGAATGCTATTGACATCCTTGGTGGTTTTATAGGTAATGAGGTAGAGATTCCGTTTAAGGAAAATCCTGAAACTGGTGATGCAACGTATGTTGGAAATCCAGATTCTGACGTCGAGAAGCTAGTGTCTATGCCTTATCAGTTATCACTTTCTTTTCCTGATAGTCTTAGATTGACTGAGTCATTGACTGCTGAGATAAATGATGCGTCAATTCTTGTCGGAGTTAATATGGTCAATAAGGGTTCTGTTCAGTTATTGGCGCATTTTTATAATGATGGTACAAAGTCTGTTAATGCCAAAAGTCTCACGAGTATTTGTTTATTGAATGACAAGACTGTTTCAGAGCTGGTTTTTACTTTAAGGGGTGGTCATCCTAAAGAGGCTGCTTATTCAATTTTGCATACTTTGGGCTTGGTTAAAGGTTATGAAGAGCCTGTGTCATCAAAGTCGAATTCTGTTGAAAATTCTTAAATTTCTTAGACTAGAATTTCATACCTCTTACATCATTCTCGGTTTTTCCCGACAATTACCATCAACTACCCTAATTCAGCGTCTTTTGCATAGTTTGGGTTCGTGAATGGTGCTTCTTGGTTCAGACCCCCTCCAACTATTCTGTCGGAATTAAGCCATAAAGAATACCACTTTCCCACCCTAATGTCGGCATTATTCCATTCAAACCACTTTTTTTGCTAACACACCATTTTGTCTTTTTCCCGACAAAATATTTTTTGGTTAAAAACAACTAAAAAACCATTAAAAACAGTGTTTTTGGAGGTATCAGAATCAGGCGCAATCAAAAAAGTCTTCTATTTTAGCCTTATTTTGGCTCAGAGCACGTTTTTGAGGTATAACAAAACTCTTAAACATATTTTTTTGTAGTTCTATATTCTTTTTGATCTTTTTTATTTTTCATGTTTTTTCAAACTCTCACTTTTTTGGAAAAAGTATTATTTGTATTATGCATATTAAAAACTATCTTAATAAAAGATACTATTACAATTTATATTATACAACTATTAAAAATAATTAAATTTTTGAAATTTTTTGTTGATTTTTTTGAAACAGTTTTTTCAGTTTTTTTGATTATTTTTTGCAGAAATTTAGTATTTTTTCAGATCAGTTTTTTTATTGTTTTTTCTCCAAAGGAAATATTTTTAGCTTTTTTTAGAATAAGCTTTTTAGAAGGTTTAAGTTGCTTTTATAACCTTTTATAATTTCTAATGGAACTCTTTTTTGATGATTTTTTCCTTTGAAACTCTAAAAATTCATTTAAAAAGATTATTGTACTAAAAATATTCTAAATTATTAGATTAATAAATAAATAGTTTAGAATACATGTAAAATATACTTAATAAACTATTAATTAAATAATATAATTTACTATAATAAAAATAATTATTAATTTATAATATTGTAAATAAATATCTATTTTTTATCAAAAAATACAAAAGTGAGGGTTCAAGCATAAAATCCTATTTATTTTGAAATAATTTTTAACAGTTTTTTAGGGTTGCAAGAGTAAAAATGGGTTAAAAGTGGTTAAAGCGTTAAAGGTGAGGGTTTAAACGTTTTTAACGGGTTTTAATAAAGGGTTAAACATTATTATTTTGTTGGGTGATTGGTTAAGATTAAGTTTTTCAGTTTTTTTTGGGTAAGTTTTGAATCTTAGCTAACTTTTACCTAAAAAGGGGGGGTTTTTGTATGAAATACTGGATTATGTACTTACTTGAGACAAGAAAGGTAAGAGTGAGGTTAGTTGGTGGGTAAGGTGTGTTTGTAAGCATAATCATGTGGATCCTGGTTCCGGTAAGGTTTTTTGTGGTAACAAAGAATCAATCATGCCAAAGGCTAGTAAATGTGGGATTTTTCTTCATAATTCATTTAAATTTGGGTTAATCTCTTACTTGTCAAACCTAAAAGTGAGTCTGACAAGCATGGGATGTTTTTTGTGGTAAGAAAAAGCGACCTGTTTTACTATAAAGTATGTTAAAAGTGAGCGAAAAATGCTGGTTAGGCACCATAAGTGGTCTTTCTATACTTGTTTTATGACTGCTATAAGTTAAGAATTATTGGTTTTAGGCTTTTTTAGCCTACGTAGCTTAAGCGTTTTTTCTCGCTTAGGTCTGTCATCTGCTTGCTTTTCTCTAGGATTCCTCTTAGTTTTTTTTCGAATTTTTCTGCTTGTTGCATCAATGGTTTGTAGTCGACATTCAAGCCTAAATATTTGTCTAATATCTCTATTATTTTCGCTGCTGCTTTGCTATCTGGTAGATTTGTTTCTGTTTCTGCAAACACGCATGTTGATGGTATTTTTTCTGCTTTTAACAATATTGATCCTGTCACTCCCATTATTATTCCTTCTTGGAGTTTCTTGACTCCTACTCCTTCTAGTCTTTTTGCGTTTTTGTCGTTTGATGCGTAATAGAATGTTTTTGACTGTCCTTCTCCTCCCCCACCTACTCCTTCTAGGGAGATTATTTCTTTTGCTTTAAGTTTCTTCGCTAGCTCTACAATCTCTTCTGTTATCTTCCACTCGCTTCCTGCTGCTGAATTTACAGCGTGCACGATTAGTATATTGTATGTTTTGTTGTAGAATAATCCTATTGGTTCTACTACTTGTCCGCCATGTATTGCTATGACTGCTGGCATTCCGTCCATGAATACTCTGCCTATTTGTTTTGTTTTTAGGTGGTCTATCAAGAATTCGGTTGTTATTGTTCCTACTAGGCCGAAGCCTGGAAAGCCTACGATTATTGTCGGAGATTTTGGTTTTTGTGTTATCTTTAGAGTCATCTATACACCTTTGTTTTCTTATTTTGTTTTGGTTTAAATAGTTTTTGTTTTGTGATAGCATGGAGTTATGGGAGTTTCCTACGGAAACTCCTGTTATACTAATTTCGCTCCAAGTTGGCGAAAGAACTTAATCAAAACCTTTTTATATTACTTGAGAACTCTTTTTGTTTTATGGGAGTTCATATTGCTCATAGGCAGCGTATCGTTACTGGTGGTAGGCATAGGAGTGCTAGGCCTAAGACTTTTACTAGTGAGGAATCTGCTAAGAAGTTTGCTGAGTTGAATAAGATTTCTAGTTATGAGCTTGTTAATTTGAAGAGCGAAGCTTCTTTGACTAAGAAGTTTAGGATTGTTCCTAAAAAATGATTGATTCTTACACTTTTGGTAGTTTTGTTGTTGACGGGAAAAAGTTTGATTCTAACGTTTCTATAATTAATGGTGTTGCTAAGCAGGCTCGTTACTTGGATGATCATTTGTTGTTGGAGTCTGATTTTGACAAACTCATAGCTGCCAAGCCTGAAATCATAATTATTGGTACTGGTGCTTCTGGTGTTGTTCGTGTCCAGGAAGAGATTAAGGAGTTAATAGAGAGCAATGGTATCAAGCTTGTCATAGAACGTACTGGTGAGGCTTGTGAGATTTTTAATGACTTAGTTAAGAAGGGTAAGAAGGTTTGTGCGTTCTTGCATAATACGTGTTAAGCTGCTGCTATTCTTACTGTTTTTTTGTATCCTATTGCTTGTTTTAGTTTTGTCATTTCTGCATCTATTCGTTTGAATCCTGTTTCTAGGTGTTGGTGTATCATCCATTCTTTTCTCATCTCGTCGCTTAGGTCCCATACTGCTTTTTCTAGCTTGCTTTCCCAGTCTTTGTCTTTTCTTAGGTGTTCATGTTGTATCATTCTTGTCTCTAATTGGTCTAGCCAGCTTAGGTCTTCTCCTTTGAGTTTTTCTTTTATTGGGTTGACGAAGTTTTTTCTTATGTAAGTTATTATTTCTTTTCTTTCTTTTGTTGACATACTTATTTGGTTTATCTCGTCTATTTTTTTTAGTAAGTGTTTTTCCCAGAGTTCTCTTAGGTGTTCGTGTTCTAGTGCTTGTAGGTGTTTTCTTGCGTATATTATTATCTTGTTTAGTTCTTTGAAGTGTTTTTCTCTTTCTTTTGCGTTCTCTACCATCTTTGTCAGTGTTTTTTTGTCTTGTAATATCCTGTTTTCTTCTCTTATCCTGTCATCAAATACTTCGAATAGTCCTTTCATTGCTTCTTGCATTTGTTTGATGTTGTTTTCTGTGGTCCACAATGTGTTTAGGGTTATTCCTTTTTTTCTTAGTTCTTCTTCGTCTGCTTTCAATAGTCCGCTTAGCTCTTTTAGTTCTTCTATATCTTCTTTCTTTTCTTGCAATAATTTCTCGTCTAAGTTTTCTAGTTTCTTGTTTATCTCTTGCAGTCCTTCTTCTCCGTATATGAGCTTCATTATTTTTTCTGAGGTGTATATTTGTGATGTTTCCGTTACTTGTTTTAGTTCTTGTGATAGTTGTGTCATTATTGTTCTTTTCTTTTTTAATAGTTCTCCTACTCTTAGTTCTTCTCTTTCTTCTTCTTTCTCTCTTAGTTCTATGTCTTCTTCATCTGCTTCTATTGTTTTTGGTTTTTTGAAGAAGAACTCATTGATTAGTCCTAGGATTATTAAGAGCGCGCCTGCTATTTCCAGAGTCCATTCTTTAATCTTTTCTTTCATTGTCTCGCATCTTTTTATATTTCAGAATTAGGTCTCTTATTGCTTCTCTTGCTACTTCTGTCTGGTTTTCAAACATTCCTTCATCTAGGAGTTTTTGGATTTCTTGCTTTAATCCTTTGCCAACTCTTATGTGTAGCAGATCACCAGCCATGTATCATTTTGATACATTATTATTTATAAATCTTTCGTAAAATTAAGAATTAATGTATCATTTTGATACATTTAAGATATTTCTGGTTGTTAGATTAGTTTGGTAAAAATTTAGAATTAAAGTTTAAAAAATAAAAAAGTTTTACATTTCCATCGCAAAGCATGCTATCATCAAGAATATTCCTTCTATTACAAAGATTATTTGGTAATAGAGTGGTTTTATGAATTCTAGTGTAAACATTGATGGTAATATTCCGAATCTTGCTAGTACTTGTAGTACTCCTAATGCTAGGAATAGTATTGCTATCAGGAATGATATCCATCCTATTGGGTTGCTGTTCGTGATTTCTATGAATGAGTTTATTATTAGGTATAAGCCTATTCCTGCTATTACATATGCAAATATCCCTACGGGGGGTATGTTTTCAAATGATAGGAATGCTGGCCCTATTTTGAATTGGTTATACAGGATTGGTAATGCTCCGAACGCTGCTACTACTGCTCCTATTAAGAAACTCATCCAATCTTTTGCTTCCATCATTTTTGGACACCTCTTTTTTTTAAAAATGAAAAATTAGCAGATTTATGCTGCCATTTTGTATTCTTGCTGTATTACTTTTAGTTCTGTGTGTAGTCCTTCCTTTAAGTGGTTTATTATCTTTTCTTTTGTTTGCACGTCTGTGAATCCCATTGCTTGTGGGATTATATGTTTTTTTACTGCTTCAACATCTAGTTGTAGTTCTTTGTTTATTACTTGTACTACTACGTGCAGCAATAAGTTTAGGTTCGTGAATAACAGGAATGCTTTCTTTGTGCTTACTTTTCCTTCTGCCACTAAATTTTTTATTTCTTTCATCATTGTTGCTTCTTCTTGTTTTGTTATTCCTTGTTTTTCCATTTTCTGTATTAATTTTTCTGCTTTTTCTTTGTTTGCCACTAGTCTTGAAAGGTTTTTTGTCATTGTTTTTGCTTCTGCTCTCATCTTGAAGTAGTTCCAGAATTGTAGGTCTATGAATCCTGCTTCTTTTATCTTCATTGCTATGTTGTATGTTCCTTTTGAGTCTGCTTCTTTGTAAAGCTCGAATAGTTGTTTTTGTGCTGTTTGTAAGTATTCTCTTACTATTTTTAGGTCTGTTACGATTTCTTCGTTTAGCCTGGATACTTCTTTGTTTCCTGTTTTCTTTGTTATCTTTATTAGTTGTTCTTTTAGCTCTTCTAGGTTTAATATCAGGACTCTTAATAGTATAAAATTGTTCATTGCTAGTTTGTATCCTTCTTTTGATGCGTCTTCTGACAACCCGTTTATTTTTTTCTGTAGTTGCTCTATCATCTCAAGGTCATACTTTTTGAATGCTTTTTGTATGAGTATATGATCATCCTTTTTTGTTGCTGCTTCGTCTTTTGTAAGTTTTTTTATCTCAAACCTTTCTTGAAGATATTTAAACATCTCGCTTACGTTCTTCTTTTTTGCAAGAATTCCAAGTGCTGATCCCATCTTTCGTTCACCTCAAACTATCTATTTTTTCTTTTATTACCTCTTTTTATCGTGAATTATTTAAATGTTTTGGATATCAGGTATATCCTTTTTCTATTGCTTCTGCTATAAAGTCTGACATTGCTGAATCATTTTTCTTGTATGTTGTTGATGCTTTTTTCTCTAGCCTTTCTAGTATTTCTAGGTGTAATTCCATCAGGAACTTTGTTGTGTTTGGTTGGGCTTTTATGTTTTCTTTTAGGAATCTCACTGCTTTCTCTATTGTTTCTGCTGTTCTGTGTGTGTTTTCCAACTCTGCAAGTTTTAGGTTATCTATCTGTCTGAATATTAATTCTTTTACTTTGTGAGGGTTTGTTCCTATCTCTGCTTTTGTTCGTGCTGCTTCTTCGTTTTTCTCTTCTTTCATTCCTTGGTTTTTTGATATTTCTTTTGATATCACATCTAGGTCTTTTCCTGTCTTTTTTATTTCTTTCTCCTCGTTTTCTAGCATTGCTAGCGCGTTTCTTAGTTTTTCTTGGCTTACTTCTAGTTTTTTTGCGTGGATTGCTTCTGCGTTTATCAAATCCTTTATTTGCTTGTTTATTTTTACTAGTTCGTCTGTTACATCTTTTAGTGTTTTGGAATTTCTTACCTCTTGGGTCACTATATGTGTTAGCTGTGTTTCTAATCTTTCTTCGGGTGTTATGTCTTCTTTCAGGTTTTTGAGTTGTTCTCCTATATCTTTGTAATAGATTATTATTGCGCGGGCTGTCTTGTCTGCTTCTTTGTTTTCTTCTTTTACTGCATCTATTCTGTCTATGAGTATTTTTTTCTTGTTTACTTCTACTTTATCTTTTGGTGGTATCTTCTCCATTAAGTCATATAATATTTTAAGTTTTTCCTGCGATTCTTGAGTATTTCTTTCGTTTAATATTTCTACTAGCTCTTTTTTTATCTTCTCATACAGTTCTATCGTCCTGTCTATTCTGATCTTGAATGCTTGGTTGTACTTTTGTATGCTAACTGCCCTGTCTGCGATTGTTGTTCCTGCTAGCTTCTTATTTTTGTGCACTGATAATAAAAGTTTTATTTTGTATTCTGGGTTTTGTCCTAATGCTTTTGCCAGTCTCTTGTCTTTCTGCAGGAATGTTAGTGTGTTTTCTTCAAACTTTTCTGGCGTATCACTCTCATACGACTTCTTTAGCCCTTCAAAGCGGTTTATTGCACCCATTGTTTCGTTCAGGTCTTGGTAGATACTTGCTGTTTCTTTCTCATTTTCTTCTATCTTCTTGTTTTTTGCTTTGAGTATTATTTCTAATCCGTTTATTCCTTTGTATGACTTGTTGAGCCATTCTTTTAATTTTTTATCTATCTTATCTATTCCTTCAAGGATTTGTCCTGTGAAATTGTTCTTTCTTCTTTTTTTATAGACTAGTAGTCCTCCGCCGCCAAGCGCGAACACTACCACCAGTATCCCTATCCACCATGGGATTCCTCCTGTCTTGCCTTTTTGTTGTTCTTGTTTTTGTTGTGTTGTGACAGTTAATGAGTCTGTTATCGTCCATATTCTTGGTGTTGCTATTAGCATTCTTTGTTGTGCTTCGGATATTTTTTGTTTTGTTGCTTCTTTTATCACTTCATATCCTTTTATTGGGTCGTTGTATTTTGTCTGCGCTGCTGTTCCTATATCTTGTATGGATATGTATTCTATTATGTTTTCTGCTCCTTGCACTTCGTCTGCTCTTTGTTGTAATAGTTGGTTTATCGCGTTTTCTTTTTCTGTTGTTATTGATTCTGCAGCTAGTGCTATTCCTGAAGCTAGTATGAGAATGATGATTCCGATTCCTGATATTGTTTTTTTGTGTTTCATCTTATAATGTTTTTAAAAACACGTAGTCATTAACTATTTTTTTTATTTTAGCATAGTTTTGGAGGATTTTCTGTTGTGTTATCCCTCCTTGGGTTATGCTTTTTAGTGCTTCTGCTCCTGGTTTGTTTGCGTAGTAGTTGACTGCTTCAGTTACTAATGCTTTTGTATTAGCATCTAATAGTCCGTTTTCCTGTACTTTTGGATTTAATTTTTTTAATAGTGATTGTAGTTCTTTGATTTGTGCATTTCCTGCTGGGGGCGGGGTTATTGGTGGTTTTGGTTGTCCTGGTTCTTGAGCTGGCGTAGTTATTGTGGTTGTGCAGTCTTGTTCTTTTGTTACTGTTTCTTTCCATATTCCTTGGCAGCAGTATCCTTGTGGTTGGACTTTTCCTTCGCATTTGCAGTTTGTTGCTGGTACGTTTCTTGTTTTGTTACAGTTTAGTATTATTGGTGCTTCTGGTTCTGGTTCTTTTCCTACATTTCTTGCGAATTCTTGTGCTTGTGCGTAGTGTACTTGTGTGTATATTGGGTTGTTTTTGAGTGTTTCTGCGTCTATCTCTCTTTTTCCTGCGCTGTTCAATACTACTGGCACTTTTACTCTTACTGTGTAAGTGTCTTTTTTGAAGTTGCTGTAGTCAAAGGTTGTTGTTTTTGTGTTTGTTGTCCTGTCATAGCGCAGGTCTCCGTCAAAGTCCCACTCGTATCTGTCTATCACATTATAGTATTGATAGAATTTGTCTGTTATTTCTACTTCAAAGTCTACTTTGTTTCCGTTTTGTTTTATTTTTAAGAATATCTCATCTTTTGGGAATAAGGGAATATCTGGGAATATTGGCACTTTGAGACTTTCGTTTTCTGTTTTTATCTTCCAAATGTTTGTTCCATTTGCAAGTTCTGTACTTCCTTCTTTTACTATTATTTTTACTTCACATTCTTTTTTTTCGCATTTTCCTAGGAAGAATGATGGCGTGTTGAATCCTTTTTGTTCTTTATCAACCCACCATTCATAAGTGATTTTGTTGTTCTCGTTTTCTACTATTGCTTTGAAAACTGTTGATTCGTCAGAGTAGCGTAATAAAATGTTTTCTTCAGGTAGGAATTTGACTACTCGCGCTTTTGGGTCATATTTTCCTCCTACTTGTATCTTCCACTGGGATTCTGCTGCTACTGCTGCGTTTGGATCACAGATTACTTTTGCATCCTTCAAAATCTTTAGTGTCAAAATATAATATAGTCCTGCTGGTTTTGAATTTTCTGGTTTTGACATCTGCCTGCTGAACGTGAACTTGCTTCCTCCAAACTTTTCTTGCAGGTCTTCTGTTATCCAGCAATAATCTACATCTCTCATTTGTCCTTCTAAGGATTCTACTTCTGCTGTGAAGTCTAGTTTCTGGTTTGGTTCTAGGTAGTGTGTTGTTCCGCTTTCTGGTATCGTTCTTATCTGGTATGTTCCGTCAATGTTTTTCCCTTTGCTGTCCATTCCTGTGCTGATTATTGTGTCTCCTGGCAGCAATGATTTTATTAACGACCATGTTTTTGGTGCATCTTTGTATAATATGTCTAATCTTACTAGGTCTTGTTTGTATTCTAATAATGTTTTTGTGTTTTCTTCTTTTGTCATGTCTAGTTTCTGTATTCTTGAGCTCATCTCGTCATCTATTATGTTGTAAGCTATGGTCCTGAGTTCTCCTTGTTTTTCACCCAACCCTGTCAATCCTTCAGAGTACAGAGTGTCTTTTAGTTCGTTGAATCTGTTAATATCAACAGTTGCTGATACTATTGATGCTAGTAAGATTAGGATGCAAATTCCGATTATTGTCTTGTTTTTCATGGTGCTGTTGTTTTTTGTTCGTTGTTCATCTTTTCTACCACTCTTAGTGCTTCTTTTAGCATATCTGTTTCTGTTGATGTGGTTGTTGGTGTTGTTGTGCAGTCTTGTTCTTTTGTTACTGTTTCTTTCCATGTTCCTTTGCAGCAGTATCCTGTTTGCCTTATTATTCCTTGGCACTTGCAGTTTGTTGCTGGGACGTTTTGTGTTATATTACAATCTCCTTCTTGGATTGGTGTTGTTGTGGTTGTTGTAGATATACTATTGCACTCTTCTTGAAGGATTCTTTTTTCTTCTAACATTGCTTTAAGTCCTTTTGATGTTCCAATGTTAATGCCTAATAAGGGTATGGTTGTTCCTCCATTCACTATTGCATCAAGATTTTTGAGGTAGGATTGCATTACTTTAGCTTTTTCATTTGGTTTTGTTGTTGTTTTTTTGTTTTGTGTAACTTTTGTTGGTGGGTATTTTTTATTTATCTGACCCTCTAAATCTATTATTGTGAGTTTGGTTATGTTTTCAGGCAACAACTTTTTTGGTATAAATCCTTCTTGTGTGAATATTGTCATTATCTCTTCGAATTCTCTGGTTTTCTCATTTATCTGCTTATCTAAAGCTTTGAGTTTGGCAAAGCAATCGTTTGCTGCGTTTTCATCTTTCGTGACTCCTCCCAATATGTTTGTGCCGAACTTACCGTCTGATACCCATCCGCTGAATAAGAATAGGAATATGACTATTATTGGTGCTAGGAAGAATGCTAGTCCTTTGTGCATCTTGAATACTTCTACTAGCACTAGGAACACAACTATTGTTGCTATGAATAAGAATATGTTTTTTACGAATGGTATGAAGAATGTTGGTCCCATTCCTGCTTTGACTGCTGCTATTGCCAAAGCTGCCCCTATGGCTATTGCCATTCCTCTTGCTGCTGATCCTCCTTCTTTTATGTACTTGCCTAGGCCGAAGAATGATGCGCTTAGGAATAGTGTGAAGAATATGAAAAAGTCTATTATTGCCGAGTTATTGTCGTACACTTGTATTCCTGTCGTTGTTTTTGCTTCTGCTTGTGCTTTTTCTTTGTTAAACATTCCTCCTATCTTAGCCATTCCTTGATCTATTGCTCCACCTAGTGATGCTGCACTTGCGCTTATAGAAATGATATTGATTAAGAAAACAGTTACTAATGCTAGTACAAAGAATTTTTTTATTTTCATATATATTCTCCTTTGTTTTTCTTGATTAGTTCTTTTAGTTCTTTGATTACTTCATCGTTAGCTTCAAGCGAGATTTTTTTACCTATCTGAGGTATTATTATGAAGATTGGTCCTTTATCTAGGCTGTATTCAGTGAATGGTCTGCCTCTTCCTTTTTTTATTTTTCTTGTTTTTTTTACTATGCTTAGGTCTGCAAGTTTTGACATGAAATTATCTATGTTTGCTATGCTCATATCAAATTTTTTTGCTAGATCTGTTGGTGTTGCATTTCCTTTGCTAAGTTCTTCTAGAATAAGCCATACTGTGTCTTTACCAAATGTCTTGAGCACTCGTTCCATATCCATAATTATTCAATTTACTCATTTAATAAATTGACTATTTAAATCTTTCTTTTATTAAATAAATTAGTTAATTGAATAATTAATTATTTAACTAGCGAAGCTATTTATTTAAATATTTAATTGAATAATTAAATTAACTGCTCTACCTAATCATATATTTGATAATAATTAAATTATTATGTTGAATAATTAACTAATTTATTTTGATGACTATTGTTATTTAATTAATTATATAATTGAATAATTAACTAATTATTAGATGTTTATTAAATTACTTAGTTTAGTAATTTATTTAATTTAATAAATCTACATTTATTGTTTACTAAATTATTTAATTTACTAAATTGAATAATTAATTATTAGAATTATGCTTCTTGAAGTTGTAGTGATAGTGCTTCTTCTATTGTTTCTTTATCTTCTTTATCTAGTCCTCTCCATTTGGGTATGTTTTGTATTATCTGTTTTCTTTTTTCGGTTGGCACAGATTCTAGTTGTGCTAAGCTTTTTATTCCAAATGGCTGGTATCTTTCCAGTTTTTGTTGTATATGTTCTTTGTTGTATTTTGCCAGCGTTTCTACTGCTTTGTCTAGTGCTGGTTTGTTTGCAGGTATCCATCCGTTTACAAACTTGTTGTCTGCTCTTATCACTAGTCTCAGCTTCATATCTTTGTAATCATAGATTTTTGCTTTGTAATTTTTGTGTTTTAATATCTTATTTTTTAGGTATTGTCTTAGTTGTTCTTCATCTCGTATCTCTCTTATTTTTGTTAGCGCATCTTCTACTTCTATTCCATCAACACTTATGACATAGAATTCTAGTGCTTTTGCCAAATTTTTTGCTTCTATGCTTCCTATTCTTTCTATTAATATCTTTCCTTGTTCGTATCCTCTGATTTGTAGCTTGTGTCCTTTGAATACTACTTGTTTGCCGACTATGTTGTTTGCTATTTCTTTATCATTTTCTTTGTTGAATTCTAAGTATGATATCAATTCTTTTGGGTTTAGGTTGTTCCCTATTATTTTTTTGTGTATTTTGCTCAATTGTTTTTCGTAAGTTTCTATCTTTTCAGATTCTTGTTCCATTTTTTGTATGTCTAGCATCATCTGGTTCGCAAATAAGTATTCATTCTTGAATGATTCGCTTAGCTCTAATCGTTTGTGTTCAAATCCTATCTTGTCTCCTTTTTCTAGTTTTTGTTGTGCTTCGTCTATTTCTTTTTCTATCTTTTCCATTCTTTTTATGAATGATTCTGTTTTTTGTATTGCTATATCTAGCATTTTTATGATGTAATCTCGTATCTTTCCTATTTGTGTGTCAGTCATTTTTTTTACCAGAGTCCTTTTAGGATATTTTTAATACCTGTTTTTTTCTCTTCTTTTGGTTTTTCTTGTTTTTGTGCAGGTGGTGATATCGTTTCTTGTTGTGGTTTTTCTTCTTTTTTAGCGAATGGATTTTTTATTTTTGGGATTTTGCTTGTTATTCTTTCTGTTATTGTTTGTTTTTGTTTTTCTTGTGCTTGTTGGCCTGTGATTCTTGCAAATCGTTCTTGTGCTTTTTCGTGTGGGTTTGTTGTTATTCTTGCAAATCTTTCATGTGCATTTCTGTGCACTAATTCTTCTTGGCTGTAACTGGCTCTTTCTCTTACTCCTGTATCTTCTACTTTTATTGTTCTTCCTTTTATCTTGCTTAATTGGTTGCTTATTTCTTTTCTTGTCTTTTCTAGTTCTTCTTCATATCTTTTTTTTGCTTTCTCATATTTTTCTTGGTAGTCTAGTATTCCCCCGCCGTGCGTTTTTCCTTTCCATTCTTGGTCTAGTTTTTGTAGTGTTATTATTATTTCTACTTCTTTTACTTTCAGTTTTGCAAGATCTACTTCTTCTTTTTGTTGTATCTCTACTTTTTGTTCTGTCTGCATTGCCTTCATGAATTGTTCTTCTGTTATCTTTCCTTCTTTGAATAATTGTATTGCTTTGAGTGTATCTTCTCCTACTTGGTTTAGAATTTTATCTGCTTCTTCTATCTCTTTTATTACTGGATCTTTTTCAGGTGGTTTTTGTTGCGTTTCTGTTTCGTCTGGTTTTCCTTCTTTTGGTTTCTTACTTTCTTTTTCTGTTTTTTTTGCTTCTTCAATCTTTTTCTTTGATAAAATTAGGACTTTTAGGAAAAGTTTTGCTTTTGCTATTATTATAACTACAACTTTTTTCCATCCCACTAATTGTGGTGGGGTTATTACTTTTGCTGTTGAAGCAACCCATAATGCATATAAAAATTTTTTAATGAATAGTATTATAAACTTTGGAAGTGTCCAGAAAGCAAATCCTAATATTTTCTTGCTAGCTTTTTTGCCTAGGTTCCATATTAAAAAAACCAATATTATTGGTACAAATATGATCATTCCTATTGAAATTAGTGGGTGTTCTACTATAAATCCTCCAAAGGGTACATTTTCTGTTATCCATGATTTTATTATGGATCCTGCTGCTTTCTGGGGGTTTGTCCAAGATTTTATATCGTCCCAAAAGCTTCCTCCATCTACTGTTCCTGTTGTGTCTGCCATGCTCACTTCTGTTGGTATTGTTAGTCTTGTGTTTTCGAATTTTGTATCTGTCCAGAAGAAGCCACCGTTCTTATCTATTCCGTCTCTGATTATCTGGTCTGATGTGTCTTTTCTGTCTGCGCTTTCAAACGCATTTATTTTGATTAGTAGGTCTTCAGCGTATTTTTTGACTTTTGTTGCTTCTTTGAAGATTGTTTGCAGGTTTGGGTCTTTTGCTGTTGCTCCCGTTTTTTTTATTAGTGAGTCTGCTTTCTTGATTATTGTTCCTAAAATATTTTTCTTTTGTGTGTAGAATTGTGTGAAGTCTTTGCCATATTCTGGCATTTTTATTTCATTGAATTTGTTTATGTCTGCAATTAGGCTTTTGTATTCACTGTCTATGCTTGTTATTTCATCATTTCCTAGTTCTCCGCCTATTGCTGCTTTTCCTTTATTTACCAGGTCTGTTCCAGTTTTTAGTGCTTCTCCCCCAATATTTTTCAGGTCATCCCATCCTATCGCGTAAGCAAGTCCTGTAAGTAGTAAGATTAGGATTATTGCTGTTGCTAATAGAATTTTATTGTTTTTCATGTTGGTACAAGTTCTGCTATATCTTCTGGTTTTTCTTCTATGCGTACTTCTGTGGTGCTGTTTTTTTCCGTTATTTTCATTCTTTGTTCTATCTCATCAATATGTTTTTTTTCAGCTTGGTACACTTCTATGATTTGTTGGTTTGTCTGAAATGTTTTTGTTGTTTCTTTCTGGAGTTCTTCTTGGCTTACTAGCATCGCTTCTTCTATGTCTATTGTTCCCATTCTTGCTTCTATTATTTTTCTGCGTATGCTCATAAGTTCTTGTATGTCTGCGCTTGTGAAATTGCTTTTCTCCATCTGTTCTAGTTTGGATAGGAATTGTTTGTGGTAGCCTGTTGTTTCTGCTGTTTTCTGCATCATTTTTTCTTGTTTTTGTGTTAGTGTTGTCGTGCTTCTGTCTATGACTGTGACACTTTTTTCTGAAGTCAAAAGGTCTAGCTTTAGTACTAGCATTCTGGTGTGTTCTTCAAATTCTTTTTTCAGCTCTTCTCGTTCGTTTTCTAGTTCTTCTTTTCTTTTTTGCACTTCTTTCGCTATTTCTTTCGCTGCATTCTCTTTTGTTTTTTCTAGTTTTTCAACTCTTTCTTTCAGGATTCCAACCAATACGTGCACCCTTTTTGCTCTTTGTTCTGAAAGCTCTTTTGCTCTCTGCTCTATTATTCCATCAATTTTGTTTATTGATGTCTCTTCCACTTTTGCTATATACTCTCCGCTTCCCATGGCTCTTAGCCACTGTTCTAGTTCTTTTATTGTTTGGTCGTGCGGTTCTCCTTTTCTTTTTTCTATCTCTTCTAGTTTTCTCGCGCTTGGAATGTCTCCTCTTTCTTCTAGTTCTTTTATTAGCGTCTTTATTTTTCCTGCTTCAAAATATGATCTGAATTCAGTCCAGTATGGGTCTACGCTGTCGCGTTTTAGTTTTTCAACCAGCCAGGTCATCCTGTCAAATGCTTCTTTGAAGTTTAGGATGTATTTTACTACATCTGCTCTTTTTAGTTCTCTTACTATTCTTTTATCCCCTTCTTTCTCAAGTGTTATTATGTATCCTTTTAGTTTTTCTCCGAATGTTTTTGCATCTGTTTTTTCTATAGAATCTATCTCTTTTCTTATTGCTTGCAGGTGTTTTCCTTCTTCATCTTTCACGAATCTTGCTATTTTTTCAAGTCTTGTTGCTGTTTTGTTGTCTTTCCATTCTTCATACAATTTTTTTACATATTTATCATAGTTTTCTACTAAGAATTGGTAGTCTTTGCTTTTCTCGAAGTGTTCTGGGCTTGTTCCATCCAGCCATTTTTTGATATCTTCCTCTGTTTTTTTCAGCCACCCTATCTCTTTCTGGTCTGGTATTTTTGTTTTTGTCCGTATTGTTTTCAGGATTTCTGTGCTTTTCGTGTCTTCTAACTTTTCTAGTGTCATCACGTGTTTTGGCATCTCTTCTGTCATGAACTTGTCAAATTCTATTTCTTTCTTGCTTAAGTCTGTGTGTATGTTGCTTAGTTCTGTGATTGCTGCCCCTTTTCTTGTTTCTATCTCGAATGTTTGGAAAAGTATTTTTCTTAGTCTGACTATTCTTTCTTCTATCTTCTCTATTTTTTCGAATAGTTTGTTTATTTTTTGTTCTTCATCCATTTTATTTGTGCATAAGTTTTTCTTTTGTGTCTTCTAGGTCTGCATTTATTCTTTGGCTTCTCAGTATCCCGAATATTGATTTGAATCCTTGCGGGTTTACTTTCGGTTCGTCGTATGTTGGGTTTGTTATTGCTTCTGGAGCTGGTGATACATCTTTGTATGTTGTTCTTTTCATCTCCTCTTCTATTGTTTCTATATCTTTTTCCAGCGCTTTTCTTCGTGCTTTGTCTTTTGGGTCTGTTGTTATCATCTGGTTTATCTTGTCCACATATGTTTTGAACATTTCTTTCTTGTCTGCTATGTTTTTGCTCTTGCTTTTTCCTTTTCCCCATGTGACTTCTTCTATCTTGTCTGGGCTTGCTCCTGCTTTTACAAGTGCGTTTCTCATATTTGCTAGTCTTCCTAGTTCTTTCATCTCTCCGTTGAAGTTGCTCCACCAAAAGTTTAGGTCTGCCCTGAATTTTTTTAGTTTTGCAAGAGGAACTCTTACTATCCCTCCTTTGAAGATTCCTGTTAATATTCCTGTTTTGATCCCATTTTTTATCTTTCCGAATCTTTTCTTCCATTCTGGGGTGCTTAGCCTGTCTGCTGCTTTTTTTATGAATGATTCATCCCAGTTCTTGATCAATCCAATCACTAGTCCGAATCCTGCCCCTATTAAGAAGTTTGTGACAAAGTTTGGTGATTGGAACATGGGGATACCAAGGTTGTATTCAGCGAATGCTGTTACTGCCATGGTGTTCACTATTCCGAATGACAATCCACATGCCATTGTTTGTCCTGTCTTGTCATCTCCTGTTTTTTGTGTGAATGTCTTGAACAACAAGAATAATAATGTCCAGTAAGCCATCTTTAAGAATTCGCTTTTCAGCATTCCAGATTGTGCGGTGTTTGCAGCAAACATTATTGTTAACACCCATCTGACTGTGGCATCTAGTTCTGTTCCTATTATCTTGAATAATAAGAAAAATATTAGTAATGATCCTATCAGTACGAATAGTCTTTGTCCTCTTAGTATTCCCCATCCTATTTTTTCTCCTTCTGTTGTGCTGTATTCTGTTGTTGGCCTTTGCGCGCTTGGCAGCTTGCTTTTTGCTGTATAACAATATCTTCTGCTGTCTTGTTGTTCTTTTGATAATGCTTCTATATTTTTAGTATAGGTATTTACTTTTTCTTGTGCGCTTTTTATTATTGGAAGGCCTTTGGTTACTGATCTGATCCAGTTTTCTTTTGCCAGCGCAGGTTTTCCGTCATTACCTATTATTATGTTTCCGTTGTCATTTTTTTGGTAGTATTTTGCTTCTGCATTTTTAAGTCCGTCAATTTCTTCTTGGTGCATGTCTAATGTGCAGTACTTATCTCCTAGCAGGTATAGTTTTCCATCTGTCCACCACTGTTTTTCCCACACGTACTCGCTTGGCCCTATCGCGTTTATGCTTACTATTAGTGATAACATTCCTATGACTGTGAAGAATATGATTGTGTTCGTGTTTCCTTGGCTGTATGATGAGAGGAATGATGATCTTCCCATATCTGGGAACACTTGGGGTAGCACCATCAATACTATGTATAATATTCCCATTATCATTAGCGTGTTTACTATTATTTGTTTTGTGAAATACTTGCCTTGCCAATCTTTTAGTGTTCCTGTTCCTGAGCTGATCTTTTCTTTCAGGCTTGTCATAGTGTCTTGGAATGATGCTGCAACTAATGAGCTTGCTAATATTGCAAATATTGAGATCATTGCTGCAATTATCCAGAACTTCTTGTCAAACCTCAAACTTCTTCCTCCACTTTGTTGTATAATTCTTCAATTGATTTGTATCCGTAGCTTGTCTTGTTGATGAAATACTTCAACAGTTTGTTCTTGATGGTGTAGACATTGCCTTCTCTTGCGATTAAGTCAACATCTGTCAGTCTGGAAAGCAGGTTTTTTGTTACTGCACTGCTTCTGTGTATTGCTTTGCTTGCCTCGCTGAGTTTCATGTCTTTGACACTTAATTTTTTGAGTATTACCCATAGCAATGATTTTCCTCTTGCTCTTCCAAGGCTTTCGTTCAGGTAGTTTGTGTAGAAATTGTACAATATTCCTTTGTCTTCAAGCATCTCTTTCAGGAATATTTTCTTGACATCTTTCTCTTCACCATATTTTTCTGTCAGGACTGATACAGCATAAGGTATTCCGTTGCTCAATTTTTGTATTAATTCAATGTCTTTGTCTGCTATTCCTGTTGCTAATTCTTTTGTGTCTCTTTTTTCGAATTTTCCTAACTCAACAACTTTTATCTCTAGTTTTCTTGCTATCTCTTTTGTGATTTCTGCTGCGCTTCCTGTTATTGTGTAGTTTGTGTATGAATGAGTTGAGGAGACGTTCTTGAAGAGGGAGATGACGTCACTAGTTCTTGAGTAATTGTTCAAGTCTAGTATTCTCCAGAACTCATCCATGCACAAAACTATTTTTTTGGTGTTTTTCTCGCCTATGGCTTCTGTGAATTTGAATGCTAATTCTAGAAGTAGTTGTTGGTTTGGGCTTATCTTTTCTAGTTCGTTTTTTACTTTGTCTATTATCTCTGCTCCTTTTCCTAGTTTGTCTTTTATTTTTTCAAGCTTTTCAATCTCTGTGTAGTCTGTATAGTTCCCCCCTAATGTTTGATGTAGGATTGTTGCTATGAATTCTACGCAGAAATCTTCTGGGCTTAGGCTTATTTTTTCAAAGTCAACATAGATTGGTAGGGTTTGTTTTTGTTCTCTTGTTTTTCTTATGAATTCTTTTAGAAGTGCAGTTTTTCCTATGCCTTTTTCTCCTATTATGCATAAGTTTGTGGGTTTATCTAGAAGACTGAGGTAGGTATCTCTTCCTACCAATATTCTTTCTCCGTTACCGGATTTTTTACTCATGTTAACCAATTGGTATACATACCATATGGTATAATACTATTTAAACCTTGTGATTGATTATGAAAATTAGTGCCTATGGCCGTGCTCGTCTACGTTGGGGGTGTAGAGAATTCAATGCACGACCAAAGGACACATATCTCATTTGGTATACTAACCAAATGATTAATATACCAAACTGTATACTAATATTTAAATTTTTCGTTTAAAGAATTATCGTCGAATAATCATCAAAACAACGACTAAGCACACCCAGTATACCTTTTTGTATATCTACCTCTTGGTATAATTATTATTTAAACTTTTCTATTTTTCAGTTCTTCGTGCTTGACAGAAAACTATTTAAACAAACCACTACTCCCTCTTTGAATCATGGACGGTACAATTGTTAATTTCAGGATTGGTAGGCACACGCAGAAGACTAATCACATGATTGTCATCTCTGCTAGTTCTTCTAATAAAGAGCATGCTACAAGTTTGGTTGGCAAGAGGGTTGTGTGGAAGAGTCCTGCTGGCAAAGAGCTTGTTGGCAAGGTTGCTGCTGCTCATGGAGCTAAAGGTGCTGTAAGGGTTATTTT
>Ga0315273_10002187_pt1 | contig 22871 bp, 45 predicted proteins | sample YL17G02_0_MG_FD_205753 | JGI IMG/M metagenome (GOLD analysis project Ga0315273, IMG submission 205753) | Sediment microbial communities from Yellowstone Lake, YNP, Wyoming, USA - YL17G02_0 | ecosystem: Environmental > Aquatic > Freshwater > Lake > Sediment | place: USA: Wyoming | collected...
TCTTCGCTCATGCTCTGAACTCCTCCTTTCCAGGATCGATGCGGCGTGTCGCTTGAAAGGACACAATTCGCCGCTTGCCGTTTGTCGCTTGAAAGGACGTGGTTGTTATCCGTTGAAGGCTGAAATGGCAATTCTGCAAACATGCAAGGTTTGAATGGGATTTGTCTCTGCTCAATTCACTCTTTAAATGTTTTTCGGTTCGTCAATGTCGATCGCCACGTTTGGTTCGCGTCCTTCCTTATCGCGCTCATGAGCGAATTCAGATCGCGCCTGCGGATGGTCGCTCTATCTTCGAGGATGAAATGAAGAAGGAAGCCCGCGCAGACGGACAATGTGCCGATCGCGATCACGAGAATGATGCCCGGAAATTCGCTCATGGCTTTGGCTCCTCCGCTTGAAGACTATTATAGAGATCGGTCCATCGCTCTCTCGATTGCTTGTCAACCGAGACCGCGACGACTAAATCATAGATCTTGCCACATGGATGAGGCTTCGATCTCAATCCGCGCCAATCTTCATAAGCGAACGGGATTTCCGGAATGAGAGTCTTTCCACATCGATCACACGGAACGGACGATTTGTTGATGTGATAACGCTCAGACCATTCGTCCGGATTCGTATCTGGATAAATCATGGTTTGCTCGCCTTCAATCCATCCAACAACGATTGCGCGTTCTTTCCAATCTCACACGCTGAAAGGACAGCTTCGGCCGATTGGATTAAGAACTCTTGAACCAGCCGACTCTTCATAACGTCGAGGTCCTTTCCGATCATGAAGTCGTTCGGATCAAGCTCCAAGACTTTGCAGATTCGCTTCAAAGTCTTGAGCGGAACCGTAACACACCACACTGGATCATACCTTCGTTTTGCCATCGACGCTCTCCCGTGACTTGAACATTTTACACGCTATTGATTTAGGCCAAACGATGGAACCATTCTCACCTTCTGGCGAGCAACAGAGATAGCTACCATTGACTTGTGGATAGTTCATCGCCCAACATTCGCCGCACGTATGGACTTCGGCTTTCAACGCGGCTCTTTCGTTCCTTCGATCAAGCTCCGCTCTGAAAGCGTCGGCGATCAAATCGAAATGGTAGATCTCTCTTTCATGATACATGATTTTCTTTTCCAAGAATTGGTTGATGTGCATCAACCGATCCGTCGTGACAGCCGACCATGCTTTATCGAATTCTTCCTGGCTTTGTTCCTTGGTCAATTCCAAATATAGCTGCTCGATTTCTTCTTCGAATTCTTTGCTCGCCATCTGAACTCCTCCGGTCTATCTTCTGAAAGAAGAAGCACCAGCATGACTGACAAGCTGATCAAGCTTTGACTCGATGCCGATCAACGTTGCTTTTATTGTGGACAGCAGAGCGACGACATCACCCAAGCTTGTTACTGGATCGACGATCGGCGTATGGCTCAAATCGATACCTTCCAGCGTCACGCGGAGAACGTCGTCTCGAACTTCAACGTCTGATACTTTCATTTTTACCTCAGATCGAATTCAAACGACTCTTCTCTTCTTCAACCGGCTCTCTCGTTCCCAAGACTTCGCCATCGATCGTTCCATCCGGATGAACGCGCAAACCAGAGACCGATATAATCGCAACCATCTCTCCATCGATGACTGCCGTTATCAACACTTCCGCGATCATCGCATAGCCTCGACAATCGGAGCTAAGAACCGTCATCTGCAAGCTATCATTTGCTCCGTTCTGTTTTGAATATGCAATCGTTGCGTCAATCGATCCCTGATGGAATGCCTTCATCTTCTGGCATGCTTCTGCATCGGTCAATTTGGCCGTTGCTACTTTCTGCACTTCTAGATCGTGGCTCGATTGCATCGTTGCAGCACATCCGAAAACAAAGGACACAACAAACAACGCGATCGCAAGACTGGTCTTCATTTTCTACTCCTCAATCTGACAGGGTTTCAATGCCGACGACTTCCACATTTAACTCTCCATTCGAGAAAATGGAGAGTTTATAAACAAAAATGTTACCCTCGCGTTTTCCTTTCACCATCTCGGTCATTCTAACCCTAGCAAATAGAATATTTTCGCTGCATTTTGTTGTTACAAGCTCGATTGTGAGATCGTTATTCCCGCGATCTCGGGTCTTTGTCAATGTTGATGCGATGCTAGATTCTAAATTTTGCAGCATCCGTTTACAAACCAGTTCCGGATTTGGTTTGAAAACCACGCTAGAGTATATATCATTCTCTTTTGATTTATCGTTGCATCCAAACCCCAAAACAATCGCAGACAACAAAACTGCTCTGAAAATCATTTCACGCCTTCCTTTCAATTCGGATCAGGTTAGATCCTTATCATCCACTAACGATGCGGACAGATCTCGATGACTATCTGTCCAAGCTTCGCCAACGCGCGGCCGATTCTCTGGAATAGCGCGATACTCAAATCCGAAGATGATGCTAATCTCGCGATCGGCACTTTCTTTCGAATCGGATCCATGAATAGCATTTCGCGGCATCGTTGTTCCATATTGTTGGCGAATAGAAAACGGCCTGGCATTGTGTGGATCTGCATTTCCGATCAAATTGCGGAACGCCTCAATCGCGTTTTCGGCTTCCAATAGAAGAGCGACAATCGGGCCGCTTGCCATGAAAGAGATCAATCTATTGAAAAACGGTTTGCCTTCGTGTTCTTGATAGAAATACTCGGCTCCACCAGGAGAGAATTCGAACATCCTCATTTGACAGATCTTGAAGCTGTGGTTTTCTATCTTGTGGATAATTTCTCCGATCACCTTTCTACCGACAGCATCCGGCTTGATCAGACAGAGCGTTCTTTCAATCATCGAATTCTCCGATAACCTTCCGACATGGATTGACCAGCTTGCCTTTCGAAATATTGAATCATCTTTGCAACCATTTTTCTCAGCTCAGCGATCTCATTCTCCATCTCGAGAAAGCGTCGATTGAATAGATTTTCGGCCATGGCGAGCAATTCGATTTTTGTAGCCGATAGCATTCCAGAGTATGCGGCCGGCGTCATCGGTCGATCGCTCAGATTCATTTCTTCACCCATCGACCCTTCGAATCGCGAGACTGCTCTTTCACAAGCTCGCGCAATTCAGCAAGGTCTCTCTCTGTCCATGAATACCAATTGCCATCAAGAATCGGAACCATATAATTACCCTCGAGAGCGTATGAATCGATGATGAGATCTTCATCCCGGACCATATATTCGCGATTCTTCATTCCGAACCGAACAAGCCACACTTCTTCGCTCGATGTGGGATTTAGATAGCTGGTGTTGACGCCTTCTCCATCGTAGACCTCTGTCGTTATCGTTCCTTCGAAGATTCGCCTGATCCCTACGATTTGGCCGGCCTTCAAAGCCTTCATCGGTCTTCGAACGATTATTCGTTCACCGGAAAAACAACCACGTTCAACGATCGCGCAAACAAGCACAACATCGCCGATTGCAAATCGCTCCCGATCTGGCAGACTCAATTTCTCTACATCGCTCTTCACTGAACTACTCATCCTTGACTCCTTTTCTAGCGTGCTCGGTAAATATAAACATGCAGACAACCCAAACAGCCAAACACACAATTCCGATCGTCAATCCGATCTCGTTGCGATTCTCATCGATCAATAGCTTGACCAGCTTGACACCGAAAATCGGCATCGACACAGTAACAACCACACACAGCGCTAAAATCGCATCCTCCGTCCTTTGCTTCATTTCAACCTACCGTTCCGCGCGAGTCTTCGAATCAAACGAATTGCGCTTGACTCGAGAGAATTCTCGAACGCAAATCCCGCAATCCTTGCACTTGATAGAACCGGATCCGGAGCACGAATAGACAAGCGGATTCTCTTTGAAACGATCCATCGCTGTCAACCAAGACGCTTCGCTGATACACCAATATTCATTCAACGTCCGCTTTCGATATACATACCGATCTCTGAACTCCTCCGGAATTGGTGTTGTGAAGTAGGCCATGAAAACGAAAACGACCGGAACACCCATCGAAGTGTAATAGTTCACACACCTATCAGCCAGATTCAGATTCCAGAGATTGACTCTGAAATGAGCATACATCAGATTCGTGGTCGATTCTTTATCGATCCGATGAAAGGCGATGTCTGTTAGCTTCGCCGGATTGACGGTAAGCACCCACGGTTCGTCAAACGATTTTGGTATGCTGGTGTTGAAAAATCGACGGCCTTTGTACTTGTCGGTCGAGCTTAGAACGAGAGCACGATCCACGTTCGAATCGTTCCCATCGTTTACTCTGAGAATCTGATCCGGTAATAGATCGTCGGGCATGTTGGGAATGTTCTTTGTCAACGGCTCCAAATATGATCGGCCCGATTGAAAAAAGCAATCCCCACAACGGACTGGGCATTCTCCCGCTTGTGGGATGCAGCAGACGATCTGACTCCCAATTGTCTTAGGGTTTTCGATATACATTTGATCAGCTCTTCTTTGGCGTACCGTCCGGAATCTCTCGAACGCTCGATGCCTGTAACCCTTTCGGGCCTTCGAATGATTCGAATTCCACCAATGCGCCGTCATTCAAGGTCTTGAAGCCTTCGCCGCTTATGACAGAGAAATGGACGAAAACATCCTCACCATTCTCTTGTTCGATGAATCCATAACCCTTCACATTGTTGAACCACTTAACTCTTCCTTGCGCCATTTCACAAACCTCCGATGAAAATGATTAAACGAATCTTTCAACATATCAGAAAACGTTTTCTAACGACGCTCAACATCATCCTCATGGCTCATCTTAAAAGATATCTTCGAAGATATCATCAAACGTTTTCTGACAACAATCAACAAGATCCTTGTGGCTCATCTTAAAAGATATCTTCGAAGATATCATCAAACGTTTTCTAACGACGCTCAACATCATCCTCGTAGTTCATCTTGAAAGACATCTTCGATGATATCTTTCTACTTCTTCTTCCCGCCACCATCGCCACATCCCGGGCATCCAGGCTTACACATCGCGCTCACCTCCTTTCTGGTTTACATATCATCCGGATCTCGGAACCCAAGCCAAATCGGAATTCTCGGAGCATTCTTGATTCCGACCTTTTGAAATCGATACTTGATCCACAGTCCCAAATGGCTCGCTTGATCGTTCCAAATCTGCGATCGAAGCTTCGCAGTCAAGCCGAGACCCGTTCCAATGTGGAGATCGATTCCGGGGAATAGCTTCTCATCTCTCGCGATAAACTTTCCCAACGTTCCAGCCAAGACCTTACCAGCCTTCGCGGAACTTCTCTTCGTGTGCCCCAATTCGTCGATGGTCGCTTCATTGTCATTGTGCTTCTGTTCTTCAAAACCAACGATAACAGCCTCACTGTCTTCGAATCTCTTGAGTTTTAGCAACCAGCCTTCTCTCCATGTGGAACGACCGCATTTGTACGGACCATTGGGCGCGCGAATCATTATACCTTCAAATCCTTTCGAGAGACATTCCGCTTCATATGCTTGAAGACCTTCCGCGTTCTTAATCCATCTTGACGGAACCTGCTTGACACGCGGATTGAATTTCATTTCTTCGATTGCGTTGGTCAAGTCTTTCATTCGCAAGACATACGGACGATCGAGATCATCGATAACCAGATCGAATGCCCATAGGGTAAAATCTGGCTCGCCATCTGCACTCATAACTGCGCTTGTGCAAGCTTGAAAGGTATCGCCCGCCATCAGCTCCCCGTCGATTCCGTCCGGGCAAATCTTCTCCAACATCGAGCGAACATATAAATTTTTGATCGGCTTAAACTTTCGCGACAATCCCAAACCGCCGATCTTCAGAAAACGAATCCCGTCCAGCTTAGGACTTGCGATCAATGGAAAACAAAGCTGATCGACACTCTCAACCTTTCCCGCCAACATTGGCTCAGATATCATCTCAGACCTCCTCGGAGTCTTCAACTATTTTCATCGTCGGTCTTCTCCATTTCATCGAACAAGGCTTTCAGACGCTTCTTCTCACGCCGATCACAATATAGGAATGTGAGAAAAGCGAACGACAATCCGAAAATCCAACTTCCAAGCGTACAGAATAGCGTAGAGATGGGCAGATGGGCCGGAATTGCAAGGCCCGTTACAATCATCCCGATTCCGAGAATCAACACCACTACGACGGCGATCATTACTTCTTCCCTCCTGGAAAAAGACATTTTTCTCTGTCGCAAATATCTACAAACCACACTCTCCCATCTGGAGCGATGCAAGTAAACGTTATCAGCGTTTTCTCTTCCGCGATTGCCACGACAACCAAAATCGGATGACTCGTTCGATAGTCCGGAGAATTCGCAATTTCAATCATGCCTTTTATATCTTTTTGACTCGGAGACTCTGGCCCAGATGGATGGCTATGCCATTCCCCGACATATAAAACCGACGGATCTTCCATCGTCTTATCGATTAGGAATTGCTGGCTGTAAACACCATCGCGCAAAAATGAGACCGGAGTAGCCAGCGCATTGGGACCTTGATCGCTAATCGCTTTGATGAATACCTTATGTCTATCGTATTTTCCGACAATCACCCCGCCCGTCTCATTCGGAAGCTTCGCTTTCGATTTTTCAACCATCTCTAGTAGCAAGCTCTCAGATATGACGACTTGATAGATCTCTCTCGAATCGACATCCTCTGAAGAAAGCGCGGGATTGGAAGGCGTTCTGTTTTCCAGAAAATTACAAACCGCGACAAATGACAACAAACAATCAAGAATGATGGCAACCCACATCGCTCCTCCTATCGAGAAGATCTCCCGATAACCTCGATCGTTCCAGTCTTCAGATCGATCACGAATTGAATTCGCCTTGCATCCTCAATCCAACACCTCAGCGCCGATTCAACGGCAGAGCAGCAATCTTTAAAATGCTTTTCATAGTCGCTCGGATGCGTCTCATAATGCTTCGCGTTCAAACACATCGCCTTGATAACGGCCGCTTGAATTCCTAAACGAATCCCTGTCTCATCGATCATCGTAAAAACGACGTTGCCAACATCGTCAATTGTCATCGGAGTAGACTCCCGTCTCAATCACCGAACTGCCGATTTCCCCCGAATCGGTGATCGACATTCCTACCTTGTAAAAGGATGATTCTTTGACTCCATCCGATCGAACGTTCGACATAATGAAATCCCCGATGAACGTTCTGTCAATGCACTTCGTCTCGACAATTGAGACAACGCTGGATGGATCGATCTTTCGCTGCATGTTGGCCAATATAAGGACGCGCGATTCGAATTCTTCCGTCATCCTATCGCACGCCTCTTTGCCTGGCTTCACATAGTCTGGAACCTTCAGAACGTCGGCCGTCTCTGCTCTATCGTCCGGTTCGTCTTCCGCTTGCAACGCTTGAACGTCTGCTCGGTTCAACGCTCGGCCCGTGGTACACGTGACAGCGCAAAAACAGAGAGCGAGAGAAAACACAATGGACATCGTGCTAAAAAAATTCATACCTTTTCCCCTTTGGATTTTCTCACAATCCTTCTCCTCGACCTTTCGACCTTCTTTGCTTCCTTCTCGAATTCTTCGGCCACATGCTCCCACGAATTGGGAGCACATTCGACCGGAACGTCTTCGTTGGGAATCTCAACTCCGGTCAAGAGATTGAAATATTCATTTTTCAATTTCGAATGTGGATCGCCGCTCCTCGCTTCCACCAAAATTTCGCACCATGTTGAAGAGCGTATCGAGAGCAGACCCAAGCCCGACACTTGAAAATCGGAACGATCCAAGCTCGCCGCTAACCGATGCGGGCAAGCGACATAGACGACATCGGCGCAAGCTTGGAACAGCTCGGCCTTGCCTTTCGCGAATTGCCAATCATCAATGCAGAGCACGACAGCAACCGCCTTCTTTGTCTTCTTACAACATCCGTACACGCTGATCCGATAGTCGAAAAACGGAAGATCGAATCTGATATACCTAAAACCAGAACGGTTGAGATGCCCCCGGATCGATTTCAGCAATTCTTCCTCTGTCAATGACGATGGCTTCATATCTGCTCCTTCAAGAATTTCCCGTATGTCCAAGGCCGCCTTCTCCTCGCTCCGTCGCGTCAAGCTCTTCCACCAAGTCCCACGCGGCACGAACGACGGGAGCAATAACCAACTGAGCCAGGCGCGCGCCTCTCTCGACAACGAAATTCTGATTCCCAAGGTTTGAAATACCGATCACGATCTCGCCTATAAAATCGCAATCAATTGTCCCAGGCGAGTTAATAACCACAACTCTCTTTCGTAAAGCGAGACCCGATCGAGATCGAATTTGCCCCTCGTAACCTTCTGGAATGCTAATTTTCAAACCTGTCGGAACTTCGCAACACTCTCCCGGAGAGACTATTTTTGGCTCTTGAATCGCGGCTCTCAAATCCATTCCGACAGATCCCTTCGTTTGATAAGCGGGAAGATCGATACCTTCGCTGCTTGGCAATCTCACAATTTGAATTCTCACGCTCTCGGCCATTTCTTCTCCTATCAAGTGCTCTCATCCCAGCAACCGATCTCTTTGCTGGCTGGGATTGTTCCAGCACCTTTGCAATATGGGCATTTGATGTGTTGGTTTTTTCTCACCACCGCATCGACGAATCTCTTCGAAGTCCAAGTCTCCCCGCAAAGCGAGCAGCGCACGTTGTCAATTTCATCGTGATGAGGATCAACATCGCCTCCGCATTTCGGACACTTTCGATGAACGTAACAAAGCCTGGGCTCATTAGCCCACACCACAACCCTTTTCCCGCACACAATGCACGGTTCTTTGTCTGGCTTGTTCATGGCGTTCTCCATTTACACCGTAAATAAAAATCAGCGAACGAACCGTTTGAGAACAACCAACGTTGGATGGTCGGTCAATTGCTTCAACGGTTTTCCACCTTCGAATAGAATCAGGGTTGGAAGCGATTGGATGCAATACTTCCTGGCGATATGCGGAAGATCATCCACATTGACTCTCACGACGATCACCGTTCCGTCCGACTCTTCTTCCAACTTCCTCAGACCGGGCTCCAGAGCCCTACACGGAACACAGGCTGGATGATAGAAATCAACCAACACCTTTCCCCTTCGAATGACCATGTGGAAATTTTCGTTTGTCGCATCAACCATCGCGCTTCCCCTTCGAATCGTTCGCATCGTTCCATGCTCCGAGGATTCCGTATCCAGCAACATCCTTCCAAGGCGATTCGCCAAAAGCGTCTTTCTTGGATCCGATCCTGAATAGCTTATCCAACACTCTCGCAACGGCCAGCATATCTCCGTACTGCGACACCTCAACACCGTTCGGGAAAATGATCTCCAGAACCTTTCCGGCCCTAGCGAACGAATCTCCATAGGCGATGTTCTTCTCATTCAACAAATTTCCAATCTCAGTAGCCAGCGGAAGAAAGTCTTTCGGCATAGCGTCTCTCCTATCTAGAGCAAATGATTGAACCGATGATCGATGCTGATAAAACGATCCAAGTAGTCGCGGCGATCAACCCCGCGATCTTCGATCTGATTCCCATTCCAGCCTCTCGCATGCAAATGTTACAGGCGCGATAGTTCCAAACACCACAATTCACGATGCTCATTCGCCGCCCTCTTCCTCTTCCTCTTCATCTTCGATCGGAGGCAGGAGACAGTGTTTTGGCTTGTCTGTAAATGAGTCGAATCTCGGGACCATTATAAGATTGGTTGATCCACCGCTCGATTGATAATAGTAATACTCGAATCCATCAAGACAGATGACCGACAGATTGCCTCGGATCCATTTCTGCCGTCTTTCTTCCTCATATCGATCTGCTTCGATCTGCATACGGGAAGGAATGCTCAATGCGATAAGCACGATAACGATGGCGGCTATGATCATACCAACGATCGGGATCGAAACAAATGAATCGCGCAACATGAATTGCCTCTCAACTTCCAAAATTGTTCAAGCTCCTATTCTTTATCTGAATCAGAAGCACGCCTGCGTCCGAAGCAAGAGATTCGCTCATCGGATCGTCGTAACGTTCATCGTAGATCACTTCTCGAATCTCAGAATTGATGATCATCTTCATGCAAATGGAGCAAGGCGAATTGGTCACATACATAACCGCTCCACGAATGGGAACGCCAACACAGGCCGCTTGTATGATTGCGTTCTGCTCGGCATGCAACCCTCGACACAATTCTGCTCGTTGCCCAGATGGCACTTGTAGAGCGTCTCGCTTACAACCAACCATCGAACAATGGATGCAGCCTTTTGGAGCGCCATTGTATCCCGTAGAGACGACCATGTTGTCTCGAACCAAAATCGCGCCCACCTTTCGCCGCATACAAGTTGAACGAAGAGATGCCAATTTTGCAAACTCCATGAAGTAAGTATCCCAATCTGGCCGATTCATTCAACCGCTCCCCTCTCGTCTCGACCCGAAAACGATTTCTTTCTTTGCAAGCTCTTTTCGATAAATCAGACCGGCCAAAGATAAACCGACCACAGCCACAGAGCAGATCCTTTGCGATGGAGCATCGCTTTCATGATTTGCAATTTCTCGAATGTATTGATTGCAAGCTTGTGGGCTCGTCAACAACACATTCAACACTTTGCTGAGACTCTCCACTGCCTCGATTCCTCCTACCGATTCCACATAAGTCAAAACCAATTCCACGATCTTTTCGTTCATGAAATACATCACTCCTCCCCTTGGGGTTTGTTCCAATTTGACCACGATGAATGCTTCGAAATGGACGATTGCAGAATTCGAACGAACCGAACCATTCCACACTTCGAACATCGCAACTCTTCCAATTCGACTTCATCGCCTATCCGAATATCATTCGGAATAACGGCCTCAATCTCCGTTCCGCATTGGATACATTTTAGATCGGCGTACATCGCTCACTCCTCATCCTAAAAGATATCTTCAAAGATATCCTCAAACGTTTTCTGTGAACACGTGTCAAGATTATCATGGCTCATCCTAAAAGATATCTTCAAAGATATCCTCAAACGTTTTCTGTGAACACGTGTCAAGATTATCATGGCTCATCCTAAAAGATATCTTCAAAGATATCCTCAAACGTTTTCTGTGAACACGTGTCAAGATTATCATGGCTCATCCTAAAAGATATCTTCAAAGATATCCTAAAACGTTTTCTGTGAACACGTGTCAAGATTATCATGGCTCATCCTCAATCACAATTCGTTGGAATGCAGTCGGCAGAACGAACTTCTCCGATATCAACTTTTCCCCTGGCGAGAGAATCGCAAGCCCTCCGCATCGAGGGCACCAATACACAGCAAGCGATTCATGGATTGAGATCCAACCGGAAAATTTCGAAGAGCCACGATGACCACACAACGACGCTTTAGAATGCCGACATTTTCTAACTCTCCTAATGTGCTTCGTCATCGCCCCTCCTTCACAAGCGACAAGTCATTACGATCGATCTGATTCCTTCGCTATCCAAAACCACTGGACAAGACGAATCGGCGATGCGAACGTTTACAACGTCAACGCCGGAAAACTTGATCGCGTCCAGAACATAGAGAGGATTAAGAACGAACTTGACGGGTTTGGATTCTTCCGTGGAATCGATTTCGATTTCCGATTCGACACACTCGCCCGGATCGCTTCCAATCGAAGAGACCTTCAAGACCTTTCCTTCAGCCTCAAACAACAATCCGCTTTCCACCTTCTTGGCCAGCTTTGAAAACTTGCTCAGAACGACCGACAAATCCTTGACGTTGACTGAGAATGTATTTTCGAATATGGCAGGTGTTACCTGATCCAAATCTGGGAAGACTTCATTTTTCAAGCAAAACGAAATCTCGAATTTACGAATGGCTCCCGATTCGGATGTCCCATGAATAAAGCCATTTGTCGCGCCTGCGGATAGACGAATCTCTGGGAACGATCCTTTATCCACCACTGAGATGACCGAATCACAAACAATCGCCGGAAGAGATAGAATCGAATCCTTCCACCCATAGCTCGTTCCAATTGTCTTCGCTGCGCGATGGCCATCGGTAGCTTTCAGAGCACCTTTCTCCAATCGCACATCACCCAAACCAACGCGAGAAATATCATTCGAACACGCTCGCCTGACATATTCCAGCCTCTTCACAAAATCCTCATCGGCCTGAAATGAAAGCTCGCTCCCATCGCGATTTGTCGGGAGGGGAAAATCGGCCGCCTCGCGAAATGAAGTCTTCATCGATACATCGGACGTGACCTTGATCTTGCTATCCTCTTTCTCAATCCTAACCGTTCCGTTGAATCCTTGGATCAGCTTCAAGAGAATCTTCGGATTGACAACCACAGGATCAAGATTCCCGCGACTCTCGATTGCTGCTCTGAAGAACGACATCGCGTCTGTCGAGATAGCTTCGAATCCGTTTTCACCGCTGCGAATGAGAACGTTAGCGGCGACCATATCGACACGCCAGGTCAAAGAAAATCGGCTGGCTTCTTTCAGCAAAATTGTGAGGCTTTTGGAATCGACAGAGACCCTTTGAGAAGAAAGACCCTTTTTTATCTTCATGAAAAAACACCTCGATCTTCGTGTAAATTAACGCAGAACACCCCTCCCGGAGTAATGAATTGCGGCTCGCCGCATATCGAACAAACAAGACCATTTGCTGGCGCCTCGGACACTGGGAACTCTGAACTAAGCGCAACCATTGGAGCATTCGGATCGTTCTTCTTTATCTGCTCGACGAAATCTCTCCAGATCTGCAAGCTGCTCTTCTCATAACATTCAAAACAGAGCGGCGTTGAATTGCCTTCCGTGTCTTCAACCCCTCCGTTCGTATCACAACCGCACATCGAGCACGACGCCAAACAGATCGCTTCGGCGTCGGCTTCCTTGACCGCTTGCTTACAATCTTCATAAGAAGTCGGGAGAAGCTTCGACATGCTCGCTGCATGAGCTATCGAATTGGAAAACGCAATCGCCTCGTCCGGCTCAAGCACAAATGAAGACACCGGCTCACTGAATTCGAACAAGACAGAATTGCTCTGCACTCGGACCATGATTGACAGCTTCATTGTCCTCTCCTATAGATCGAGCGAATCGATCTATGTTGCTCAACCCACGCTGTGCCAAGGGATTTCGGCGATGATCAACTCAACCATAAGAACATCGAGAGGGTCAACAAGCGTGTTTGATTCTTGGCGACACGTCCAATGCAGATGCGGGCCTGTCGCATCGCCAGAAGATCCCACGCTTCCCAAAATTGTTCCCTCGGCGTATGTCTTCCCGATCCACACCAAGGGTTGATTGTCCAGATGACAATAGCCTGTCAATTTCACTGGCGCCGATGGATGAGAGACTACGACCGTCCAACCACCTCCGCGACCACCGTCTCGAAGCTTCTTATCGAAAAACGCCGCTTCGATTTTGCCTTCCCACGGAAGGGCGATGGTTGTTCCTCGCGCCTTCGCCAGATCCAAACCATTGTGACGCTGCGGCCATGGATTCTTTTTTTCTTGATACGTTCGGCACTGAGGACATTTCCGGCTGATCGGAAAATCGACCGTTTTACCACATAACAAACAGACCTCGTGCATTGGATGCTCTCTCAGACCGAAAAATCTCGCCGGATGAAGACCCTTCATTTTCCACGCGAGGAGATTTTCAACGTCGGATTTCAGATCACTCCACATCAAGTACATTGGAATCTCCTCTCAGAAGCAGCGTTGTAAATTCTGGAAAGAAGATGTGCGTCAAGCAACCTTCCTCTCTCGGATTCCCAGGGCTCTCCAACACCACACAGACAGCCGCATTCTTCACAACATGCTTGATTTCGATCAATCGTCCATTCAACGAATTCAACCATCGCTGTCCGGCGAAAAACCTCTTCTCGCATTTTTTGATCTTACCCATCGAGGTTCCGCCGAAGCACGTGCTCAATCTATACTTTTGACTTCCGAGATCCGTGTCAGCTCGATCACTTTTTCCGAATCGTCATCCAATCTCAAAGAGACTGGGATGGTCGAGACCACGGAATTGACTCGAACGATCAGCGTCTCAATCGACGATAACCTCCCTGTCAGATATACGCCATCGCGCGTCTCAACCGAAATATTCTTTCCGAGAAGCCTGGCAACCAAAGCCACAAAACCTTTGTCTTCTTCCATTCCCAACTCCTTCGCTTGTTTGTAACATTTTTCCGAACAATACTGGAAATCCTTGTAGACCTCTCCTCCGCACCTCTGACATTCCGCCAAACGAAAGAAAGAAATTCGACCGGAACCCATGCCTTCCCGAAATCGTTTTCTCTCTGCTAGGCTCATGAAAATCATCGTGACCTCGTGAACATCTTGCTGAACCTCTCAACTTCCACAATAACCGATCGTAACCCGAGGTCATCGATGAATGCAAGGACAGATCTGGGATCGGATTCGTTCGAAGGATACGGTCGAACAAATTTTTCCGTTGTTTGAATAGTCGTCAATGCCAAATTTCTCCGAACGAGCGGCTCGGAATCGACCAGCCGCTTTCTCAGATTGACGTTGATCTCCTTCACCCAATCCGAATCGCCTCGAGCCGCTTGAAAGACGTTCTCGAGATTCCCATAACGAGCCAGGAGCAGAGAAGCCTTCTTCGGACCGATTCCTTCTACGCCAGGAATGCAGTCCGATTTGTCACCCGTCAATGCCTTCAACGCGGGAATCTGCTCCGGCGTAACACCATGCTCCGTTTGAACCCTATTTACATCGTAAACAACATCGCTTCCAGAGACAGGGGAGATGGTGGAGATCTTCGCATCGACCAACTGGCGCAAATCGCTATCGCCGCTGTAGATTGCGATTTTGTTGAATCTCCGCTTCAACACCTCGGCCAAGTAGCCAATAACGTCGTCGCCTTCGCCGCCGTTCCCAAGATATTGCTCACATCCCAACATGCAAAGCACTCGTTGGAGAATCCGTTGCTGAAGATCCATTCGTCTCAAGAGAATAGCCAGATCCTCGGACGGTTCCGATCTCGCCTTGTACTCTGGGAAAATATCGAATCGAAAATTGCCTTCACCTTCCCAAGCCATGAATAGCTTTCCGCCCCACTGCCTATGGATTTTCTGACACGACCCAAGAAAGCCGATCGCTATGATGTTTGCAAATTCTCTAGATTGCTTCGAGCATACGTGGGAAATTCGATGAAGAAGATGTCTGCCGTCAATGATAATCGCGTCAAATTTCATCGTCTGTCTTCCATTGTAGAAATTCGCGATCGAGCAAATTGATTGGATTGGCTTTGGTCACTCGGTTGAAGCAGCGGATATCTTCCGGACCGAGATCTCTAACCAACATACTGCCTTGGCGAAGCTTCAACTCCGTAGAAAGAAATTTGGTCAAAGCGTAGGCGTCGGCCAAATCTTCGCTGACCGCTCGGCTTTTCCGCATAGGAACATTGACAGAATCGAAATCGACTCCCCAACGTTCATCGACCGCTCGCTCCATCATGGACTTATCTGCCGCTCCGTTCCTCGCGGCGAATAGCTTGATCGTCGTCGGATCGTGGAGCCGCAATTTGCAACCAGCATCCAAAACCCCAAGCCTGGCAATCGAACCAAGCTCGCCGATCGATATCACTCTGCCCTTGGCATTGAAAGCGTAATCTTCAATCGCGACGAGATCGGGATGGGTATCCATCAAGAATTTAGGAATGAATCCCCTCCACCAATTTAGCCTATAATAAGGAGCCATGTCCTTCGGACAACCATCGGGAACGGTGATCAGAAAAGAATTCTTCGCATCATGTTTGGCCGCTTTCTTATCATTGGTAATGAACCAGTACCGGCTCATTTCATCGCCGACAAACTCCACCACTCCGGCATGATTCAGAGAGAGATCCCATCCTTGAATCGTTTGCTTTCTAACAGACCGCTTGACCTTCATTCATCCCCTCCTGGCTGGATTGAAAGGGCTTCAATAACAGAATTCCCTACGCCATCCGGACGTAGCAAGCCTAACCGCGTGAAAGTCGAATTCATCAAGCTGCTACACACTGTAAACGCCTTCTCGCGCATCTCGTATAACTTTCGCTCAGCGTTCCTCGATTCGCGCAGCAGACCGTTCTGCTCTATCAGATATTGTTCTCTGATTTTGATTTCGTGAATGTGAAGCATCAGATGAGCAACCAAGAAAAATTCGCAGATGGCGACTCCTAAAAGAAAGAAGAACCCAAATCGTTCCTTCATGGTTCGACCTCTGGCGGATTGGCTTCCCCGATGAAATCTTCCTTCCGATAGAAATTTTCGCGACGGCCTTGGTACTTCAAACGGACGGATCGAATTCCGTTTAGCGTTAGCAGCCGAACCAAATCAACGTCCGTCAATTTGCCTGATGGCAGAACTCTTCGCTTCCACCTCCCAGAGGGGAGCAACATCAACTTTTCAAGCAAGATGGAAGCGAGAATCCAATCGTCTCCTTCGGAATGGTCTTCTGCTTTGATTATATTTTCCAGATCGTTCTTGAGATCGTCCGCTAGCTTCTTTCGCCATCTATTGGGTGTTTGCCTTTCGCCGCTCATCGTCAACTCCTTCTCGTCAATCACGATCTTTTCTTTGGTACTGACCGATCCACCTATGGATCCCAGATTCGCGTCACTCATCGGGTAAATCTCCAAGAGACATGAGACCATGATTCCTCGGAAGATGATGCGCTACGATTTTCATATCATCATAAATTTCGACGATATCACCTAGCGGCTTTCCGAGAATAAGCTCGTGGTACTTCAAACCTACTTCATCGAGTTCTTTGCGCGTCGATTCTTCGTAGCACTTCGCCCTCGATGTCCAGATACATACATAGTCTCCGTTTTCGAACCATTTGTTGATTGTCTCGATGCTATCTGGAAGGGGAACAACGTCCTTATGCAGAACGGAAGGTCGTAGCTCAAAGATGACGCCATCGATATCAACCACTCGAACGACTCGATGCTTAGGAACGAATTCCATTTTATCCTCCAGACTCATATCTTGATCGGCTCTCTTCGAAAGATATTGACATCGATCGAATGACGAACCCAAGACCAATTGTTCTTATCTTGAACCGTGAATACCAGCAGACCAAGATCGATGTCGCCTGAGCACTTCTTTGCGCCAAACTCGGAATGGGTTTGAAAGCAAGGTGTTGTGAACACTGCTCCATGATGATCAATCACACAGTAGAACTTGTGGATATGACTTCGAATTGAGATTCCGCCTTTGTCGATTCGATCATCCAACAGCGCCATTATTTTCTCTCTCTGCAATCCGGTGACAGGCCCCATAGGAGTTTGCGAACCCGGAGAGAAATGACGAATATCGAGAAACAAGCCGTTGACGTCCAACGCCGCTCGCGACTCAATTTGCGCTTCGAGTCTGATAGCGATCTCCTCTTCAAAATTTTCACCTTCGCCTGTATGATAAGGCGTTCCATATGTCAAATGAAATTTCTTTGTATCAAAAATGCTCAGAGCTTGATAAGCCATATCGGCTTGCTCGAATCGATCGGCCGTCAATAATTCGAGCCCTTCATTCCGCTTTCCTTTGCCTTCCAAACCATCGCCATTTAAGACGACCAAATCAACCTTTCCGATTTCATACACGATGCGAACGTAAGCGTCCCACAGCGTTCGCTGCAAACTATGCCTTCCATCTTGCCAAAGCGGGGGAGTCAATCCGTAGTAGTGCCCACAATGAATATCTGAGAGCACGACGATCTTTTTCCCTTCCATTACTGTCTCCTATCCAATACCGATTTAGATTGTAACAGTCGATCTACCCTCCTCCTGAATTCGATTGACGACAATTTGAACCGGAGCGGTCGCGTCAACTTCCTTCTGATGTGAAATGACGAAAATTTGTTTGAAGCCCATCGAGGGCAATTTGTGCAGCAGACGGATTAGCAGGGTCAAATGATAATCGTCCAGAGCACCAGAAATCTCATCGAGAAAGAGAACGCTAGCTCCCAGAAATCGAGACATGGCCGCACGAGTCGCCAAAGCTACCAACGCCCTCCCCGCGCCGCTATCTAACTCGAACGCCTGCTTCCTGCCGTTCTCAACTATCATCGGCCTCAATTCATCCGAACGTTCATTCTGTCGAACCGCTCCACACTCTGGACAAAATTTTTCCTTGCTGCCCTCTTCGAACGTCGCGCCACATTCAAAGCACGATCGCGAAAGCCTCTTCAACGCGCGTTCCGGATCGAACTTCAACCGATGATCCGTTCCCAATTGCTCGAGCACGTAATTGACCTGCCCTTCGATTTCTTCCAGGGCGTTTTCGATCATCATGCTAGAGATTCCAGACTTGCCAAAAGCAAATCGAAGATAATGGAGAATTCGAAGCTCTCTTTGGAAGCTTTCCAATTGCTCCTCACACTCGGCGAGAATCGCCTTTGATTCGGCGTACATCTTTTCCAATGCTAACATATTTGTCAGCCGGCTCTTCAATTCTTTCAATGCGCCGTCGTCGATGCCAGCTCCGGCAATCTCTTCCTGCGCCTCTTCCAATTCCGCTCGGAGAGCGTTGACCGAACGAACGCTTCCAATCTCTTGAATCGTGCGTTCTGCCACTGCGATTTCTTTGAGCTTCGAATCGATTCTATCGGCGTCCTTCTTCACTTCGGCAAGCTCTTGCTCTGCCGTTCTCCTCGATTCGATCGCCTTGTTCAGAATCGCTTGTGCTTCTCGCAGCCGCTTCTCCCCTTCATCCGTTCCTTCGTTGATCTCGTCTTTCCTCGGACAAGCGCAGCCGTCAATCGGGCACACGCCATCGAATCCCTCTTTGACCAACGCCTTCGCCTTTTCGTATTCTTCGCGCTTCATCCCTTCTGCCGTCCGGGCGCTGACAATCGCCTCTTTCTTTTTCTCCATCGAACTTTCGAATTTCTTCCGCGACTTCGAAAGCTCCTCTTTCGGCTCCAAGCTTTTCTTCAGATCCAACACACGCTGAGAAATGGAAAGCTCTCGTCGCAATCTATCGACCTTGAGCTTTGCCGATGCAAACGATTCTCGTTTGCTCTCGATTTTCTCGATGGCCGATTCCAACCGTTCGATTTCTTCCCTCGATGGTTCGCCCTTCGTGACGGTCTCGAGAGCAACCTTCTTCCTGGCGTCAACCAACAAACGCTGCTTATTCGTCGCGCTCTCCTCAGAGAGGACCAGATTATCGAGAGCTGGCCAGATATCCAAACCCCTCCAACGCACCACATCGGCTTTCAATTGAGCGCTTTGTTGGGTCAAGATTCTTTCCAGATCGCCCTGCCGAACGAAGCACGTTCTCGAGAAATCCTCCTCGTTCATTCCCAACATTTGAGAAATCTCGTCTGCCGCTTCCTTGACCTTCCGGCTTCCTCCGTCAATCACGATCTCCGTTTGACCTCCGAAAGACCTCTGGATGACGGCCGACTTTCCGCTATCGAATTGGAGCGCAACGCCAACTTCCAATCGATCGGATCCAGCGTGAATCAGCTCGTCCGTTGCTTTCACCGCTCGGCCTTGGCCGAACAATGCAAACCGAATCGCATCAAATATTGCGCTCTTTCCCGAACGATTCGACCGACCGCCTTGTCCTTCATACTGGCCGACGATTCCAATCAACCCGTCCTTCAATCCGTCGATGACCCAATTGTCTTTGAACGGCATCCAATTGCTGACCATCAAGCCAGAGAGAAAGAACCCTTCCGGAACCTTTCGATGAAAATCCTTCCCGTCTAGCTTATCGAGAAAAATTCTCGCCCTCGCCGTTATAACTTCCTGCTCAATATTCTTGGATGGCTTCATGCGAAGCCAAACCTCCAAAGCACTCATCGGATCGAGATTGTCCTTCATCTCCTCCATTCGCTTTCGGCTCTCGCGAATGACAATCCGATCGGGAGGACGAATAAATAGAACCTTCAACTTCAATTTCGAGACCAACGATTCCAACGCTTCATTGGCCAGCGACTCCTCGCCTGCGCGATATCTCTGCTCGATTTTGACAATGCTATTCTTCGGCACATCGTCAACGCGCGGCTCAGTTTTCACGTTGCCATCGATCACCTCTTGTCGGACTGTAACCAAATCGCGAGAGGGGAGAGGAAAGAATTGGATGTCTTCCCGCACCAAATCGGTCGTTATTTTTCGCGCCTTGACTTTGCCCATCTATACCTCCAAAATCGCGAACACTTGCTTTCCGTCAACCATTCCAAAATCCGTTTGGATCATCGAACCGGGCATCACAATGTTCTTCATCGTCTGTCGCTTGTGGATGTGTCCGTTAAGTATCGAGCATGGTAGATTTCCCGCGAGACCTTTGGGGATGGACAATTTCGCTCCCCTCAAAACCGCTCGCTCACTTCCGAATGAAGCGCCTTCCACGTCCAAATGACAGAACGCGGCTTTCACTCTTTCTTCCTCATTGTTCGCTTCGACAAACACCGAATCGATGAACTCCTGCGCACTATTCCATCCGTGGAGCTTCTTAGAGATCGCATCCGTCGTATATCCAGCGCAGAGAAAAAGACTATCCTCGACAGCTAACAAACATGGTTTAGACGGGAAGAAATGCTCTTTGCGAAAGCGCACCTTGCGAAAAGGCTCAAGAGCGTCTGGCAAAGGAAGAACTTCCGACGCTCCTCGATTCTTGCCCTCATCGATTGTCGTATAGAACCCTCTCCCAATGTCGTGATTGCCTACAATGAAAATCCCCGGGCATGGAAGCTCATCGATCAATTCCATCGCCGCAGCTACCAGCCTCGGATGCGGCTTTCCGTCATGAAAGAGATCTCCCAAATGAACGAACATATCGACCCCTTCGGCTGCCTCGATCAACGTCCGGAAAGCACGAATCGTATCATCAAAGAAATCATATCCGCCGATTGATAATCCAAGATGTGAATCTCCAGCAGCCAAAATCTTCACTTTATCCTCCGGCTACCAACATTTAGAAAATTGACATACCGATCAAAATCGTCGCTGTCCGTTCGGAAATGTTGACGGAGATCTTCAATCCCACCTTGAACGGATAGAATCTCTTCCTCCCCAGAGACGATTGTCACATGATCCATCTTGTTCCGCTTTTGCTTCTTTATGACTCCTCGCTGGTCGCCTTCTTCAATCGCCTCTCGAATCAGATCGAATCCGGGAGGGGCGTCGCCTTCACCTGTTCCCGTGAAAATGCTCCCGGCTTGATTGGTCATCCCATCGCTCTTGTTCTTTTCCATCTCGTAAAAGAATTGTGTCGCGACGACCTTTCCGCTCTCGATAATTTGTTTGCTGTGTGTACATTCGACCCTCTGAGATACATCGTACAAGAGAGCCTCTCCAAGCGTCACCTTGCGTTGCTTGGCAAATTTGGAAGCTCCGATATTTTGTCTTTCTTGAAGAACAATGATGAACGAGGAATTGGAACGATAGGCTTGCGGAACGATGATCTTGCTCCACAGACTGACCCATTGGGCCTGCATGGAATATGACTTCTTGATTCCGTCCTTCAGAAGCTCGTCGAATTGTTCTTGTGGGATCAACTTGGTCAGCGTATCGATAACGAAGCAGCAGCCGATCTCATCTTGAATCAGACCCTTCTCTTTCCCCTTCCGGAGATTGTCCAGATTGCGCTGAATCTTCGAGAACAGCTCATCGAGATTGGCTGGCATATCAAACAGCGTTCCCTCTCCAAGAACGAGACGGTTCAGCCATCGCTTTTCTGCTGCCCACTCTGCCTCGTAGATCACGGGAATATGACCATGCCGCCTCGCGGATTCGGCCAAGCCGGCCGCTAGAATGCTCTTGCCTGTTTGGTTCTTCCCGTGAACAGCCATCATTCTCCGAAGAGGATGCCCTCCCAAACCTGTTGCTCGATTGTAACTGGTAAAGATAGTCGGAACGTATCGCTCTTCCTCCATGCAATTGACTGTCGTCATCCCCTTCACACCATCGGCCACGATTCTTAACGCTTCCAAAGAAGCACTGGCGGTTCTCTTTTTCTTCATTCCAAACCCCACGTCTTCTTCAATTCGTCGATTGAATAATAGATCTCAACTCCATAATCTTCAGCCAGCAACAAATCGAGCTGACATTCCGCACTCAGCTCCCATCCCGGAACGAACAAAACAGCGTCACATCGTTCGATTAGAGATTCCGCCAAGCTGGAAATATCACCCAAAGCGTATCCCATAGAAGAAGCATACTCAGTCCACGGGTGAACTGTGATGACGGCGATGTCTTCCATCATCAATTCACATCCGCTGGCTATGGTCAAAGCGTCGTTAGGCAAGCCCGAGAGATAAACAATCGAGCGGTGCATTTGAACTCCTTTCTCGAAGAAAACAAATCTCCCGACCGCTGATCGATCGGGAGATTTGTTTACGGTGTAAATGGATCAGTAGGGAACGTCATCCTCTCCGAGCTTCTCGCCACACTCGGGGCAACGACCGGAGTTCTTCATCGGAACCACGAGCGCCCCACAATCCTTACATTTGATTTTCTTCACCTTCTGGTCATCGTCATCGTCGGCCTTCTTTTTCTTGGCCTTCGGTTCATCGTCATCACCGTCGACCTTCTTTTTTGCCTTCGGTTCATCGTCATCGGCCTTGCGCAACTTGGATCCACACTGGCTACAAAATTTTGTATCCGCTTTGTTTTTGAACCCACACTCAGGACAATGGATCTTCGCCGGCTTCTCGTCGCTCGAATCATCATCGTCGGTCTTCTTTTTCGCCTTCGGCTCATCGTCATCATCGTCGGTCTTCTTTTTCGCCTTCGGTTCATCGTCATCATCGTCGGTCTTCTTTTTCTTGGCCTTCGGCTCATCGTCATCATCGTCGGTCTTCTTTTTCGCCTTCGGCTCATCGTCATCATCGTCGGTCTTCTTCGCCTTTCCGCGCTTCTTTCCGCTCTTCTCGAAAAAGAACTCCGCGAATTCTT
>Ga0315273_10002188_pt1 | contig 22867 bp, 14 predicted proteins | sample YL17G02_0_MG_FD_205753 | JGI IMG/M metagenome (GOLD analysis project Ga0315273, IMG submission 205753) | Sediment microbial communities from Yellowstone Lake, YNP, Wyoming, USA - YL17G02_0 | ecosystem: Environmental > Aquatic > Freshwater > Lake > Sediment | place: USA: Wyoming | collected...
GCAGCAGTACGTCGATCCACTCGTCCCGTGTGAACTCGCTTCGCCCCCGGAGGTACTCGCCGAAGTCGGCGCTGGCGATCTGGATAGGGGCGAGCCGATGCAGGACGAACGGCCTGATCGCCCCGTCGGATCCCAGCGAATCGTCGTAGGTCAGCTCGATGTTGGCCCAGACTCCGCCGGTCAGCAAACGCTCGTGCTTGTAGACAACCTCGTGGTCGATGTGGACCTTGTCCAGGCCGCACGTGGCCAGCTTCGCCCAGAACTTCCCGCCCTGGACCTTCTCGTCGAACGTCGCTGTCACCAGGTCGATCAGCTTCAGTGAGCCCATCCGCTGGAGCCGGGCCTTGATCAGCTCGGACTCGTCGCCGCGGACAATCCGCTCGGCAATGGCACTCTTGACCTGTTCCAGCCCATTGCGGATCTCCTCTTCGTTCGTCGTTGAGCAGTACTTGCCGAGCAGGTACTCCAGGACGTACACGGGGATGTTGAACCCCACCTTCAGCCGCTTGACCAGATCTTTGCGGACGATCCGTCCGGGGAAGGCGCTCGCCAGTTTTTGATCCAAGTCGTCCAGCATTATCTCGTTCGCCATGGGAGCTCCGCCTCTAATCCCATTCACTCACACTAATTGCCAACGTCACCTCACGACGGTCAAGGAGTTCCTCGTCGTCGGCATCGACGGCCTGGAGCAACACCTTCGCCCCAGCAGCCGCTTCGGCTGTCGAAACCTTGGCCAACTGCGCCGCCTGGATCTCTCCTCCGGGCTCCACCGACACCGGTTGCGACCGGAACAGCAGTTTCCCGCTGCCGTCCACTACCTTGACGACAACCTGGCGACTCAGCAGGTTCTCATCCACGCCGCCAATCAGAGCCCGCTGGCCCGCGGGGCCTACCTCCACGCGCTGCGCCAAAGATGTGATCTGCGCCAACGGTTTCAGCACAACCTGTACCTTCCGAGCCTTCTTCGGCCACTCGGCCACAACCACTGGAATGATAAGCTCCTGGAGCGTTGCTCCACCATGGAAGAAGCCCAGGCCGCCGTACGTCTTGAAGCTGGCAACGCCACGAGGAATGCAGCAGTCCATCTGGCCGCCCGTGACGCTCAGCTTGATCGAAGCCCCCTCTTCCAGCTCGTGGCCAACAATCGCCCGTCGCGACTCCCAGCGAATATCGCCCGTTGGCTTGGGAAATTCACGTTCGTCGGGGGCCGGATCCCAATGGAAGAAGCCGTGGTCGGTCACGACCACGACCGTGCTATACCCCGCATCGCGGAGCCGCCGCATTGCGTAGGCATAACGTTCCAGGTGCTCCTGGGTGCCAGTCAGTTTCAGGCGCCCCTCGTGCCCATCGGTATCGAACTCGTCGCCGAAGACGAACACGAGCCTGCCCAATGCCTTTGCCGAGACTGGCGCCGACTCAGAAGGGGCCAGCACATCCGCCACATTCAGAATGGCCTTGTCTTTGAGCTTCAGGTTACTGCACAGCCACTGGCGCCGTTGGTCGGCGATGGCGAGGTTTCCCTCAAAGCCATCTGTCGTTATGCGCCAGAAGGGCGAAGATTCGATGGCCTCCACCCGTAGGGCATCTTCCGAGACGGGCAGGCAGGCCGACATGCCAAGCGGAGTAATCGACGGGACAGGAGATCGACAGGCCGAGACGCGCGCCCGTGGGGCGGGCTCGCCTTGGTTCAGGGCGTCGGCCAGCCGGCAGCCCAGATCATATCGGCAAGCATCCAGCAAGAGCACGGCCACAGGCGCCTTTATCGACGCGCCAGACACCAGCTCGCGGATCGATTCGCCCGCGAGGGGAAGTCCGACGCCTCCTGTCCCGCCGGCAGCCAGCAGCTCAGAAAATACCGCATTCACGCGGTCAAGGTGCCGGAGGTACGCCTTGCGCAGCGTGTCCCGCACCTTCACCAGGCCGCCCAGTTCCATAGCCGCATGGACACCCTCACGGAAGAGCTTTTCCCCGGCATGGTCCACTTGCCACCCCACGGTCGTGAACCAGCGGACCGCATCCTCGGTCGACTTCCAGCCCTGTTCGGTCCCGTTGTGCTCGGATATCAGACTGGCAACTTCGGCCAGTTCAGCCAAGCTGCCCCAGGGAAAGGTCGCCTTGGCCCGGCGGCCCCAGAAGGCCCTGGCGTGCTCGTGGTACGCCTGATGTTGGCTCTCCAAGTGCCTGGCCAGTCCCTCGACAGTCTCCACGGTGGCCAGTTTCTTCACCTCGGCCTCGTACAACCCAGCTTCCGCTGCCGGCGAAAGCAGCGGTCCAGGCAACGTGCCCACGTTTCCTGCCCAGTGGGCGAGCGATGTCAGACTGTCGGCTTGAGGGGCGAGCTTCTCGAATGCTTCCGCCAGATCGACCTGTTTTGTCCAATGCGCCAGCAGCTTCATCGCTCGGTTACGAGCCGCGCCAGCCGGTATGATTCGCGCCGGCTCACCTGGGGGGTTGTCGGGGCATTGGATAGCCGCGTCAGTGCAAAGCAGCGCCGCCAGCGCTTCCCGCCGCCACGCCTCCGCGCTCCCGGCCTTGGGTGCCGGCAGGCCAAAGTCTTCCATCACCCTCCTCGCAAAGACGGCGAAGCGGTCTTCGGCGACCAGCTTGCCAAAGTCCGCCTCCGCCCCCGCGAGCACCTCCAGGATGCGATCGTCATCGACAAGGGTCCCCTCTGCTGTCCCTACGGTCAGTTCCTTCCAGGCATCCCGCGGGCGGTCGATCCACTCCTTCATGTGGGCCGGCAGAAGCGACGCTAGCTCAGCCAGTTGCTCGGGCGATATTTCCACGCCATACTCGGCCAACGCCTCAGCCGGCGTCCACTGCTTGACCGCCGCAGCCTGGAGCTCAAAGACCTTGAAGTAGCCGATCTCCGCCCAGGCTACGGGCAACCAGACGACCCGCGGCGCTCGTGGGGTCGTGTGGAAACGCTCCCGTAGGAGCAGTTCGTGTACCTCCTCGGCCCACAACTCAAATGCCTCGCCCTCGGCAGCGGCCGTAAGGAGGTCGCGCCACTCCCTCTCCGGATCGCACCAGACTATGAACGGCGGCGGCGTGGACTTCCGGCCCAGTACGGCCGCGATCTGCTCGCGCAGCCAACCTCGGAGCGAATCTGTCGAGCTCATGCGTGGTCCTCCCATGGTCTCTGCTGGTAGAACTCCTTCTCCTTGGCGTGGCACCCCAAGATGATCTCCTTCCGTATGCGGAATGTCGCGTCGCGGAGCCGCACGAAGTCATCGAAAGTTTGCGGCCGTATCGTGCCGTCAGGCAGTTCGTATCTGTTGCCGAACCCGTTGCACGCCGAGCAGCATATCACGGTGTTCCAGGCATCCTCCAGCCAATCCTTCCGGATGCCCGCATTCTCTCCCGCTCGGACGGGGATCACGTGGTCCACTGACAGGAGCAGCCAGTGCTCGTAGGCATCGACAAGGTTCGTGTCGCAGTAGGCACACGTCGTTTGGTGGCCTATTCGCTGGAGCTTCAGTCCGTAGCCACGGCGACACTTCCCCTTGGGCAACCTGCCGATTGGCTCCCGGCCGCCTTGAAGATAGGCATCGAAGGGCATCATTGCTGCGCTCCTTCCACGTCAGTTGGCTTCCACCATCCCGGCTGGGGCAATTTGCCTTCGCGGCACCAGCGGCGTTCGTCGGCGCGCCAGTCGGCGCGGTCGGCGATGGCCGTGTCCAAGTCCTTCGAGGCCAGCACATCCGCCGCCAGCAGACCAGCCCGTTGGAGCGGGGCGATGTTCACCCGCACGCCGTCGTTAATGTCCGGAACGTAGGCGATTTCCTGGGCGACGAAATCCGCCACGGTCCGTGGCGGGGCTTTCAGGCCGTCCACGCTGGAGATTTCATCATACATCGGTTGCGATGCCAGCCACTCTCGCCATCCGGCGGCCTCGGGGCATGTCCACTCCCGTATTCGGGCGGCCAGCCCACCGGCAACTTCCTCGATGCGCTTGATCTTGGCCTGGAGGGTTTTGCGGTGCAAGGAGACCTCGGCAGGCGATGGCTCTGGTTTGCTGACGTCCACGCCATCGCCAGGGCCACCGTTTCCGCCACTTCCGGGCAGGCCGGGAAGCCCAGGGGCGCCGGGGTTCGTGACAGTTGAGGCGCGGCTGCTGTCCCACAGGCCGGCGGCCTGCCAATCCTCTTCCTTCAGGGCCTTGAGCTTGGCCTTCAGGGGCTTGACGATTGCTTCGTCCAGTTTGGCTCGCCATTCATCGCAGGCCAGGTGCAGGGCATTGCCCACCATGTCCTCGTGCTCAGGCCCGATGAGCGCCGCCAGGGATGGGGCGTCGGGGTCGGCCGGTGGAGATTCTGGCGCCGCCGGTCCCACTGCACTACAGTGGCGGTGAAGGTGAGCCATGGACTCTGCCACCCAGGCGGACAACTCGGTATGCAGCCCCATTTCATCCGCATCGGCCCGCCAGGCCACAAGCGGCCCGGCCTCGATAACCCCCGCCAACCGGCGAAGCCAACGCTGTTTCAGGCACAACGTCGCATCGTCGATGGCGTACTGGCGTAAGGAAGTTCTCGACCCCTTGGTGCCGAACCCCTCGGCGATGACCTCAGCCAGGGCCTCGTCGAATGACTTCAGCTCGTCGATCCTATTGGCGAGCTGGACCTTCCGGGAATCCTGCTCGGCAGTCAGTTCGCGCAGCCCCTCCAGCGTCGTCAGTTCCGTCTGGAATCCGCCTCGCATCGTGCCGATGTACTGGCTGCGAATCTTGGGCAGCAAGTCGCCGTCCAACTTGTGGCAGTAGACCAGGCAGGAAAACACCGGCCCGGGCGCCGGGCCTTTTCTCCTGCCACCGGCGGGCGTCGTGGAAGTGAGCTGCCAAGCGATGGGCCGCTTCTTGAACTGGGACACGTGCCTCCTGACAAAGCCATCGCTCAGCCAAGCCTCAAGCGGCGTGCCCACGAACTCTTCAAACTCCCGCTCGATGGCCTGGACGTTGCCGTCGGGAAAATCCTCGGCGATACGCTGCCGCAACCGCTGGACCAGTGTCTGCTCCCCAGCAGCCTCGGTGATGGGGATAACCCCATCGCGGTCGGCCCAGTCGGGAACTGGCTCGCTTGCCTCGATTTGCTTCGGCCAGCGGTGGCCCAGCAACCGAAGCACCATCACAGAGAAGCGATCTGCATTAAATCGTTTGCGTTCCGGCACACAGACAACGCCCTCTCCACGCAGCTCTTTCAGCAGCCAGTACACGGAAATTGGGTGGACTTGGAGCTTCTGGGATAGCTCCTCCAGGAATGTCTCGGGGGGAATCGGAATGCAAGCAGTCGATGTAGACTCATCGCTTTCCTCGTCATCATCATGTTCATGCAATCCTTCTTTGTCCTCCCCATCCTCATCCGGGGCTTTGGGACCCTCAGTGAAAAGTGATCTAAGTTGTCGCTTAACTGCACCAATATCTTTTGCTGAAAGCTCCCTGCGCGGATGCTCAGCGAGTGCTATGCTCAGGGCTTCAGGCGTCCGGACACCTTCAACGAAGAAGTCATCCGTCCGATCGTAGCCTCGAAGCATGGGATACCATCCTGCCGGGGTACCTGTCTCTGAAAGTATCTGCCTTTTCGTCTCTTCCTCAAGTTCGAATAGCCTCAAGACTATTCTGTCGCACTCTCCGGAAGCGGCAGCAAGGTAGGCGGCTGCTCTTTCCAAATCATCGTACTCAATGCTGCCGTCAATGGCGGAGTGCGGTTCGGTAAGCTCGGCCGAGCGCAGAAGACCTTTGACTAGCGCGGCAAATTCGCCAAGTGACGACAAGTCATCATTCGGAGGAACCAGAGGCAGCCTTCGAACGTAACCTTCGCTGAATTCGGGCCCAGGTACGAGAGCCCGCAGAACAAAGGATGCAAATCGGCTGTTTAGGTACGCCAAGTGCAGAAAGAGCCTATCCTCACGCTTGGGGTATAATCCCGACCCTTTAGCACCAAAAACAGCTTTGGGTGGCAGAACGCGTGCATCCATAGTCCTCTGGGCAAACTTCGTGTACGTCAACCCTCGACGATAGAAGAAATCTCTTTCCGCCATGGCAAGCATCCATACATTAGAATACGGGCGCCCAGTGCGCGGGTCGATCTTCGACTTTATCCTGATCCCGTGGTTTCTCCAGTCAACTATCCAATAGTGACTTCCTGCCCAGCGCTGGAAACCACCGCCTTTGGAGAAATAGAACCAACCTGGAGCCAAGCAGCAGAGCTCCCAGCGGAAACGAAGGAACCGGTCGTCATTGGCTGATGCAAGGCCCTGTAGAACATCGCATTCGTCCCCAAACAATCGCTTCTCTAACAGAAGTGTCACTACGTCATCCCCAAGGAAATAAGTTAGCGGGCTTCCAGGGAGTCGGCGAAGAGACTCCTGAAGAACTTGGAAAATACGTGGGCCAGTTCTGCTTGAGACACATGCCTGAAATGTGGCCACCTTCATAGCGTAATCGCCCACGTCGTCCAAACGCAAGGCGAGTATTCTCTTGCCGTCAAGAGGAATGCCCTTATGGGCAACGAAAAGGGCAACAGACACCACCTGGCCAGATATCTCGCTGAAAGCACCCGATCCCAAGTGCGCCAGCGCCTCGATGTGAGCTGAAGACAAGATGCCGTCGGCGTCGGTGCGGAATTTTGAGTAGCGAGAGAGGAAAAGCCACGAATGCTGCGTTACCATGGCCAGTCGGCCATGGGGCTCGGTAAGCTCAAGACAACGCAAGACGAAGGCCGCATAAAGGTCACGTTTGCCAGGGGCGTAATGGGCTTCCACATAGGACTTGAGGACGGCCCCCATACTATTTGAGCCCATATAGGGCGGGTTGGCGGCCACAACGTCATAGCGGCGGCGAAGCAAGTCGGCCAGGATCAGGCCCTTCCCGGCGGACTCCCCGAAGAAGCCTTGAGCTGGGTCAGCGGCGCGGCTCTCAGCGGCGAAATGCTCGATCAGTGCCGCCAGCACCCGATCGCGCCAGGCCTCGTAGGTTTCCGTCCCAACCGGCAATCGATGCTGGACAGGCGCCTTGCCGTAGAGGCCAAGCTGAGGGCCAATCCCGCCTGAGGCCTGTTTGCGGTCGTAGTCTGCCTTCAGCTCGCGCATCCGCCGGTCGAGGGGCTCTTCGAGCTTCAGGAGTGAGCCGAGTTCTGGTGCGTTTCCCAGGCTGGCAAAGATGACCTCCAGGGCCGGCCGAAAGGGCTGGTCTTCCGGGTGCTTTTCCAGAAAGGACTCAATATGGTCCACGCCCTTGGGCAGGCGGATGTTGGTGGCGACCAGGTGGTGGTGAAAGGTCGTCAGATCGCCGGGGGCAAGGTCGGGCGCCTTCTCCCTGGCCTTCATCCAGAGGGCGGCATGGGCAATCTGGACGGCGCAGCCGTCGATGTCGATGCCGAAAAGGTTCTCGTTGAGGATGGATGCGGCGATTTCCCGTGGTGCCGTCAGATGCCCTTCCGCCTCGTACATCGCGTAGAAAAGATCGAACGCCTCCAGGAGGAAGTGCCCGCTGCCACATGCCGGGTCGAGGAAGGTGACCTGGTTGACGGGTTTGATCTCTGTAGCCACGCGGTCGGCATCGCGAACGAAGTATTCCCACCGCCCGGCCAGGGGGCTTTCCGGGTGCATGCCCATCCACGTGGCGCCGAGGGAATTCTGAACGAGGAACTTGACGATGTAGGACTCCGTGTAGAGGGAGGTCTTCGGGACAATATCCGCCCCCTCGCACTTAAAGCCCTTCTTGGTCTTCAGCAGGCCATCAACTCGATCCTTCTCATCCGCCTGGTAGTACTGGTAAGTCCATCCCAACGCATCCGGTGCGGCAAACACTTCGTCAGTGGCGGGGGCTTGGCTGCGGAGGGCTTCCTTGCCTGACAGCAGCGCGATGCAGCGTTTGAGCGCAGCGGGGCTTGGGCGCAAGGCAACGGCCGGGGAGGCGGGATCAAACAGCTCTGGCAGCTCGCGAGCCCGTTCGGCGAATTGGTCGAACAGAACGGCGAAAAGGCCGTCATCCTCGCCGCTCACAGCGCCGGGGTTCTTGCCAGCGAAGCGGTGGTGGACGAGCGAACGGCCGGCGTAGGCATCCTTCTGGAGGATAACCTCGTCGATGATTCCACGAGCCTCCATGCACCGGAGGGTCAGCAAACGGTTTGCCCAGGTATAGGCCGACTCGCGTACGAACTCCCCGACGGCGTCCGACAGAGATACGCCGGCTTCCGCGCGGAGCTGGAGGTAGCCATCGACAACGGCACGGGCGGCTCGGTCTTCGGCGGAAAGCTGCGGGAGATCCTCGACGCTCTTGGCGGGCCGGTCGCGCCAGACACCAAGCTGGTTGAGTCGCCGGTCCAGGTCGCCTGGCATCGGGCGGCGCTGATCGTCGTAGGCGCCCTCCAGGATATGCCGAAGCTCCAGGCTGAGGGCACGGAGTATCTTCTTGAGGTTCGGTTCCATCAGAGTTTATCAGCTCAATTCCACCTGGTTTCCGTCGGCGAGTTCCTTGCGAACGCTCTGGTCAAGGCGGTCACGGACATCGGCCCACTGCTGTTCGTTTTGAATCGGGACAGTTGATGCGATTTCCGCCATGCGGATGCGCTTGACGGGCTTGGGCTTTTCTCCTTTGCCCTTAGCCGTCCGCTTGGTGCGTTCCTGCTCAATGAGAATGGCCAGCTCGCGGCGGAGACGCTCTGCCCGTTGGGGCAGAGCGGCTACCCGGGCGGGCTGGGACTCCTGGTCGATAGAGGCGATGAAAGTGTTTAGTGGAGTCGCCAATGTCTCCTGGACCTCTGCCGCTGGAAGGGCGGCCGCGGCCAGGGCCTGGGGCAAACCGGCAATAGCGTCTTGCGCGACCCGGCGGGCATCTTCCCGCCACTGCGTAAGCTGCCGGGTTAGTTCCAGCTCGGCTGTCGCTTTGCTGTTCTGGAGGTCCTTCCATGTATCCTCGGCCATGATGCAACCACTAGCGAGGGCGGTGTTCCAGTTGCGGAGGAAGGACCTGCACCCGCCGCCATCGGGCAGGAGGTGCTCCACGGAGCCAACCCCCTCGGCAAAGCTCCGCATGCTGGTGAAGCCCTGACCACGCTTCTCGACAAAGCTGCCGACCGAACGAATTGCCGCCACAAGGGATTCCAGCGTGTCTTTGCGGGAGTGAATCTCGCCTACGCGGTGCACCGGGTTTGTCAGGGCGAGTATCTTCTCCATCGCATCGGCGCCCTCAATGAAGTCCGGCGGCAGGAGCAGCCCGGCTGGCTGGGCCCAAAGCTGGGCGCGGCGGGCCTGGCCGAGAAGGTCTGTCGCAAATGTTTCCATCTCGGCGGCCAAGGCGGCCGGCGTCTCGTCAATCTTCCGCTTGCCCGTGAGCTTGATCAGGAGCGAACGGACGGCGGTGAGCTCATCGGGATCGACCTGAGTGTCCTCCAGCACGAGCTCGACCTTATCGAACTGGCGGCTGACACGAAGGGAATCCTGGAGTTGCGGATCGGCAGGGTTGGTGAAGGGTTTCTTGTTGATGAGTACACGAAGGACCCCGGCCCGAGTCAGGGCGGCGAGTCCCACACGGACAGCCGCCGGATCCCAGCCGTATGGCGGCCTGGTAAACTCGTGGAGGAGGTCTTTGCCGAGTGTGCGCTCGTTTCGAGTCTGCCGCGCGGAGAGATACACGCGGATCGCGTCCAGGAGAGGGCATTGCGGATCGAGTTGGCCGGCTTTGTCCAGAAGCTTCAGATTGCGGACATCAAGGGGGAGGTCCTTGGCGCCGCGAAGCACTTCAAGGATGGCCCGCTGCTCGTTTGCGATCCGCACAGGCACCTTGTCGTACTTCGGATAGAGGGTTGGCCACAGGGCCGCCAGATCGTTGCGGAGCGCCTCACCCGGCGTCAAGTGGGGCTTGGGCGTGACCGCGTGACTTGCGCCGCGGAAGACGATGTGGGCCTGTCGAAGGCCATCGCGAAGGTCATCCCGCACCTTCATGCGGAGCTTCTCCAGGTCGCTGGATTCGCGGGTGGCCGCAAGCTGGTGGGCCTCCGCGGACTTGTGGGGATCGCCCTTCCATCGGTCCACAACGGCCCGCATCGCAAGGTAGTACTTGAGGTTTTGTTCGAAGCCGGTGATGCGGTCCGACAGGACAAACACATTCTGCTGCTCGTCGGGACGGAGGCTGATGTCCTCCAGGTCGGAGACCTTGGTCCCACCGAGAGCGGCCAGGACGGAGGAGACGCGGACCTCGATATCGCCATCCTTCGTAACTATCGAGCCATCGACGCTGATGCGAACCGGAAACTCGGCTCCCTTGAACGGAACGTTCTGGAAGCCCAGGACATCCACGTTCACGAAGTCCGTCAGCCCCCCAGCCAGATCCTGCCACTTCAGGCCTGCTGACTCCCCGGCTACCTCCTCTTCGAAGGTCCGGCGTTCGCCGGTGAGGAACTCGTACTCCTCCCCGATCCTGGCTACCAGCTTGGCCGTGATCAGCCTATTCAGTTCCGGCTCGACGCGCCCGCGAACGGAAGCCAGGTCGTCGATCGTGTGCTCGACCAGCAGACGGGCGATGTTGTCGATGGTCCGCGGGATGTAGGCAATCTCTCGGATCAGGTAAAGAACCTCGGCCACGCGGCGAGTCAGTAGCGTGCCACCGGGAACGATTTCCTCAATCCGGCTCAGCTCACGCCGGGCCTCGTTGGCGACTTCACCCTCCCCGGAAAGGTTGTGGTATAGCTCGTCAAAGGAGACTATCTCACCGACAGCGGCATCGAGGTACTTGCGCCGTCCGGCGCGGAGGATGTCCTGCGTGATGGCCAGGAGAGTGCGGGTGGAGCCGGAGAGCTGCTCGCCCCGGCCGCCGGCGCTACGCAGGCTCTTGACGATTTCAGGTATCAGGTGAATCTGATAGGGGAAGAATGGGTAGAAGATCGCAAAGCGGTCCTCCGTGCAGTCGGGCAGCTTTTGGCTGGTGTTGGCCAACTGCCCCAAGTCGCGCAGCACGCCGGGGTTCGCTTGGTACACGCTGACGACCTCATTCTTCCCGGGGAGATTCTTGCGGAAGATGCGGTCCTGAAGTACCAGCTCGATGTTCTCGGTGGTCAGCTTGACGCGGAAGCGGAAGCGGCCCTCGATCTTCTTCATGTCGCCTTTAAGGGCGCGGGCGTTCTGGTAGATGGAGCCCATGTCCTCGTGCGTGGTAACGAAGACCCAGATCTTGCCCTGCCCGACGGCTGCGGCCTCTTCCACAAAGGCCTGAAGCTGGGCCAGTCGCCCGGCGTCGTCCTCTATCCACTGGCCGGACTCGTCGAGCACCAGCACGAGGCGACACGGCTTACTGGTCTGCTCTTGGCGGGCATCGAGGTCGTCAAGGATCGTCCGGACCAGAAACTGCACGTTGTACAGCTCGCCATTCTTGGCATTCTCGAGGGCCTTCGCAACATCCTCCGGCTTCGAGAATACGCTGGAAGCGACTTCGGAAGCGGCTTGGTAGAGTGGCCGCGCATAGAACCCAGGGTTCCGCTGGATGTCCGCCCACGGCTTGCGGGCTAATCTCTCCGCGGCGGCGTGGAGATCGTCGAGCTTGCCCAGCTTGTCGAGTTCAGCCTCGATCACGCGGGCGTACAGGAAGTTGGCCCCGTAACCTTTCGACTGATAGAACTCGGTCAGGAGCAGCCGGGGCAGCGGTGTAGTCTTGCTGTCTGAGAGCGTGTTGAGGTTGAACGCTAGCACACGGGTGTCGCACTGGCCGAGGCGTGAAAGGCTGCGCAGGATGGAGGTGCGGTGGGGAGCGTCGGCAGGGATGCGGCTCTCGAACCGCTTGGCCGCGAGGATGCCGTCCAGCGTGCGGTTCTCGCACAGCAGGGCCGCGATCTTGGCCAGGTGCGACTTGCCCGACCCGAAGTAGCCGGAAATCCAAACACCCATCTCCTCTGTCTGCTGCCGGAACGTGTCAGTGTAGTGTTCGAGGAAGTCGTCCAGATGGGTCTCGATGGTGGGGGTGACCACGTAACTGCCGATCTCCCCGGCCAGTTTGCGCTCATCCCGGCAGTCGCCGACCTTGATGACCGGCTCGATCTTCTCTTCTACCTTTGTCTCGAAGACATCTCGGATTCGCATGACAGCCTCCCAAACACCGTTAGCAGTTACATGATATCGCCCCGGTACATGAACTCGTTGCGGCGATTCACGAACGAGTACACGCGGGGCTCGACGAGCGTGCCTGGGATCAGGACGACTACCGGCCCATCCAGACAGGACTGCTCGCTGTCCCAGAGCCTCTGCATCACAGCCCGTGGACCGGCGGCTGGGAAGAGAGCGGCCAGGTTCTCAAGCACGATGATCCGCCTGCGTGAGCATGGCTGCAACGCGGTCCGCCGCACCTCCGCGACCACGGCATCGGTCCACATCACACCCAGCTCGCCCTGGGCGTCCGAGCCTGGCATGGCGTCCTTCATCGTCGCTACGATGTTCTCGCCGCCAAGCTCCGCCACGACAGCCATGGTGACGGCCAGGACGTCGATGGTACACATGTCGAAGTCGTCTGCCAACGTGCCCGCGAGGGTCCGCCACTCCTTTAGGACGGCTTCCTGCGCCTCCGGGGGATAGACGATGGCCAGGAAAGGCGCCCCCGTTTTCCGGCCGATGTGCTCGTACCGCGTCTTGAGCCTGTCGAAGGCTTCCCTGAGCTTCCAGCCCCAGTCCACCTCGGTCATGGCGTTACCTCCGGGGTGCGGATCAGCTCCAACATGGTCGTGCGGCCCCCCTTCTCAAAGCGAATCCATCGACGTTGGGAAAGCTCAGCCAGGGCCGCGGCCACGTCGGTCTCGGACCACAGGAACAGCCGCCAGTCGGGTGCTTCAAGTACGGCACGGCCATGGAGGCCTTCTGCTAGGAGAATGCAGAGCAGGTGAAAAACCGCCTCGTGCCCTACAGTCGGGCGCTGGATGTGCTTCAGCCTGACTCCGCGCAGCAGACCGAAGTCGCGCAGCGCCGCGAGATTGGAGGCGGCCAACTTTTTCCTTGTCACATCCCGCCACTTGCCGATCTCCGGGTGGTCCGGCGCCTGCTGGCCCAGGAACAGCAGGAAGTCGCCGGAATCGAGATGCGTCGCCTGCTGTCGCCAGCGGGCCCAGACTGGGCCGGTGACGAACTCGAACGTCAGCCGATCTCGCAGGGCATAGTGCAAGTAGGCAAGCGATACGAACTCCGGTGACTGCATGCCCTGCTTGGTGGCAGCAGCCATGGCGCGAGCAACCCAGCCCGGCAGTACGGATAGGTAGCGGTGGTGGAGCAGCCGCCCGACGGTCCGCCTGGTCTCGTAGGTAGCGCGTGGCAAGATGCTGCCGCCCATGACTGCTGAGCGCAGGTCTTCCAGGGCGACGCCGCTTCTGGCCGCGCTGAACAGAGCGAAGGCTTCCCTGAGTAGCGATCCCTTGGACGAGTTTCGGGAGGAGAAAGCGCCGACCTCCCGGACCTCATCAAGACCGGCCAATAGCATATGCTGTTCTCGAACCAACTTCGAACTCCAAGCCGAAGGCCCCAACGCCTTGCCAATGCCGAAGATGATATCCGGCCAAGAGGCGTTTGGCTACCGCCAACGAGAGATGTTGTCGTCGGTATCGGTGTCGGCGAGCCGGCTCGGGCAGTGGCAGTGGTTCCTAGAGCGGGCCGTCGGCTTCTGGGCTCGAAATCCCCCCTCAGGAACCGCTCGCAGCTGGCCGATTTGGCTGCCAACGTGCCCTCCCGGACGTAGATCGGACTAGATGACCGGCTTTCTGGTGCGAGGGGACTCTCCGGCCCTGGGCCGCGAGGCTTTTTGGCGGGGCCCCGCGGCTGAAGGCCCGCGCTGAGGGTACGATTCTCTCCACCTGGGCCGCCCCTCTGCGGTATTGTTGCAGCTTGGCATGGAATAGACCGATTCGGGTGGTGATACCTCCGGGTGCACCGCCCGGAGGTCGCCAATCGCCTCTTTCGGACCTCCGGGGACGTGGCCCGGAGATCGCCGACAGGTCTGTGGTCCGCAGACCTCGTATGTCTTTAGGGGGGCGTGCTCACCGACGTCGAGCTGACGCCTTCCGGATCCGCTTCTGCCGATTCTTCCACATGCGCTTGGGCATGACATCTCGCTCCGGAAGCGGAAGCTTCGCTGTTTGGGCAGCAGCGATCATGTCGCGAAGATCAGCCTCAAAATGCTCCGCCGGCAGGAGCGGGCGCAGTTCGTCCAGCTTGGGGCCGTGGCAGTCCTGTAGCGTTCTGCTGCTGTCGCAAGGACAGGGCATCAGGGGCGGGGCGAAGGCGTCGGCCAAGAGCTTCAGGAGCTTCATCGCCTTGATCACGCCGACGCCAAAGAACTCTCGGTAGTATTCGAGCAGGCCGAGAAGGCCGTGTGAGAGTTCGCCGTGCGGCAACTGGCCGTGCTCGCGGTAATACGTGTAAGAAAACAGGTACGGGATCAGTAGCCGGTTGGTGAAGTGGAGTAGGCTGCGGTTCTGGGCAAAGACGCGCATGAGCTCCACCGGTGCGGCGAGGCAGAGATTGCCCGTTTTGAGGAAGCGATGGAAGTCAGCGGGGATCGCCTCGGCTGTTTCCTTCGCCGTAGGCACCGATTCCGGATAGTCTGGTGGGATGGCGATCTGGACCCGGTAGGCGTCTCTGTAGGTGCGGCCCTCATGATCGATGGAGAAGCGAACCGTGCCCCGGACGAGCATCTCGCCGGTGTACTCCAGGGTAAGCTCGAGGTCGGGCTGTTCCGCCTGGACCTCAGCCACCTGGTCGATCACAAGTTGAACCACGTCTTCGCCCAATGTCACGCCTGCCAGGGCCTGCTCGGCTCGGTCACCTTGATGTTGGTGTACGATGGTTCGTCAACTCTATTGCCGCGTTTCGGCACGAGGATCACCGGAGCGCCCGGCGCTGCGTCGCCTCGCCCCACTTGACGGCTGGCGTACTTGGTCATGGCGGTCTTGGCGTCGCGCTGGCCATAGGATTCGGCCAGGTACGTGCCCACCTTGGTGAAGCCGTCGTCAGTGATGATGTACTGATACTCGGCCTCAACGGCATCGAGCCACTCGAAGAACAGTTCGGCCTTCCGCGGGCACTCCTGCCACTTGTCCGCGAAGTTCTCCAGTGGGTTCACGGGGTTTTCGACCCACCAGACGCCGTTACGTTGCTCGATATGTTGGCGCATTCCGGGCACGATATTGAGGACGGCCTCGTACAGATCCGCCTCGTTGTCGTAAGCCTTGGCCGCGAGGGTTGTGATGATGATGGAGATAGGCTTGTCGTCGTCACCGTTGTAGCGCACGTCCCGGTGGCGCTTCAGAATCTGGATCGCTCGTTGCAGCGGCGTGCGGACCTGGTAGTCCTCAATCTCCTCAACGGAGGCCCGCTTCTCCATGGCGAGAGCGGCTTTCGCCTCGTTGAGGCTTACCCGCATGCGGTCCTTGAACCACATGGCATAGCCCTTGGGATTGCTCCGCGTCGGGTCGTGGCCGTTCGCTGGCCACCCGGTCGGGTACTCAGGCGTCTTCTTGTCCGTAAGACGAATCGCGTGCTCAACGATGCCCGAGGGTATTCCAAGGCCGACAAACCACCGACTATCGTCCAGCACGCAGGGAAGGACGTCGAGGTGAAACTTCGAACCATCAGCGTATTGGATCGTCCAGCAGCGGCGCCCTCCTCCATTGGGGTCGAGTTTGTCCTTGTAGCGGCTGCCGGGATGCTTGAGACGGCGACCGACCATCTCCTTCAGTTGCTTCTGCGTCACCTGATCGGTTGTAAGGCCGAGCAGGCACACGGCATCCACGTCGTATTCATCTTCGCCAAGTGGACGAACAGCGGTGCCAAGCGCGAACGACCCCTGCGCATAGATCTCGGGATTGAAGGGGGCGAGTTCCGAGTCCTCTGCACCCAGCCAATCGCCCACTGCCTGATAGTGCTGCTTGGCCTCGTCGTACTTCGACGGGGGCACATCAAGGGTTTCCGCCAGGTCGCGCAAAATCTGGCTCACATGCTGTCGATTCCGAGTGCCGGTCATGACGCACCTCCCTGTGCAAGGTTGATGTCAAGGGCGTGAACGAACCCGCCCAGGTCTTTGTTCTCGTCCCACAGGCGCAGCGGCATGTGGGCCTTCGGCTGGATGGCACGCCCCAACTCCACGCACACAGAAACCGGTGCTGCGGGGAATACGTTCAGCAATGTACCAGTTGGATACCAATCCTTGATCTCGTCAAGGAGCGGCCTGATCTTGTCGCGAAATTGCCGAAGCTGCTTGGCGGATTTCAGGTAGTCGTTGTTGGGCTCAGGGATGGTGATGCGCCAGATGGCGGCATCGCTGCCTATCTTCGCGGATATGCGTTCGTTGGCGACGGCAGCGCTGAGCGCCAATACGAGGGCAGGTTCTCCGGAAGCCCCATCCGGCCTCTCAACAATATAGTCGAATCCCTCTGGGTGAACCTGCCACGACCACCCTGGCGGCAGCGGCTCGCGGTGTCGCTGGTAGACCTCGGCGGCACTGATGTCGCGCAGCAGATGTCCCAGAAGTATGAGCAGTGGCTGTGGTGCGATCGCGAAGATCGACAGATCCTTCAGATGGCCACGCTCATAGGGGGGCATGATCCGTTCACGCACAAGTGACCGAAGGTGCTCCTCCTCTTGCTGCCAGAAACGATCGCATGAGTCTGTGAGCTGGCTGTTACCTCTTCCCAGCTCGTGCGGGTGCGGAGAGGCGGGGCATCGTCCACTGGAGAGCACGGCGGTCGCTGCTTCAGGAAATGTGATCCGCGGGAAGAAGTCGCCGATCCGTGCCGTGTAGGTGAGGATCTCGGTCTTGCGGTCGCCCTTGATGCCAGTAACGGTCTCGATTCGGCCTTCGTGTTCGGCCTTGATGGCTCGCAGGACCTCTACGGGGTGGTCCGCGAGCCCCTCGTAGTCGATCAAGTGGTGATGGTCGTAGCACATCAGCATGAGGTTGCTGAATTCGGCGTCCAGTTGCTCAGACAGGATCTCGTTCCCACGGGGTCCGCCTGGCTTATCCGCGATGATATGGGCTACATTCGAACAGTTCATCTCAGCTAGGGTCAGATCATCTCGATATAGAAGCTTGTTGCAGCCTGGATACTGGCATCTACCGCCGGCCGCTATCCATAGCCGTAACTTCACCTTATCTGGAACGCTTGTATGTGACATAATTACCTATCTTGCCGGCACTTGCGATTCTTACCGTTGGCCGAGGCCACCAGAGCGTTTGGTTGGTGGTGGTTGGTGGAGATTCGTATTGCCATTCAGATACTCCTTGGTACAATTTTGGTCGAGCCCCATGCCCGACTAATAAATAACTCGTGCGGCATGAGCAGCAGGGACCAAACATTCGGGTTTTTCGTTAGGTTTTTCTAGCCATAGGGGTTTTTCTTGGTCTCGGGACCGTGCTGGGGCGAGTCTTCTAGCGTGAGTGGAATCGTGAAAGAGAATCCTGGGAACAACGCGGTCACCGACTTCGATGCCGACAAAGTGAGCATCCTACTCATCGGCACAGAGGACGAGCAGAATGAAGCTATCAGACTGATCGATAAGCACTTGCGTAAGCCTGTCGCTGGTGTAATCCGCAGAGTGGCGCCGAGTTTACGGGCCGAAGATCTGTGTGATGTGTATCAGGATGTCATACTGGCAATCCTCCAGTCGGCTCGCGAGCAAAGGTTTGACGCCAATCAGCCTCTACTGCCGTTCATCTTCACCATCGCTAGGCGGAGAGCCATCGACCGAGTGCGACGGAAGTCTCGCAAGACAGCAAATGAGCAGGTGCTCGATGTGATTGCCGAGACCCTGGTTGACACGAAGGTCGGAGAAGCCTGGCGTAGCGTAGCGTCGAAGCACGATGGCAGAAGGATGTTGGAGGCGATAGGGAGTACTATCTCCAGGCTGCCGGAACGGCAGAGGCTTGTGGCATCCGTGGTCGTCGATCTTTTCCCCGAAACGCCGACGTTGCAGCGAATTCAGGAGGAGGTCCACCGTGGGACGGGGGACCAGCTAACAGTCGTGGCGATCAAGAGTGCGTGGCGGGAGGGCCGCAAGAAGATACGCGAGCAATTGGTTCGCGAAGGATACACGGAGCGAGACTATGGCGACATCGAGTGAAAACACAAATGAAGAACGGGCGCTCGATGCCTTGATGGCGGCAGCCTTCCGTGCGGAAGACATAGAGCGGCCGCTGAGTGACGAAGAGGCCAGGCGTATCATGGAGAATCCGCCTGCCCTCAGCCCAGAGGATGAGCAGGTCCTGGCGGCGATGGGGCCGGACTTCGTGGACAAGCTGCTGAAATCGGCCGGGGCTGGGAGCCGCGACGTTGGAGAAGCCCACGAAGTCGTGGACGCAGAGATTGAGGAAGCCTATGCGGCCATGAACAGGGGCCGGGAAGGTGGCGAGCTGGACGAGAAAGCCCGCAAGGAAATCGAGCGAAAGAGGCGTGAATTACTCGGTGAGCCTGAACCTGAAGTTGGTCTGGATGAAGGGGCCCAGAATGGATCGTGAGCGTCTGGAGGAGGTTGCCTCTGAAGTGCGTGCCTCAATGGGGCAGCGCAAGCCGCCCATTGATGTGCTCGGCATTGCTCGCGAAGAGCGAATCCTTCTCGCCCCCAGCGATTACGGCGAGAACTTCGACGGCCGTATTGAATACCATCGCAAGAAGGGGAAGTTCATCCTCTTCTATCCCGCGTCCAACGCGTCGCATGGCCTGGCGAGGGTTCGTTTCTCGGTGGCTCACGAGCTCGGCCACTACTATCTCCCAGCGCACAGAGAACTACTTCTGGGAGGCAGGTTCCATAGCTCGCGTGCTGGATTCATCTGTGACAATAAACTCGAACGCGAAGCCGACCAGTTTGCCGCAGCTTTGCTCTTGCCCGATGAGACTCTGGCGGACCTGATCACCCGACGGAGTTTCCTGACGCTCAAGGATCTTCTCAAATTGGCATCGGAATGGGAAACCTCCGCCACATGTACGGCCATCCGGTACGTCGAATACACCCCGGAGCCATGTGCGGTCCTCCTTTCGCGAGGCGGGCAGATTCTATTCTACGTGCCTTCCGAGGACGCGGCCTATCGCGGCTTCCAGTACCTCGGGCACAAACACGTTCCCCCCAACACCGCTACTTCGCAGGTGATAGCTGAACCCGTCTTGGGGCAATTAACCGAACGGAATGTGCAATCCGAGGTCTGGTTCTCACAGCGCCGTGGTAGCTGCAAGCTGTGGGAGGAGGCATTCCCGCTCGGCTATACGGGCCTGGTCCTGACCATGCTCGCTTTTGATCTCGGCGAAGTGGACGACGATTAGTTGTCCGGCTCGCCTCCTCCACCATCCTGTCCCTGGTCCCATGTATCGCTCCAGCACCGGACCGTCTTTGCGAGGCTATACGGAGGCGATCTCTCATCGGGCCCCCAGCTCAGTCAAAACAGCCTTCAGCCCTGGCGCCAGAACGCAGAGGCCTCGTCAGGTCTGGCCCGACGGCACCATTGACCTCCGGGATCTTCAACCCGACGAGCTCTGCAACGGTAAGAGGGGCAGATCGAGCCCAGGTCTGTGCGGAAGGCAGATCAAATAATGACGCCTAAGACGCCCCAAGCCGGTCCGTTGACGGCCGATCCAAGCTGGTTGGCACCGATCAGTTAGGCGCTGACATCGCTCGCGCGTCCGCTGAACGATATCGGCCAAGTCGTGGCATCCACGGCCCTCTTGAGTTCAAGAAGCTGGTTGCGGATAGGGTCTTCATGTCCACACCGGCAGCCGCTTTCAGCCTGCCTGGTCCGCGGCGCATGACCACGCGACTGGCACGCTTCGTCGGTTTGCCACGGCCATGGGCGGCAGGGCAAGGCTTGGCACGAACGGCACGCAACTCGCGATAGTCTATTAAGGCCGGACCAGCAAACCAGGTCCATGAACGGGTGTTTGCCGCTGGAGTGTTTTGTCAGGGAATGGGTCTGCTATCTTGAGCAGCACGGCCATCGTGTCAAGCTGATCTCGAAACGTCCGGCCGTCTTGGTATCGCGGAACGGCAAAGGACGCGGGTATCGGTGGCTGCTGTGGTGCGTCGAAGGTAACGACGTGTTGCTGGTCGAAGACCAACTCAGGGCCATCCGGGCCCAGGCTCGGCTTGCCAAGAAGGCGAGGCAGCAATGCTTCGTCGTGGTCAAGTTCGGGCATCCAGGCGGTTGTGCTGTGGCGACGCCGGCCGCCCAGGCAGTGAAGGTGCGATTCATAAGCTCAAACAGGGGTGCGATTCCATGGGATCCTTGAGCAGACCTGGCGAGCGTGGCAGGGATTGGATATGGTCGAGAGGGAGCGGGACGAGGATAGAAGAACGGATTCTGATAGCGGTGCCTCCAGCAACGACGAGGAATGGCAGTCATTTGACTCGAAAGACACCGCCATCACGGGGATTCTCGACGAGAGGCTGGCCAACCTTAGAGAGGCTATCGAGGAGATCGACCTGGCCCTGGCCGGTCGAAAGGTCCTTAACCGCGAGTTCTTGGCGCAGATCGAACGCGAGGCGGATGAGGTCAGGGGCTACCTGAACATGCTCCAGCCGCCCTGGAGGATGGGCTTCCACCCCGATATCGAATTCATGCGCCTGAGCCTCCACAAGAGCCTCACCAGCCGGGCCAAGGACCACCGCACCGAAGAACTGAAGTACTGGGAAAACGGCGTCAACCTGGCCAAGGAAAGGCGAAAGTTCCTCGACGAGTACAAAGCCCTCCTCGCCACCAAGAGGAGGCTGCAAAGGGTATGAACATTGACGATGTCTTTCGAAAGCTCCGCCCGATCATGGGTCCGCAACTCGACCTATTGTGGCAGGAGTACCTGGTCTCGGATGGCGATACCCGCCAGACCATCGAGCGGACCTTGCGCATCGCACTCGCTCAGCGACTGAACGAGACGTTCGAAAGCGAGCACGTGCTCCTGAAGCCCCCGCCGGCCGACCTGGCGGCCGGTGAATACCCAGCCGGAATGGTCCACTATGGCCAGCATCGTTTCTACCCGTTTGGCCTGCGTGAAGGCGAACTGATCCAGCACGTCGGCATCTTCGGCCGATCCGGCAGCGGCAAGACCAACCTTTGCTACATGCTCCTGCAAAGCCTTTCGCAGGCGAATAAGCCCTTCCTGGTCTTCGACTGGAAGCGCAACTACCGCGATCTGACCAAACTGCCGGGTTTTGAGGACCTGGAGATCTTCACCGTCGGGCGGAACATCGCCCCATTCCACTTCAACCCGCTGATCCCTCCGCCAGGCACACAGGCGACGGTCTGGCTCAAGAAGCTTATCGAGGTGATCTGTCACGCCTATTTCCTCGGCGAGGGCGTCACCGTCCTGCTGATGCGGTCGATAGATCACCTGTACCGCCAGGCCGGCATGTACGACGGCCAAGCTCGCACGTATCCGACCATGGGCAACGTACGAGACTACCTCCTGGGCTACAAGGCCAAGGGCCGGACTGCTGGCTGGATGGAATCGGCCTTGCGTGCGGTGGAGGTGCTCTGCTACGGCGAGATGGGCAACGTGCTCAACAGCCCGCGGCCATTCGATGTCGTTGGCCTGCTTGACCGCAGGGTTGCCTTGGAACTCGACGCACTGACCAACGCGGACAAGACGTTTCTGATCGAATCGCTGCTGCTGTGGATTCACCACTACCGGCTGGCCCAGTCGCAACGGGAAGAGTTCAAGCACGCGATAATTATCGAGGAGGCCCACCACATCCTATTGCGCAAGAAGCAGGAGGCCACGGGCGAGGAAACCGTGACCGACATCATCCTCCGTGAGATTCGCGAGCTGGGCGAATCGGTCATCTGCCTGGACCAGCATCCCAGCCTGATTTCCAAGCCTGCCCTGGGCAACACCTACACCACCTTTGCCTTTAACCTCAAGCACCGGGGCGACATCGCCATGATGCAGGATTGCCTGCACCTTGACGGCGAGCAGGCGGGCTATCTCGGCCGGCTGGAGGTTGGCTGGGCGATGGCCAAGCTTCAGGGCCGGTGGTTCCTGCCTTTCCTGGTCAAGTTGCCGCTAATTCACGTGGACAAGGGAAGCGTCACCGACCTGGACATCCGGCAGAGGTTCCAATCCATGTCGATGCCCACAACCCAAGATATCGAACAGCAGGAACAATCTTCCGGAGTGATTTCCAGGCAAGAAGGAGATTCCTCGCCGCCCGGCGGGAAAGACGAGATGTTATCAGCTATTCCACTTGGAGCAAAAGAAGATGAAAAGATGGATAAGGATCGGTGCGCAATTAGGCTTACAACGCAGGAAAGGCAGTTTCTGAATCACATCTGGACACATCCAACCTTCACGGTCACTCAAAGATATTCTTCTCTTGCTCTTTCTTCCCGCGGGGGCACGGGGGTGCAAAAGAGTCTGCAAACTAAGCAACTTGTTGTTCCGCTGTCGATTTCCGTTGGACGAGGACGCATCAAGATACTGTCGCTTACGGATAAGGGGAAAGCCATCCTGGGTATTGCCGAACCGGACGCCGACAGGCTGGGCGGGCCGGAGCACAGGTACTGGAAGAGGCGCCTGACGGAACACCTGCGCGGTAACGGCTACGAGGTGGTTGAAGAGTTCGCTGTCGGAGGCGGCAAGACGATCGACCTGGTGGCAACGAAGGGCGACAAACGCATCGCCTTCGAGATCGAGACGGGCAAGTCCGATGCGGCTGGCAACGTGAAAAAGTGCGTGGATGCGGGAATGGATGACGTGGTTGTTGTGGCCACCTCGGCCCGCGTGCGGGAGATGCTTACGAGGAGCCTCTCACTGCGGTCAGGAGTGGAGATCCTCGATGGAAGCGGTGCAGTGCAACGGAAAGATGGGTGAAGACGAACCGGCATTGCCGTGGAGTTGCCCGTGGGCAGCTATGGCATGTGGTGGAT
>Ga0315273_10002189_pt1 | contig 22865 bp, 23 predicted proteins | sample YL17G02_0_MG_FD_205753 | JGI IMG/M metagenome (GOLD analysis project Ga0315273, IMG submission 205753) | Sediment microbial communities from Yellowstone Lake, YNP, Wyoming, USA - YL17G02_0 | ecosystem: Environmental > Aquatic > Freshwater > Lake > Sediment | place: USA: Wyoming | collected...
GACAGCGTGGGCGCCATCGTGGCCGCTAAGCTGATGCACGGCTACCCACAGAGGGACATCGCCGAGGAGATCGTCGCGGCGGAGGTCCCCTACGAGGGTAGAACCCTCATCGTCTTCAAGGCGAAGGGCCCCGGCGGAAGCGTCGGTAACCCCGACGAGGGGCTCATCAACATCCTCAACGAGCGCAAGGGGAAGGTCAAGATAATCATCACCGTCGACGCAGCGGGTAAGCTAGAGGGCGAGCCCGTAGGCCAGGTCTCAGAGGGGATAGGCGCCGCGATAGGCGGCAGCGGCAAGGAGAAGTTCAAGATGGAGGAGGTCACGAACAAGTACAAGATCCCGATGCACGCCATCGCCATAAAGCAGGGGATGGAGCACGTCGTCGCCCCCCTCGTCGAGCCCCTCTTCGACGCCACAGACAAGGCGGTGGAGTCGGTGAAGCGCATAGTGATGGAATACACGGAGCCGGGTGACACGGTCGTGGTTGCCGGCATAGGCAACACGATGGGGGTGGGTCAGTGATGGGCGAAAAACAGGGTAACATGGCGCCCGCTGCGGGGATGACCGCATCCTGGATCGCATACGCGGCGATACTAATCGTCGGCCTCCTAAGCCTCTTCAGCCTCTACATGGGCTTCATCAACTACGCGGAGAACGTTGACATCGCCATAATCTACATATTCATAGGCGCGGCGGGCTTCGCCGCCATCGGCTACATGCTCCTCCGCGGCAAACCAAACGTCGCCAAGCAGGAGCCCCTCGATGTCAAGAAGGTCGAGGTCTACACCACCCTCGAGTGCCCCAAGTGCCAGCAGAAGCGTGTCCGCGACTTCAAGCGCGGCGACTTCGTATTCAAGGACGACGAGCCCTGCACGCGGTGCGACGGCATGATGATGATAACGAAGATCGCCCGGAAGAAGGAAGAGGAGAAGAAGAAGGAAGAGCTTAGCTGGTTGTGACTAGGCAGCCGTCTCTCTGAACTATTACGGTGTGCTCGGCCTGGGCCACCGGCCCACCCGACTTTTCGAGGAGCTGCGGGTAACCCATAATACAGTGGCTGCTTAGGAGGTCCGCGAAGGCCTTCTGCCCCTCGGGTCCGGGGAACCGGGTCAGGATCCACCTGCTCGCGAAGGGCAGGGTCCGATACTCCTGCTGGATGTAGGTGAGCATCTGTTTAGGGGGGTCTTCTAGGTTTCGCTTCTTCTCGAACCTGTATATGTGACTGGGTGGGCCGTCCCTGACCTCCCCGACGGCGTTGCTGAGGACGGTGAAGGGCTCGATGGCGTAGACATCTCCCTCCTCGAGTCGGTGGAGATCGTAGCCCGCCACGTTGGGGATGCTCCTACCGGCGTGGACTATGTACCGTCCGAGCTTGTGGCCGGTGAGGTTCCTGATGGGTTTGAATCCCCTGTTCTTTATCGTGTGTTCTATCGTGGCGCCTATGTCCGAGGCTCTAACCCCGGCCTTCACGGTCCTTATGGCCACGGCGAGGGCCTCCTCTGCGGCCTTCGCCATCAACGTGAGGGCGGGGTCTAGGCAGATGGTGACCGCCGTATCGGCGATGTACCCGTCTATGTGGACGCCTATGTCGACCTTGACGAGCTGCCCCGGCTGGATCGTGGTCTGGTCCCCGACGGGTGAGGCGTAGTGTGCCGCGACCTGGTTTATGTCGACGTTGCAGGGGAACGCGACGCCGCCGCCGAGCTGCCTCGTGTGGGACTCGACGCGTTCGCATATGTCTATGGCCTTTACCCCGGGTTTTACCTCGCCGCGGATCTGCTCACGGATCTTGGCGGCGATCTTCCCGGCCTTGATGTATTGTTCCTCGGCTTCCAATGAGGGTCGGCTACTTGTTTGGGGCTGTGGGGGAAAAAGTGTTGCCCCCAAACCCAAACAAACAAACACACATTCTACACACATCTATACACCTAAATACATATACTTATAAGCTGGTAAGTATATATCTATATTTGCGGATAAGCAAAGTGAAATGAAGATGCAGACGCAAGGAATAGAGACCTTGGAAAGCAGCAGATACTTTGCTTACTGGAAGAACGCTTAACGCGTGCTGAAAAAATAAGGGTAGATGAAAGAAGATGGGTCGAATCAATGTAGAGCTCTCGGACGAGCTTGAGAAGAGGCTCAGATTTAAGACGATCGAGAGGTTCGGCGGGAAAAAGGGCGACCTCTCAAAAGCAATAGAAGATGCCGTGAAGAAATGGGTCGCCCCAGAGTAAGGCGTGAGAAGGGACGCACAAGTAGATAGCCCGAATTAATTAATCGACCCCCTCCGCTGGCGCAGTGCGACATAAATGCACTATTCGAAGCGCCCGCGGAGGAAGGTTGACGCATCTGTTTCTAACAGAAGCTAAGCGAGAAAAGAGGGAAGAAAAAAACAATGATAAACAATGCTACTAGCCCAGAGGAACGTCGACTGATGATACTGAGGGGGATAAGCCTAGATCATACAAGCATAGAGATCGCCGTCGAGATGGGGGTTGGGAAGTGGATAGTGCTGAACGACCTCAGGGCGATGAAGTACAACAAGGATCCGGAGCTCAAACAGGCCTACTTAGACAAGGAGATACGCGCACACGCAAATATGAATTCCCAAATAAAGCTTAGAGATGAAAGATTCCGCCACTTGACGGGGATGACCTTCCAGGAGAGGAACTTCGAGAACATGATCAACTACTACAAAGCGGAGCTACAAGTGATATACAAGTCACAGGACGAGCGCATCGCCATCACAGGCCTATCTAAAAATGTTCGTAAGACATTAAAGCGCAACGAGATCACCACCGGCCACGGGCGCAGGGAACAACTCTCAGGCAAGGCACGCGACTACTTGCTACTCAGGAATTAGGTGAAGACGGGAATGAACTCCGAACAAGTGAAACACATCTCCTACAACGAGAAGAACCAGAACGGTAGACCCAACTCAAACACAGTGTTCTTGGAGGTCCTGAAATACCTGCCCAACGATCTCCTCACCGAGATCACGATTCTCCTCCAGGACTCTGGCTACGTAACAATAAGGCCGATAAAATTAGCGAGGGTTGATTGGCGCAGGCTTGATAGAAGCGTTAAGAAGATGGGTGGCAAATGGGTCTCCAACGTACGCTTCAGCCATTGGAGCATACCTCTTGTACGCCTCCATTAACCAACAATTATAATTTTCAGTACTTTTGAGAAATCTTCACTAAGCATTATTTCTTCGAACATAATTTTTATTAAAATATTATCGATAATATAAAAGGTGCCCAAGCGAGATCACCGCGCTGACCCCGCTTGCGCGTGATCAGCTGAGGAGCGCAGGTATCTCGACTAGCCTAAGCCAGCCTAGTTCCTTCGCAGCCCACTCCTCACGGTTCTGCGGCTTTCAGGTCTTTCACTGCTTGGACCTTTCGTCCGCTCCCACCTGGGCAAAGCAATCTAAGCGGCTAGGGTATATCCGTGTTCCATTACACCCTGCTATCAATTGGCGATTTCTATACTGCTTATTATGGCTCTTTAATGCGCTTTATCAGCTAACAAGGAGCTGGAGCCTGGATACGCCGAATAATTGCGTCTGTTGCAGGTGGCGCGCCGACTGCGTGAAGTGAGGATAAGATTATTGAGAGGAATGAAAGAAGTGATCAACTATTTTGTTGAATGGGTAGCTTGAAGGAGTACATGCCTGCAGCCGCGCCTCGGCTTGGTGTGGTTTGGGTAGGGAAAAGAACATCTCGAGCGATTAACCCATGCCATTCCCAGGGCTCGGTTCTTGTGATGGTTATTGGAAGATAGGGATAGTATGTTTGATAGCCGGTGATCTCTAGCCACCGGTGGGTGGCGAGGTTGTAGAGGTGGATTCCCATCTCGTTTACTTCGATGGGGTTGGAGGTGAGATTTGTGAAGGGTCGAATGATAATGAGTTTTAGGTATCCGTCCTCCTCGAGGGTGAAGATGTATTGGGTTTGGGGGAAAAAGTGTTGCCCTAGGTTACTTGATGATGAGCACCGGCTTGGTGCAGGACTCGACGACGCGTCTGCTCGTGGATCCGAGTATCCAGCCGCTGATCCCGCCGATGCCTCTGCTGCCCATGACGATTAGGTCGGCCTGGTTCTTCTCCGCCTCCTCGACGATTGTGCTGCTCGGGCGGCCCTCGAGTAGTTCCGCCTCGGTTTCTAGTTTCGGGAAGTGTTCCTTTATGTCCTTCATCACGTCGTTCTGGCTCTTCTTGTACATCGCCTTCATCTTGTCCTGGTACTCGGCCCAGTCTTGGGCGGTGGAGATGGGGACGGATCCGAAGCCCTCGTCGGGGAAGACGGGTAGGGTCATCTTTGGGACCACCGTTAATACGATGAGTTTGCCCTTGCATGAGTCGGCCATGTCGACCGCGTAGTCTATGGCGCGCTTCGACTGCTCCGAGCCGTCGAATGCCACGAGTATCTTCTTGAATAACATCGTGTTCGTTTAGAGACGGGGATTCATGATTTATAAAGGCGCCAACCCTAGGATTGGTGCCCGGGGGTCTGCAGGAGCCTTAGGGCCCCGTACTTCTTCTCGATGATGCGCCACTCGTCCTCGTTGTAGAATCTGCAGAGGCCCTTGCCGTATGCCTTGGCTACTTCGACGCAGAATCGCGTGGCCTCCTCGATGTCGGTGGGGTGGCTGGCGCCCGTGGCGCAGCCGGGGACGGTGGACTCGGTGGTTATGGCGACGCCGACGACGGGCTTTTCGGTGACGGTGCAGGGCTGCATTATGCTGTTTATGTGGTCGATTCCGTTGCCGTAGGGGGTTATGTCCTGGGTGGTGAGGGGGCAGACCCGGGGGGTCCTCCCGGTGACTATCTCCATGATGGTGAGGAGGTCGTCGCTGACCTTGAGGAGCCAGCCCTCCTTGGCGGTGGGTGTGATGGCGAAGCCCCTCCACTTGGCGACCCTGTTCCCCTTCGTGGTGTCTATGCTGAGGATGGCGTCCATGTCGGGGGTCACCTCCTCCCCGCCGATGTCGGCGAAGGCGACGGGGGAGCCCATGAAGGGGACGGGTTTGTGGGGTATCGTGGGGGCGTCGGGGCAGACGTGGGTCCCGATCACGACATCACCTGGGAGCTTGTCTCCCTTCAGCCTCATGTCGGCCAGCTTCAACGCGGTGGCGACCGCGGTGATAGCCCCGTCGGCGTCGGAGACGAGGCCAATCATCTCTGGTCTCGCGCCCACGCCACCGAGGCGGCCTAGCACGCCGAGAGTAGGGGCGTCGCCCTTCACAGTCTTACCCCTGGTCCCCGGTATCCTGACCCTCACGAAGTCTGTCTTACCCTTCTCACCCCTCAGGGTCTTCACCGTGATGTCTTCGAGCCCCCTCGACCTGAGGAGGGCCGCGACGTCCTCCCCCGATACGGTGGCGGCGTCGAGGAGCTCCATAGCCTCGATGACTTGCTTGAGCATGGATCGTAGGGGGTCCATGGGGGTTTATGATACTGTTGGCGTCTTCCTCAGCCTCGCCGCGGATATCCCCGCAGTCGCCAGCAGGATACCTGATAGGAGGAGTATGGAGGATAGGGGTCCGAATGTAGCATACGCGTAGCCGATGGTGGGGTTCGCGACGATCCCGCCTATGTTCTCGGCCTCAGCGTAGAGCCCCATCACCATCCCCATCTTACCGTGGCTCTGGAGACCCATCAGGTGCATCGTCATGCTCGTGTCCGCCCCGGCTTGGAGGACCCCCTGCAGGGCCCCGATAGCGAATAATACAGGCACCCAGTTCGCGGCGAGCATCCCCAAGTAGCTGAGCGCCAGGAGGCCGCAGGTCGCGGTCACTATCTTTCCGCTGCCGACGCGGTCGATGAGGTCACCGAGGAAGGCCTGCGAGATCGCTGTCGTGAAGCTGACGAGGGTCATGTATGTGCCTATCTCGGTCTCGGTGGCGTGGAGGCTCGGGCTCTCGTTTAGGAGTATGGGTAGGAAGCTGCTCCTGAAGGGGAAGTTGAAGAAGTAGAGGCCCCGGACGACGTAGATGCTCATCAGGTCGCCGTTCAGCAACTCGCGCAGCTTCACGTTCGGCCTCTGCCCCCTCCTCTCCGCCTCCGGTAGCCTGCCCATGAGGACTACTGCGGTGAGGGAGGCTGCTCCTATCCCGGCGGCGGCGTAGAAGGGGATGGCGTAGCCGATCGCCTCGGAGACGTAGCCGCCGACGAAGGGGGCTATCACGGAGCTTCCGCTGACAATCGCCATGTATCTTCCATACGTGTGTCCGCGGCCCGTGCTGGGTAGCAGTTCGGAGAGGAGGGCTCGGGTTGGGACGCTGGACGCCGAGGAGAAGGAGGAGAGGGCGAACGCGAGGACGAGGAAGTGGCTGAACTCCGTCGCGAAGGGGTAGAGGAGGTAGATGAGTGACGTGGAGACGATGGCGAACCCTATCATGACGCGCCTGTTCACTCGGTCTGAGATGGCGCCGGAGAGGGGCTCGAAGATGAACCAGCCGAGCACCCCCGCGACGCCGAGGACGCCGATCTCGAGGATGGAGACGCCATGCCTCCTAATCAGTAGCGCGAGGATTGGGGCGACGACCCCCATCCGGAATGAGCCTGTCATCTGGACGACCATGAGCAGGTTTAGGAGCCGGCCCCGGGTCGCGTCCATGCAGCAGAACGCCGTTGGTGCCCTTATGAACGTAGCCCCCTAAAGTGCGCGAAACCGCGTCACCGAATATTGAGGAAAAAACCCATCAATATACTGATACTCAAGCCTAGAGAGTTGGTAGTTTCTCCGATTTGAATAGGCCGTAGTGCGCCGAGGCTATCCTCCCGTCCCCGTCGATGAGGAACTGGGCGGGGCTCTGGGTCTCGATGCCCTCGTAGGGGCCGTGCCGCTTACCGAGTCGGAGGGCCCTCCGCCCCTTGAAGAGTATCTCGATCGCGGCGACCGGGCCGAGGCCGCCCACGCCGTAGAGGTCGTAGAGCGGGTATCTATCTCCGCTCTTCTCCGCGGCGATGACCGGGAAGTCGACGCCCCTCCCCTCGATGTACGCCCGAGCCGACTCGGGGAGGGAATGGTTCACGTAGACCACCCTCAGCCCCGGGTGGGCCCCCCTGAACTCGAGCAGCTCATCGAACTCCAGCTGGCAGACGGGGCACCCGAAATACCTACTGAATAGGAGAAGCACGTTCTGGCCCCGGTAGTCGCCCAGCGAGACCCGTCCCATGTTCACGGAGTCGCGTAAGAAGTCGGGCGCGGGGTCGCCTCGCCTCAGCCTGCCCATGGGAGACGGGTCGCCCACCGACTAGATAATCGATTCGCCCAACTGGAGCCTCAGTCCGGCCCCATCTCCGCTATCAGCTTCGCAAGGGCTTCCTTTCCGCCACTCTCGACGCCGCTGCCGTGGCCGACGAGGACCCTGTCGAAGTCGAAGCTGGCGAGGTAGCGTACGCTGGCCTCGGCGGCGTCCCGGTCCTTGGAGAACATGGGGTTAGGCCCCTTGAGCCCCGCCCCTCCCCCGTTTAACGTGTCCCCGGCTACCAGGGCGCCCCCTCCGAGGAGAGCTATGCTGCCGAGGGTGTGCCCGGGGAGGTAGACCACCGTGAAGCCTCCTATCGTCTGACCGTCGACGAGCCTGAGGTCGACCTCGACCCCGGTCGCCTTCTCGACGTCGTCGGCCTCGGCGTCGTGAGCCGCGACTAGGAAAGGGTCACCGTGCTCCTTCAGCGTCTTCAGTCCCCCCACGTGGTCGCGGTGGGCGTGCGTGATCACGCAGAGGTCGACGTCGGCGAGGCCGTGTTCTATGCCCTTGAGCCGCTTCTCGATGTTCCTCGCCGAGCCGTCGTTGAGACCCGTGTCGATCAGCACTAGGTCATCGCCTTCGGCTATGAAGGAGTTGACGACGGGGAAGAGCCCCGCCATGCGGTGCTCGATGACGTGGATCTTCTCTACGGCCACGTGTTGGAAATCGGCTCGTGGGTTTAAAAGGTGGGTTATTCGTCCCTGACGATGAGGGCGAATCTGGGGTAGTCGTACCGGCGGACCTTGATACCGTTGGCCACGCCGGGCTTGTAGGCTCCCGCCTTCCCCGCCTTTATGGCCTCGATGGCGGTGAGGACGTCCTCGACGACCTTCTTCTCCACCTTCGACTCGTTGTGGGCGGGCATCGCGTAGTCGTAGTCGGCCTTCACCATCTTGCGGAAGCTGGAGATGAACTCGTCGATGTCGGAGTCCTTGGAGTAGATGTAGATGGGGGCGGGGTAGAATATGTCGCCGGTGAAGAGGAGGCGCTCGTGCCGCTCAAGTAGGCAGACGCTGTCGGGGGTGTGACCGGGGGTGTGTATGACTTCGAGTTCCTTGCCGCCGAGGTCGATCCTGTCCCCCTCCTTCATCCACTTGGTGACGTTGTAGGGTTTCGTGTACCACGTGGCTGGGTCTACGCCTCGTGGTAGTGGCTTCCAAACCATGCCCTCTCCGAGGTAGTTGCCGACGTCGATGCCCTCGCGGGGTCTGCCCTTGTTGCGCTCCCTCGCGAAGGGGTGGTCGTAGAGGGCGACCTCCTCGAAGGCCGCGTTCCCGCCGGTGTGGTCGAGGTGGGCGTGGGTGTTCACCACCATCACGGGCAGGTCGGTCAACTCCTCGACAAGCCCCCTGATGTCCCCGATGCCGTTCCCCGTGTCGACGAGGGCCGCCGTGTCCTCGCCGATGACTAGGTAGCTGATGACCTCCTCGAACTGCCCGTCCTCGTAGATGGCGTAGGTCTCGGGGGTCGTCTCGTAGACGTCGAACCAGGGGTGGCTCGTCTCTACCTTGTCGAAGCGGCTCCAGCTGGGGCGCGGGAGGGATTCGTACCACTTCTTTGGCACGATGAGCCCCGCGTCGGTGTTCTTGGAGTATGCCATGGCGCGATACGGGGCGCATGGCGAATATTACCTTATCGAGGCTAGGGGGTCCGGACGACGATGCTGAACCTGCCGAAGCCGTACTTCCTGATGGGGATTCCCATGTCCTCCCCCTCCACATACTTCCCCCTCCCAGCCGCGACGTCCTCCACCGCCTTCAGCACATCCTTCAGCAGCTCCTTCTCGACGTAGGGCTCGTTGTGGCTCGGCATCAGCCTGTCGAAGTCGTCATAGTGGGTGAGCATCCTGCGGTAGCTCTTGATGAATGTGGGTATGTCCCCGCCGTTGAGGTAGGTGTAGATGCCCCCCGTGTAGAACATGTCACCCGTGAATAGCAGGCGGTGGCTCCTGTCGAGGAAGCAGCAGGAGTCGGGGGTGTGGCCCGGGGTATGGATGACCTCGAGCATCCTGCCTCCGAGGTCTATCTCCTCACCGTCCCTGAAGAAGTGGCCCACCTTGAAGGGCGGGACGACGTATTTCTCCTTCTTGAATCCCCTGGGGAGGGGTTTCCACACCATCCCGGGGGCCACGAGGTGGGCCATCTCACCGTTGGGTAGCCCCTTCTGCGCCTCGACGCTCCACGGGTGGTCGAACATCCATACCTCCTCGAAGCGGTGGTTGTCGGCGATGTGGTCGTTGTGGGCGTGGGTGTTGACGACGAATACGGGGAGGTCCGTGATCTCGTCGACCACCTTGGCGATGTCGCTTATCCCGCAGCCCGTGTCGATGAGCGCGGCGCGCGCCCCACCGATGACTAGGGTGCTTATCGCCTCCTCGTACTGCCCCGGCTCATAGATCACGTAGGTGTCCCTGCCGACGAGGTAGACCTCAAACCACTCGTCGGTGACGGGGACTCGCTTCAGGTCCCTGTAGGCGGGGCGGGGGAGCTTGCTCCACCACTTGTCCGCTACAAGGATACTCCTATCCTCGGGGGGTGATGACATGGGGAGAAAGGGTGGGCTTCAGGGTTATAGGGGTTAACCCTCGATCTGCTTCTCGAAGGTGATGAGGGCGAACCTGTCGTACTGGTGGCGCCTGATCTTCTCGCCACCGTCCGTGCCCTCGGTGTACTTCTTCTCCTTCCCGGCGCGTATGAGCTTCGTCTTCTCAAGCACCGTGGCGAGTATATCCTTCTCCACCATCGGCTCGTTGTGGCTCGGCATCAGATAGTCGTACTTGGGGAAGAGTTTGACCATCCGCTCGTAACTCTTAATGAACTGATCCAAGTCGCCGCCTGAGAGGTACGTGTAGATGCCACCCGTGTAGAAGATGTCGCCGGTCCAGAGCCACCGATTCTTCCTGTCGAGGAGGCAGGCGTGGTCGTTGCTGTGCCCCGGCGTGTATATGACCTCCAGCTTCCTGCCGCCGAGGTCGATGACATCGCCGTCGTGCAGCCACTTCGTCACCTTGTAGGGGGGCACGACCCACTTCTTGACGTCAAAGCCCTTGGGCAATGGCTTCCACGTCATGCCGGGGCCGACCATGGGGGCCGTCTTGCTGTTGGGGTAGCCCGTCTTCTCGACCTCGTGCGCCATGGGGCCGTCGTAGCACCAGACCTCCTTGAACATGTAGTTCTGGGCCACGTGGTCGACGTGGGTGTGGGTGTTGACGACGTGGAACGGCATGTCGGTCAGCTCCTCGGCGAGCTTCTTTATGTCGCCTATGCCGTCGCCGGTGTCGATGAGGACCGCCTTCTTGTCCCCCTCAACGAGGTAGCTCAGGGTCTCCTCGAACTGGTACGGCTCGTAGATGGCGTATGTCTTCGGGTTGAGCCTGTATACCTCGAACCAAGGCTGGCTCGTCTCGACGCGCTCCAGCTTCGAGTAGACCTTGCGTGGGAGGCTCTCCCACCACTTCTTCGGGACTATGACGTTCTCTTCCTTCGATGCCTTGGCGGACATGTCGGGGTGTACTGCACGGACTCGGGATATTACGTTATCGAGGCGCCGCCGGGGATAATCTATTATTCATCCTGCCAATACGCTTGTTGAAGGAAGCTTTGGAGACTGACGTCCTCGTCGTTGGCGCCGGCGTCCTGGGGCTTAGCTCCGCCTACTACATGAAGAAGCGCGACCCCTCAAGGAAGGTCGTCATCGTGGAGAAACTAAGCGGGCCGGGCCAGGGCAACAGCGCCAAGAGCGAGGGGGGATACCGCAACCTCTTCGCAAGCGAAACAAACTACCTCCTCGCGGACTCGACCATCGACTGGTTCCACCACCTGCAGGAGGACCTCAACTACGACATAGGGTTGCACGAGCTCGGCTACCTCTGGCTCCTCCCCGAGGAGGAGTACCATCAGAGGAAGGAGCCCTTCGACATCTGCAAGAGGAGGGGGGCGAAGGTTCTGGAGTACAGCTCGGAGGAGCTGAAGACGATGATGCCCGACCTGGTCACGGAGTTCGACGACAGCGAGGAGTCGGAGATGATGAGCCTGGAGGACGTGGAGATGGGTGTCTTCGGCCCCAAGTGTGGGAGCGTCGACGTCGACAGGCTCGTGAAGGCGTATGAGGCGGAGTTCCTCAAGATCGGGGGCGAGATCCACTACAACACGGAGGCGACGAAGCTCATCCACGACCCCGTGGAGCCCCTGGGGATCCCGGGGGAGCCATTCGTCTGGCAGGAGAGCAGGATCGCCGGCGCGGAGACGTCCAAGGGGAAGATACTCGCGGAGACGACGGTGGTCGCCTGCGGCGTCTGGGCCCCGAAGGTCCTCGACCCCATCGGCTTCGACTGCCTGATGAGGCCGAAGAAGAGGCAGATATTCGCCTTCAAGGACCCGAAGCTGGGCAGGCTCCTGAACACGCGTGACTTCAACGAGGACAACGCGCTCCCCGTCACCATCCTGCCGACGGCGGGGATTCTGCTGAAGGGGGAGGTCTCGGAGGGGAGCATCTGGCTCGCCTGCGCCGACAACCTCGGCCGCAAGTTCGAGCTGGAGGACGACCCGCAGCCGGAGGACGACTACTACAGCAACAACATCTACCACGCCCTGGTCCAGTACCTGCCCTGCTTCGAGGACGTGCGCCCCGCGAACAGCTGGGCGGGGCAGTACGCCATAAACGGCTTCGACCAGACGCCGGTCGTGGAGGCGGGTCCCGGGCTCATATACGTGGGGGCGGCGAGCGGCAGCGGCATCATGAAGAGCGACGCCCTCGGCAGGATAGTCGACGCGGTGAACGAGGAGAAGGAGTACGCGACCCTCTACGGGGGCCGCGGCTTCAAGGTCTCCGACCTCAGCGTGGCTAAGAGGCGGGTCGAGAGGGAGACCCTCGTGGTCTAGTCCGCCCGGCTCTGCGTCCCTGCGCGCGCCTTGTTTTTTCCTCTGCTAACTGTAATATACGTGCTTTGACGGCTGATTAGACGTAGATCGACGTTGAGTAACGGGAGGAGAGCTGTACTTATGCTTCTCGTCATCGTGCTCTCCGTCGTGTTTTTATCAGAGGCAATCAAGGCGGTACCCAAGATCCCTATCTTCATTCCCATCATCGATAGTGACGCCGGCTCAGTTAGCGATGAAGCCCCTAAAATTAGCATGGAGCCTCCGAAAAACTCTGGTGAAAATAAATCCCCAGACACCGCCCCAAAGTTGGGCGACGAGTCCGGGAGCAAGGTGAAACTTGACGCGGGTTTTGAGAAGCAGCCAAGTTGTGAGGTGTTTGAGGTCTTCGGGCGCACCTTCACGCCATACTTACGAATGATGGTGGGAGACACCTACAATGGCACATGGACTCGGTTCCCCGAGGACTCCATTCAGGTCAAAGGCACAGTCCTCCGCCCTATGAAGCCCGGAGAAAAAACCGTGGGATTCATCATAACCCCTCTTAAAGCCTTCAGCGAGTACATCCCCATCGTCAAGGGAGCCACCGAGATCGACCTCAACCAGCCTAAACTCTATTATGCCGAACACGACAGCGTCTTCGTTTCCTCATCCTTCATGGATAAGTATGGGGTCTCCTACGTGGAAGCGCCGCTGACGGAAGCGGAACTTACAAACTCGCGACTCGTTGATGAACCCCAGTACCTCCAAGTTCCGGACTCCCTGATCTCACGCATTAAATCCCTAGCCGAGGAGGTCACTCGCGATGCTATAACTCCGTACCAGAAGTTGAAAGCTATTGAGAAGTATCTCGCCTCAAACTACGTGTATGATAAAGAGTTCCCAGCCCCACCCGAAGGAATAGATCCCGTCGCCTTCTTTCTCTTTGAATCAAAGACAGGCGTCTGTTGGCATTACAACTCTGCCTTCGTCCTCATGAGTCGAGTCCTAGGCTACCCTGCCCGCCTTGTCGTCGGTTACGCTGTGAAACCTGACTATGAGTGGCAGAAAGTGACGACCGAGTCTGCTCATGCGTGGTCGGAGGTGCCATTTGAGGGCATCGGCTGGATAACTTTCGATGCAACTGGGTCTGACCCGAACGCAAAGTCTCCTTCCGACAACGAAAAGAATCCTGTGAAGACTGTTACTCAGATAATTCGGCAGGACACCTCAACGATCCGTGGCGATTCTTTCACCGTTCAGGGGACCGTCAAAGACTCTCAGGGCTACGACATCGATGGGATGAAGGTAATCGTATACGTAAAGAAGGCCAAGTCGGAGATGGGGATCGTCTGCGGATCCGGCGAGACCGTAGCCGGGGCATTCCTCGTCTCCTGCAATGTTCCTCATAGCTATCCCCTTGGAGATTCTCTCGTTGAGGTTGTGAGCATCGGCAACTCGGAGTATCAGGGTTCTACGAGTGACCCGCCTCTTACGGTAATGGCCCTCACGGTCCTTGAAGCTCTCATCCCTAGCAAGGTGATACAGGGGAGAATGTGCAGCCTGACGGGGAGGATCGCCGAGAACAGCACTAACATTCCTGTGCCTCGGGTTCCTATCCTCGTCTCCTACCCGAGCCAAGCCCTGACTCTTCTCACTTCTGAAGATGGAACCTTCGGAATGAGACTCCAGTTCGACAGGCCGGGAAACTTCACCGTCGTTGTCTCCTTTGAAGGATCAAAGTACCTTATGAAATCCAGTAAAAGCTTGAGCGTCGAGGTGATCCCGCTCAAAATAACGGCTTCTGAGGTAACCCTTGTGCGGGGTGAAAGCGCGAAAATCGGTGGTTGGGTTCACGCGAAAACTCTCCCAGGAGACGGCGAAAAAGTTGTCGTCAGCCTCGGAGGGGTGATCATAGGGCAGCCAGTCACCGATAAGAGCGCCGCGTTCAGCTTCACCTATACAATACCACAAAGCCAGTCATTAGGTCCGACAAAACTGATGTATATTCTTGATTCGAACGGCTACACGTTGACCCGGGATACTAACGTTTACGCCCGAACCACATTGACTCTAAACCCTATTGATGCGGGGGTGTGGAGCCGGCCCCTCAACTTCACAGCGGTGCTCAGGGATGATTACGGTCAACCCCTCCGAGAAGCCGCCGTGGAGCTTAACTACACTGAGAAGATTCAAAAAAACATCACGGTGACAACCAATAGCCGGGGAGAAGCCAGTTTCCACGTCAACCTAACCGAACGCCCCGAGAACGGCGTATTCCTGTTCACCCTCAAGTATCCCGGCTCAGACACTTTCCTGCCCGTCACAGTCATGAGTCAGATCCAGTTCCCCCCTTCCGCGTTTGGCGAAGGTTTCAACTTTAATCAGATCGTCTTACCGGCGGTAGCCGTGTTCGGACTAGCACTATATGTGAACCGGAATAGGGTCCTATCGAAGATAACCTCAACCCTCCAACTAGAGCAGTCACCGATAGCGCCCAAAGTTGAGTTGGGGGTTACAACCCCCACCAAAGTTTCTTGCATTCTTAACGTAACTTTCCCCCAGATTCAGCGCCCGTTCCCACTAGTTTGGGGTGTCGGTGAACCTCTAGAAATGGTAATAGAGCTATCTGATCCCAGTGGAGCACCCATCGAGGATGTGGATGTCAGGATCTCAGGGCTGTCCTCTGAGGAGACGACCGTGAGACTCGACTCCAGAGGAGGGGCCGTACGCAGCTTGCGCCTTACCGAGCCGGGGTACTATAATCTGAGTTTATCCTACTCGGCGCCGGGGGCAGCCGCAGAGACCCGGGTGAACCTGAAGATCGTGATCTACCGTGACGAGGTCGTGTACCTGTTCAACACTCACCTCCCCGATCTCGCCCAGGAGCTGGAGAGCCGCCGGAGGTTCTTCACAGCCCGCGAGATCCTTGAACAGACCCTCCCGAGCAGACCCGAAGCCGCCCATGAACCCCTCCGGAGCATGGTAAGCATATTCGAGGAGACGAACTACAGCCCCCACCGCATCGAGCGGAGCCACTACGAGCGCTTCTACCTATCCTCGTTAAAGTACTTCGAGGTAACCAGGAATGGATAAGGAACTGATTAAGAAGGTCATCTGGTCGACGGTGCTCTACGGGCTAACGGTGGGGGCCCTATACTATGTGTTGCGGGTCCGAGAGATGTCTTTGACCAACAGTCAGAGTGTCACCTTCAGCTCCTTCTCATTGTCATTCATATTCGCCCCCTTGGTTGCCACCCTAGCTCTCAACTACGCGGCAAGCTTACTTTCAGTCCTTGTTCAGGGCAGGGTGGTTCCTCCCGTATGCTCGGCGTTGAGGCTGATGGCGGTCCCTACGGGGCTCATGCTTCTTTCAAGCTGGTCCGGCATACCCATGGTTCTGCTTCCCATAATCCAATTCCTATTCTATGTACTGTTGACCTACTCGATCCACCATGTCGCTTTGGTCGTGGGTCAAAAATACGAGAAGATCCTTACCCCCGTCCTGCTTTGTGCCGCGGTTCTCGTTTACATGACGTTGACGAGGCAGGCGCTCACTGGGATTGCTCCGAGTCTCCAGCCTTTGATCCCTCTCGTGGATCTTGGGCGTGTCGACGGCGTCTTCCTCGTGGCTTTTCTTGTAACTGCGGTTACAGCCCTCTTCGGTCTCCTAAAGGAGCATAGGAACCAGTATGCGAGCTTCATAGGCCGCGAAATCGGCAGCGGCACCTTTACCAAGTTCTTCCTATTCATCTTCCTGTCTTTCTACCTGCAGTTGGGGAGGAGCTACCTTACCCCCTACATCAATCCTCAATACCTCGTGATAGTGGAGTGGGTAGCCGTTTGCCTCACTGCCTACTCATTCTACAGGTTGTTCAAAAACTACGTCAACACGGCCCTCGTAAAGTACATCGAGGTGGAGGAGTGGAAGGCCCACGTCCAGAAGATCGAGTGGACCACAGACGCCAGGCTGGATGACCTCACAAACCACATCAAGGAGTTCCACGCCACGGGGCGGAAAGAGAACTTGCTCGTCAACCTCATCAGCGTACTGCTTGAAGTGGGAGGAAACGAGTCGGATATAGCCCGCGTCACAGCCCCCCTCATCAACCATCGGGACGTCGAGCCCGGGGTAGTCATCCTCAGGTGGCAGGTAAGCTATCTGGAGAAAGAGAACAAGAAGCGAAGGCAGGCGGTCCTACAGGACGTTCTCGCACAGCTTGAATCCCTTGACTACATGCCGCTAGTCGAGCCCCCCTCACCCCCAGATGCAAACATAGAGGTTGGTTCAGTTGAAGTTTGATGAAGTAAATGAAACATGCAATAAGCTGTTAGACACAATTGGTAACTACTTCGTCGGGGAGCGGCTGCTCCTCCAGAAGGTACTCGCTGCAGCGTTAGCCAACGGGCACGTCCTCTTCGAGGACAACCCCGGGCTTGGGAAGACCCTCCTCGCCAAGGCTTTCGCGAAGGCGACGGGGTGCGACTACAAGCGCATCCAGTTCACCCCTGACCTCATGCCGGCGGACATCGTGGGCACCAAGGTCTGGAAGTCGGAGAAGGAGACCTTCACGCTGGAGAAGGGGCCCGTCTTCACCCACATCCTCCTCGCCGACGAGATCAACCGTTCACCCCCCAAAGTCCAGTCAGCTCTCCTTGAGTGCATGGAGGAGAGGCAAGTGACCATCGAGGGGGAGACCCACAAGCTAGAGTCCCCCTTCCTCGTGCTCGCCACCCAGAACCCCATCGAGATGGAGGGAACCTATCCCCTTCCGGAGGCCCAGATGGATCGCTTCCTCATCAAGCTGAGCACCGGCTACGTGAGGACGCTGGAGCTGGAGGCCGAGATCCTCAAGAGGCGGGCAGGCTGGCGGCGCGACGACCCAGTCGACCTCATCCCCTCCGTCACTAACAACCAGTCCTTCCGAGCTCTACAAGAGACCATCGAGAAAGATGTCTACGTGGACGAGCAGATATTCACGTACATCAGCAAGATCGTACGCGCCACCCGGGAGAACCCATACGTGGAAGTCGGGTCAAGCCCCCGAGGCGGACTCAGCCTCTTCAAGATCACGAAGGCAAACGCCGCCATCAACGGCAGGGACTACGTGATACCCGACGACGTCAAGCTCTACGCCAAGGACGTCCTCACCCACAGGATCATGCTCCGGATGGAATACGCCTTCGAGAAGAACATCACGAGCGCCAAGATCGTCGAGGATATCCTCTCCAAGACCGAGGTCCCAACCCAGGTAACGCGGCGGTGACCCGGTGAGAATTAGCGAACTCTGCAGCATCATCGCCTTCTACGGCTTCGCCCCCATAATAATTGGGCTATTCTTCGGGAACATGATCCTCGTCTACGCTGGGCTCGTACCCATTGTCTTTGTGATCCTCAGCCTCGTCTTCGAACCCGTACAGGGCATCGAGGTGACGGGCGGGGAGAAGATACAGAAAGTCTTCGTGGAGGATACTGTGAAGATCACGCGGACCATCCGAGCCTCGAAGGGGCTAGGCTTGCTGCTGATCTATGAAAAGCTCCCAGAGCACTTCGAACTTGTCGAGGGAAAGAACGTAACGGTCCTCGTGAAGATGTTTCAACCCGTCGAGGAGCGGATGGAGTACACGATCAAATGCACTCGGCGGGGGCTCTACCCCCTCGGGGAGATAGATTATAGCGTCAGGCACCCGGTCGGGACAATGAATCCGGAGCAGGGGAAGGTGAACCTTGGTGAGACCCTGATCGTGGAGCCAAGGTACTTCAAGATCCGTAGGGTCCCTGAGAGGCAGCAGCGGAGTATCCTCCCAACCCCTGCAGAGTCCCTGATCAAGATGGGTGTTCCAACCACCAACTTCCGGGAACTCCGAGAATACAACTATGGAGACTCTTTCCGCAGCATCAACTGGAAGGCAACGGCCCGGAGCATTCAGGTGAGCGGCGTGCCCACAGTCAACGAGTTCGAGCGGGAGGGGCGCCGGGTCGTCTGGATCTTCCTCAACTCCGGGAAACGCATGGAGCTCGGCACAAGCATCGAGAACGGGTTCGAGTACGCGATACAGGCCGCCCTTAGCTTCGCTGAGTTCTACCTCGACCGCCAGTGCCTAGTCGGCTTCAGCATCTACAACGAGGACCGGGGGCTCCAGCACTTCACGTATAGCCGGGAGTATCTTCGCAGCCTTTACCAGAGCCAAGGGGTAAAGACGCTGCCTGACCTTCTACCCGTCGGTCCCCGGGCTTCCGAAAGTGGTGACCCGAAACTGGTTTACTTCAACCTCTACCCGGACGGGGGGCGAAAGCAGTTCCTCAAGATTCAGCGCATCCTCCAGTCCGCGAGGATCGGTATGAGCGACTTCAACCTCGCCCAGAGCCTCCAGCTTGTCAAGGGGCACATGAAGTCTACGAACCCCCTCTTGATCCTCATCACAAACGTAACTGAGGAGAGTGCTGTGAAGCTCAAGGATGACTTGAACAACGCGGAGCGTTTCATCACCCGGATACGTGTGCCCCGCAAGAACCTGCTGCTGGTAAACGTGAGCGGCTACGGGCTTGCTGCGGAGTCAGTCGAGGAGCAGGATGCTGCGAAAGTCATGGCGATCAAGGAGAGGAGCCTCCTCCGGAAGGTTGCACCGAGCGGCGCCATCATCCTCAACTGGGACCCGTCAAGCAAGAGCCTCGTAGACCAGCTCATCTCAAGGGTGAAGAGTCGATGAAGATCAGCTCCAGCCTCCTCAAGCCCCTCCTCGGGGTGCTCTCCATCGCGTCAGTCGTCTTCGCCGTGAACTCTTTCTTCCACTCGGGCCCCTACTTCGCGGTGAAGAGGCTCGCCGCCTCGACCCTCACCATGTTCAGTGCCACCTACGTGGACTTCTGGGTGCTACATAATCTATTCGACCTGGTTCTCTTCCTGGCCCTATCTTTGATCTGTGTCTATGAGATAATGGTTGGGCTTGAGACGAGCCTCATGGGGTTTTACAGGATACTCTTTGTATTCTTTTTACCAGAGCTCCTCGGCTTCTCCGAGGTCAACTATTTCAACCTATTGAACTGGGCTGATATTCTAAGGGTTGAGCGCGATTTCGGTGCTGTTCTTATTGATCTCCTGATTTTCATGTTGTTATTTACGATAACGTTGACTGTGCAGGACATGGAGAGGGTTCACAGTGGTTACCTCGCTAACGGTGTTGAGCCTGAGGTGCTACGGGTCGCGGAGCGGAGGCAGATTGGGGTCATCTTATTCCTCGGAGCCTCCACCCTTCTTATCCTCCTCGGGATAGTGCTGGTAACACCGTTACCGAGTTCCCTATTCGCCAGTATCCAAGGGCTGGTGCCATACAGGTACGCTGTCTACGCGGGGGTGGCGGTGCTCCTCCTCCTCGCGGGTCTGCTCATATACTTCCGAGAGCGAGCAATCGCAATAATCAGGGAGAATTAGCTTGTCAATCGAGAATAATCTCCCCGACGGAGGGCAGAACATACGCGCCGCGCGCGGGGTCTCTGATGTCAGGGGGGTTAAGAGGCGGGTGGAGCGGGAGACCCTCGTGGTCTAGTCGACCCTGCTCTTCGCCCCTTTTACGGCGCCCTCGATGAGGGTGTAGACCGATTTTAGCCCCTTCTTTTCTGGGTCTCTGGCGGCGGGGTAGCTGGCGACGCCGAAGGCGCAGGCCTTGGGGTACTCGAACATGATCTCGATGGCGTCGGCGAGCTCCTTGGCGGTGGGGCCGTTGGCCACGGGGAGGCCTGCGCCGGGTATGTCGGAGGGGTCGAGGACGTCCATGTCGACGTGTACGTATATCTTGTCGCAGAGGGTGGAGAGGCGCTCCATCTCCATGTCGACGGCGGGGCTGCTCTTCCTGAGGTCGTCGACGGTGATCTGGGAGATGTCGTGTCTGTCTATGGCTTCCTGCTCGTAGGGGTCGGTGTCGCGGACGGCGACCATGGTGACGTATTTTGTGGGTAGGGCGGGGTCGAGACTACATGTGCGGCGGAGGCGGTGGTAGCAGAGGCCGCAGCTTATGGCGACGGGCATACCTCCGAGCATGCCGCTGTATGTGGTCTCGGGGGTGTTGAAGTCGCCGTGGGCGTCTATCCAGACCAGGCCGACCCTGACGGGCTTCCAGCTGCCGCTGTGCTGGATGCCGGCGAGCATGCCCATTAGGCCGTTGCAGTTCTGGAGGAGGCCGATTGGGAGCATGTCCTTCTTGAGTTGGGCGGAGACGGCGTCGGCGAGGTGCTTGGAGGCGAGGCCCATGCGGTGCATCTCGCCGTACTGCTTCTCCTCGTCTGGGGTGAGTTTGGTTGTGTAGGTTTCGGCGACGGTGCAGCCCCACTTGCCGAGTAGGTCTGGGAGGCCGCCCTGCTCGATGGCGTCGGCCTGTACCTCGATCTCCTTGAGGCCGAACTGGCCGTTGTATGGGAACTTGTCTATGGCGACCCGTAGGTTCTCGACCATGTGTATCGGGTATGAGGGGGTGGTTGGGTGTTTAAAAGTGATTCACGGCGCCTTCATGTAGGCGCGTTTTATGGCGATGTCTTCCTTGGGCCAGTCTCCGTGGGGGCCGCGTGTGGCGGTCTTGGCTGCGGCGATTGTGTTGACGGTCTCAATGCCAGTGGTTACTGCGCCGAAGACGGCGTAGCCCTGGCTGCCGGGGCCCGCGTTCAGGAAGCTGTTGTCGATGAGGTTTATGAAGAACTGGCTCGTGGCGGAGTCTGGGTCGTTCGTCCTCGCCATGGCTATTGTGCCCTTTGTGTTCTTTAAGCCGTTTTTGGATTCCAGTTTTATGGGTTGGCGGGTCCTCTTCTGGGCGCCGTCTGTGGTGAAGCCGCCGCCCTGGATCATGAAGTCGGGGATGACGCGGTGGAAGATTGTGCCGTCAAAGAAGCCCTCCTTGACGTATTTTACGAAGTTGTCGACGGTTGCGGGGGCCTTGGCCCTGTTTAGCTCGATCTCTATGTTGCCCTTTGTGGTTTCGAGCACCACGATCTCAGACATGGCTGGAGAAGTGGGGTGTTTAAAATAAATAGGTTAGGCTCAGTATCGGCGGTTGCCGCCGAAGCCGCCGCCCCTTGATGGGCCGCTGTACTCGACCTGCTTCGCTGATAGGTTATTTTCGAGGTTGACGTCTTCCCAGGGGGCCTCTTCGAGGACCTCGTAGGTGCCGTATCTGCCTATGTTCATCCTCATGCTTCCCTTGAAGGTGTTCATGTAGGCGTTTCCGACGGCGAGGATCTGGTCCTCCTGGACGCTGTCTACGGCGTCGTCCCAGAGGGTGAGGTAGATGGCGCCGGTGTCGTCGGCGACGAGCGCCTCGCAGACCTTGTGCTTGGTCTCGTCTGTGCGGGTCACCACTTCGCGGGTGTCGGTTTTGCTGATTACCTTTACGACGACGTTGATCTGGCGCGAGTACTGGTTTAGGTCGGCGATCTTCATCGTCCCGGATTCTTCTTCTTCGTTATCGAAGGCTGACATGTGTATCCACTCTATCTGTTGCCTGATGTGCTTCGCGCCTGTAAAAGGGTATCGAGGAATTGGATCCGGGGGGGTGGTCCCCGGGTTTAAATTGGCCTCCCACCGTCTAGGGGGTGTCCACGATGGTTGCTGAGTTTGAGGCGGGGCGATTCGGCTGGGTGAGGTCGCTCTGGGGGAGGATGGGGGGTCATCTTGCCGTCGAGTCTATCCTCGAGGGGAGGACGGCGGCGAGGATGTTCGTGGACGACGCCGATGAGCCGCGGGCGGCGATGACTTGGACGGGTCACAGGCTCTACCTCGTCGGGGACGTTGGTGGCGCGGGTTTCGGCGAGATACTGGACACAGAATATGTTCCTACGCACGGGCGGTTCGTCGCCTACTGCGGCTCGGAGGCCATCGATGGCGCCGAGGGGTTGCTCTCGGGTTATCGCGTCGAGAGGAGGGGCAGGCTCTACTACGCGGGTGATCCATCGACCCGCATGTGGGCCGCTGAACCACCGGGGGGGTACATCGTCCAGCCCATCACGGGGGCCCTGTTGGATAGAGGTTTGGTGAACACGGATCGAGTCGGGGATGAGATGGTCTCGGAGAGGAGCTCCGTTGAGGAGTTTCTGGATAAGAGCTTCGGTTTCGTCGCCGTGTGTGGCGGGGAGATCGCCTGCTGGTGTATGAGCGAGTACAACGTGGGGGATCGGTGTGAGGTTGGGATCGAGACGGTCGCGGAGCACCGGGGGAGGGGGTTGGCGGGGCTCGTCGCGGGTGCCATGTTTGGACATGCTGCGGGTGTGGGCATCCGCCGGATCGGTTGGCACTGCTGGGCGGATAACCATGCCTCGGTGGCGACCGCCGAGAGGCTGCATCTTGAGAGGGTCGCCGAGTACCCGGTTCTAGTCGTGGATGCCCGCGGTGGCTGAGGCCAACCCTTTAACGCTGTAGGCGGTCAACATTCCACCATGAACGTCGCGAAGATCAGGGAAGACCTCTTCCCCGTGACGAAGACGACTACGTTCCTCGACATAGCCAACCACAGCCCCCCATGTGTCCCGGTGCAGGAGGCGATCAGGGGCTACCTCCTAGACTGGGATCGCTTGGATAGGAGGGGGGACGCGCGCACCGAGGAGGCGGTCGCCCTCTGGGCGAGGCTGGTCGGCTGCAGCCCCGAGGAGGCGTGCTCGCAGCCCAACACGTCGTCCGGGCTCGCGACCGTCGCCGAGGCGCTTCGCTTCGAGGAGGGGGACAACGTCGTGGTCAACGACTTGGAGAACCCGGCCAACCTCTA
>Ga0315273_10002190_pt1 | contig 22862 bp, 17 predicted proteins | sample YL17G02_0_MG_FD_205753 | JGI IMG/M metagenome (GOLD analysis project Ga0315273, IMG submission 205753) | Sediment microbial communities from Yellowstone Lake, YNP, Wyoming, USA - YL17G02_0 | ecosystem: Environmental > Aquatic > Freshwater > Lake > Sediment | place: USA: Wyoming | collected...
TTCTTGATGAGGGGACGTCGACGCCAAACGCTGGGATGATGGATACCACGATCAGCGCGAGTTTCCCTGACAATGCTGATCTCGCGGGCCTGAGCGTCTGCTTTACCGGAACCATGCCCGGCCCGCTTGGAGAACCTATAGCCCGCGAAGAGGCCGAGCGGTTGGCCACGGAGGCGGGGCTTGTTGTCGCTGCGAGCGTCACCAAGAAGCTGGATCTCCTGGTGGTTGCCGATCCCGACACTCAGTCCGGAAAAGCAAAGAAGGCGAGAGCTTACGGGACAAGGATCATGGCAGCCGAGGTCTTCTGGAAGAACATCTCGGCCAGGTGAGAGGAAACCGATGTCTATCGCTCCTACCAAGGTTGTGCTGGGCTGTGGCAACCTGATCGTCACGACGGGTAGCAGGGAGCTTGGAAAGAGGGTTCATGCGGCTGTGGTAGTGTCGGCAGTACCCTTGCACGTGCTCGATCGGCGTTTCTCCACTCAGGCTGCGCTTGTTGTTGCGCCTGACCCGTCGGTGGTGAAGGGAATCGTGCGGCAGGCTGCTGTGTCCGGCATTCCCGTGCTGTCGGAACCGCAAGCACTGGATGCGATAGCGGTGCTCAATGCACCGCTGGTGCCGGGATGGTGTGACTGCGCTGAGCCGGTCATGCCCTCTCGAGACGGACGGAGTTGGGAACACCACCGTTTCGGAGTCTGTGGTTGGCCTGAGCGCCGTTGCAGCATGCCTGAACACCGGAGGTCGTGGTGCCGCGCCTGCCTACGTGTCGTGCGGCTGTGTTTCTGCCATTGCGCCGGGGATTGGCGGTTTACCTATGACCGGGACCGTGAGTGGTGGGTTCACGCGGTATGTGGCTGGCCGACCCAAGCGTGGTTTTCTGCCAGCGGGGCACACACCCCTGATTTGCTTGACGGCACGCCAAGTTGGCTGTGGCGCATCCACAAAGCTCGAGCCGATGTTGAACTCAAAGCTTGCCCATTGCCAGCTCCGGTGAGCCTCACAGATCGGCAATGGGAAGGCCGATACGTAGAGGATTGACGCTCCCCGGCACGATTCATGTCCGCAAGCGGCGACTTCGCCGGCGAGAAAACGACCACACACGGGGATGCGAGATGAACCCCGGCCAGTAAATCCTGATCGAAGCTCTGAGAAAATGTCTTCTCTCAATCGAAGAAACGGCCGGCAGACTTCATTTTCTTACTGTTGAGATGCCGCAAGACGAGGCATGGGACAAGGTGAGAGATGAAGTCAGCTGCCTCGCCTACCGCCTGCCCGGTACCGACAGGCTGATCAGGTCAGGGACGATGCTCGGAGATGACTACTGCAGGTTCGCCCTGCCGATCGTCCAACTGCAACTGGCAAAGTCAGCAGTCCGTCTGGCCGCGACGCTTAAACGGGACCTTCAAGTAATCGCGGGTCAGCACCGAGCCGTCGTATAATGATTGGAAAACAGAGGAACATCCACCCGTCAGGAGACTTGGACGACGAATACTGGGAGGGCGATCCCATGATCAACGTCGATCTGGCCCATGTCTATCAGCGCAAGTCCGACGTGGAACTGATAGTGATCGCAACAGATGACGTTACCAACTACACGCCGGACGCAATGGAAACAGCCTCAGCCGTCTTGCTGTCCCGCCACCCCGGCATGTGGACAGTCGAGGCCGTTCGTGATGATCTCCTTCAGCAGCTTACCGACCTTGCCAACAAGTGCAGCATTTGCCGGTGCCCGGAGGTCGTCAGCAGCATTGGCTTCCAACTCTGTACCATGGAGGCACTGGAGGAGGATAGTTCGGTCGCCGGGATGGCGTTGCTCTTTGTACTCGGGGCCGGGTTTGTCCGGACGAAGCAATCCTCAGTTCTGCTGGAACTGAAGCTCTGCGTTAACTGTCTGAAGGAACGAACAGTAAAGACTTGGAAGGGCACCCGCATTCAAATCACAGAGGATGACTGCGTGTCGCATCCGTTCTATGAGTTCTATAAAGCTCAAGGATACTGCGATGTGCGAATGTGAAACTCAAGTCGAAGGAAGATCTGAAGGCGAACCTAGGAGTGACATGCATGCTCCATAAGATCTTCCGTTGAACCCTACCTTCATCAGATCGAGTTCAGAGGGTGGGCACGTGGCACACAGCAAGGATTCCGACACTCCACCCAGGGTCAGGGCGAGATACCTGGCTCTGCGCCCGGCTACCATTGAAAAGACCTTCACTGACTGCATTACGGACCTCGCTGAGGTCATAGTCCTCGACGCAATTGACATTCTGCCCGATGAAACCGGGTTCAGGGTCTGTTGCCATGACTTCCACGGGCCATTGCCTGAGGTTGAGATAAAGGACTCCGGCGATACATTGGTGGACAAAGACCGCCTGGGCAGTGAACTGTGCAAGCTGGTCGCCATCGTCAGAATGCGGGACGAGATGGCCCGTTGGCTTCCGGGCGGGAGGTTCCTGCCTCCGACCATGATCGACAGCCACCCTGTTGTCGGCTTCAAAGTCGGGCACAAGTCCTGGCTCGGAGAGGGTGACCATTTCCTGGCCGCATACCATGCGCTCCACAAGCAGGTGGTTGGCTGATGGTGACGGGAAGGTGGGAATAGCTGATCCGGATACAGGACTCTACAGCGGCCCCCGAGGACCCTGTTCTTGAGAAGGGTCGAGGGCGCCCGACTTGGGGGATGCCTTTGCCTGAGTTCCTGCGGGATTGATTGCCCTGGCCCTTCCTTGTGCTACGGCGCAGGCAAGATCCCGGCAGGGCTCCTATTGTTGACTTCTCAGGGAAGGTCCCTTTCGCCCAGTATGATCCCCTGCCTGAGCCGAAGACGATCGGGGGTTCTCTCCAGGACATCGCACAGCAAGGCTTTCACCGCGGGATAGGCGTCCTCATTGCGCAGCTTGGGATCCCTCAGATGCTGCTTCGTGAAATGAGAGATTGGCAGGGATACTCGATCGTACTTTGAGAGTATCTTCTGCAGTTGTCCCTGACGGTGGATCGTAAGCCTCCTGCTCTCAGCTCGCCACATCCTTAGCAGGCTCTCAAGAATCTGTTCCGACTCCGAAGCGATCCCGGCCACGTCTGAAGATGTCCGCGTCGACAGATTGGGAGGTTCTGAAGCCGGGCTTGACGCAGCCTTGCGCGCCGAAGGCTCTTTACCCATCTCACCATGGCGGCCCCATTGATACAGCGTGTGGTCCAACACGAATGCGGGCATCTTCAGTGCTGACGCAAGCAACCAACCCAGACAAAACGAGTCGCGCGGAGAGAATGACGTCTCCAGGCCGGACAATTGCGGAAACTCCCGAAGGAAGTGAAAATCCGGCTTTACGAACATGTGAAAGCCGATGTTCTTCATGAAGTCAGCCGTAAGTGCGGGCCCGACCTGGCGGATGTTCGCGGCAAAGCGCTCAAGCATCTCCCACGCTCTTTCCGGGCTCGTCACATGCCGCTCGATCTCGGCGCAGAAGGCATCAAGGCCATCTCTTGACGCAACGCTTATTTGGCTGGCGCCGTCGTGCAGCACTCCCAATATTCTTGAATGCAGCGTCTTCTCGCCGAGCATGGCGTCATTTAAGCCATGTTTGCCTGCCACATCGAGCGCAAGGGTCTTCATGGATGCCGGGTTCCAGAAAGAATCATCGAGAAATCGTGTGTCCGAGAATTCGGCCGCCAGTGCCTTCGGGATGCTTGACGCGGTCGGGATAGCCCCGATGTGCGAGCCCAATGACCGTCGAATGACGGCATAGGAGAGGGCGCTTGACGCGAAGTTCTTCATTACCTCTTCGATTGTCGTTGGGTGCCCTGGTAATTGCCTGTCGCGCAAGTAACGAAGGATGTTGTCCCGGTCGGTTGAATCAGTGACTCGATCATCCTCGGCCAGCCTGACCAGTAGGCTTTGGCGGCCTTGGAGTTCGTCGTTGATACGCTTCAAGGTATCTGGGTTGTCTAGCAGCTGAAAAGCGGCACGTGCATTCATTCGAACCACCCTCGAGGACGGATCTTCAGGAAGGTTACGCAGCCCAGCCTCTCGGCGTCGTGTGCGAATTCATCGGGCAGGACTTTGATTGCCACCTGTCGCGAGAGGTTCGTGTCCTCGGCACGATAGACCTCTCCCATGCCACCCGCGCCGAGCTTTTCAGTTATCCGATAGTGCGATAAAGTCTTGCCAATCTCGGGCATGCAGCCTCCCACATGGCATTCCAGATGTGATGCGGTCTAACACGGGCATTATGATCTGGCTTCAGGCCCATTGTCCTCTTCCGTGCCGCCCGGGAAATTGGAGCAATTCCGCCGCGGCGCTCATTTGAGGACTGCAGCAGCGACGGCGCGGCGAACATCCACGAACATCGGGTAGGCCTGATAGGGGCGCGCCTGCGCCCACACCATGGCCACAACGCCACTTTGCCGGTCGATCCATACAAACAGATTGCCTACACCGGAGAAATAAAAGAGGCCGTTACTGCCGCCATCTCCGGCCGCCTTGATGTCGGTTGCCACGAAACAGCCAAAACCATAAGCCAGACCCGGGCCGAGCAGTGCCCTCATGCCGCGCAGATCCGGTTTGACCTGCGCGCGCGTCATCATATCTACGGTCGCGGAGCGCAGCATGCGCACGCCATCGAGTTCTCCGCGATTCGCGATCATCTGCGCGAAGCGAATATAGTCGGAGGCGGTGGAATAAAGTCCACCTCCACCCCATAGGACTTTTGGCGGTGCGCCAAAGGCGTCTGTCCAATCAGCCGCCGTTGCGCGAGTGGGCATCTTGCCCTCGGACACGTTGTAAAGGACGGGAACGCGCGCCAGTAACGCAGAGGGCACGAAAAAGCCCGTTTCCCGCATGCGGAGCGGATCGAATATATTTTCCGCGAAAAACCGGTCCAGGGACTGGCCGCTTACCACCTCCACGATCTTGCCTAATACATCCATCTGCCAGCCATACGACGCGATTGTCCCCGGATCGCCAACCAACGGCAGATCCGCGATCAGGTTCATGAGATCGTCAAGGTTTTGCGCGCGGGCGCCAACGTTGGCAGCGCGCGCCGCCTCCTCGGCCGGCGAGCCGGTGCCCCAGATTCCATAGGTCAATCCCGAAGTGAAGGTGAGAAGGTGACGAATCGTCAGTGGTTGGCTCGGGGGACGCGTGCCGCTCGGCCCGTCCTGGACGCGCAGGCGCCCAAGCGCCGGCACGTAACGTGCAACAGGATCGTCGAGTCCGAGTTTCCCCTGTTCCCAAAGCATAAGAATCGCCGTCACCGTGATCGGCTTGGTGAGTGAAAAAATTCGGAATACGTCGGTGCGCGCGACGGGCTCGCGCCGGTCGAGGTCGCGAACACCAAAGGCTTTCCAGTAGCCAATCCTGCCGTTGCGGGCAACCATGAGCATGGCGCCCGGATATCTATCCGCGGCGATGTAGCGCGCCATTATGGAGTCCAACGAGCGCACGCCATCGGCTGAGAATCCCGCAAGGCCCGCGGCGGTTTCCGGCAGTCCTTGCGCCGATGTGAACATTGAGAACAAAAGGCCAATGCAAACTATTAAAACCTTGAGCGGGGGCCTCATGACTTCCTCCCACACGAACTGCACATAGGGTTTTTGTGAAGTTCGCGGTTTGCTACCTATGGAATCCTTGTCCCTTTGGCATTCGAGACTCAACAGGTTTCATCAATTTGATCCCGACATGACTTATTACTTACCGGGCGGCACGAGGCGCTTGAGTTCCTCGAACCAGGGTCGAAAGACCTTTCGATCAGCCTCTCCATTGGTTCGTCGATCTCACTATTACGCCTGCAATAGCCGTTAAATTGGAACTGTCTTTCATAACCTTTCGCGAGCGCTTTCTCTGGCTACTTCACTGGAACGAGCCGCTTAAGCTCTTCTAGCCAGTTCTGGACGATGACGAGAGTACGCGCTGCGCTATAGCTCTCATCCCCGAGCACCATAATGAATCTTCTGCCATCGGGATCAATGTCATAACTGCAGCCGCCCACGATGTCGAACGGCGGCAAGGAGAGTTTATCCAGCACCATTCTCTCAGCGCCGAGGTCAAGGATGGGTTTGGCCTTGAAGGAAACCGAATACAACTGTTTCCCGTCTAAGCTGCGGTAAAAGATCTCGTCTCCCTTGGGAGACCAAACAGGCTCTGCGCCCCCCGAAGCAGAAACTCTCTTTTCCATTCCGGATGCTGGAGATTGCGGGCTGAATTCCTTGAGGTATACCTCGTATCCTGATCCTTCTTTCCTGGTGAACACGACCCACCGATCATCCGTAGGACAGAACCGGCCGAAAGATTCATGTGCAGGACTAGTTGCCAGTGGGATCGGTTTGGCCTCCGGATGCTTCAGGTCGGCGATATAAAGATCCAATTGGATACTCCGTGGGCGTTCGGTGTAGAGAAGGTACCTGCCACTCCTGGAATAACTTTGTGGGATCCTGCTGCTATTCTCGCTCGCACTCAAGTGTCCAAGCTCGGACGGATTGTTTATCGCTTGGAACCAGATGTTTCCGTCACGATCCGTTTGAAATGCAATTGTTGCGCTATCCGGACTCCAGACTGGGACCGAATAGATCTCATCGGATTGTGACAATCGGTGGTGGATGCCTCGAGCGATATCGAAAATATGCACGTCCTCTGCTGCGCCTCCTGCCGGTGAAAAGTCATATGCGAGGCTGCGGCCATCCGGCGCACAACGGGGCACAGAGTATCGGCCTGGAGGCAGACTGATCGGTTCTCTATGATCGGACCGGTCAACCCATACCAGCCTTGTCTGACTGGCGGCAGGATCATAAGGTACGTATACTAGGGTCCCATCTCGCGACACATCCCAAAAAGCAATCTGATCGCAGCAGCAATCCATTTGCACTGCAAACTGAAGCGCCGTTTCCCCGCCGGTCACTTTCATCTGCCGCAGGTCAAATGGCGCGGCAAAGAAGGTCCCACTACGCGCGAAAATCAGATGACCAGTTCGCACATATTGAGCCTCATACGCATTTTCCAGCACCTTCGTTCGTTCTTTAGTCGCCAGATTAAGGGCTTCGATGTGACCAAGAGAGGAATTATCGAAGACGACGTTGAAGAGAAGGCTGCTCGCGCCTGATATCAACCGCTGCCGGCAATGGCTTAGCTCATGCTGTTTGGGATCAATTCTTGTCAAAACATCCTTGGTTCTCCCGTCATGCGAGACTCGCTGGATGCCGAGATCTGAGAGGTTAAAAACGATTCCGCGCCCTGTCCACCGCGGCCCGATGGGCAATGAAACTGAGTCTTCGGCAGAGTAGACTGGCGTCGGGGTGCCACCGCTGATGGGGATTCTGTAAAGCACGCTCCCGCGCGCGAAGTATATCCATTGTCCGTCGGCTGAGAAGCACAGAGCAGGGGGAAAGACTCCCTCCGTGCCCCGAATCAGTTTGATTTCCAGGCTGTTGAGCTCGCGCATGAATATCTTGAGATCTGAGGATTTGCCTCCAACCCAGGCGATGCGTCGGCCATCCTCAGAAATGGTAAGTGACGCTGTGTCGTAGAGGACCTGGATGTACTCTTCCGCCCTGAGAGGAATAGTGAAGCGGGAAAGTTTGGCCGCACCCTCTGGCTCAGCAGGACGCAAGCGCGCGACCAACCAACTGCCGATCGCTGCACCGACGATGAGCGCCACCCCAATCCCTGCCAATAGCCATCGGGCGGAACTGAATCGTGAGGCGGTCAAAGTCCGCGAGGCTGGTTCCTGCGAGGATGTTTCCATTTCCATGGCAGCGTCCCCCATATCGCGGAGTCGACGCTTTACATCTTTTTGCAGGCAGCGGCGAATCAGGCCTTCGATTGGCTCCGGGACTGTTGCCGGCAAAGAATCCCACGCCGGATCGCGCATGAGGATCGCTGCCATTGTTTCGGTGACCGTCTCTCCCTCGAACGCCTTCTTCCCGGTCAGGCACTCGTACAGCACGCACCCGAAACCCCAGATGTCGGCCCGCTTATCCACCGGCTTGCCTCGCGCCTGCTCAGGGCTCATGTAGGCTGCGGTGCCTAGAATCACACCTGCGTGGGTCATCTGACTCGTCAAGGTCGGAGATTTGGAAACATCAGGGGTGGAGGATTCTCCCTGAAAGGCTTTCGCCAGCCCGAAGTCCAGAATCTTGACCTTGCCCTCGGGTGTCACCTTCACGTTGGCAGGCTTCAGGTCGCGGTGGATGATCCCTTTCTCATGGGCAGCTTCGAGTCCTTCGGCGATCTGGCGGCAGATGTCGAGCGTCTCATCAAGCGGGATGCGGCCTTTTTTCAATCGCTCGGAGAGCGTCTGCCCCTCGACCAGTTCGAGAACGAGGAACCGCTTTCCTTCGTGTTCCTCCAGTCCGTGGATCGCGGCGATGTTGGGATGATTCAGTGACGCGAGCAGCTTCGCCTCACGCTCAAACCGGGCCAGCCTCTCGGCGTCGTGTGCGAACTCGTCGGGCAGGACTTTGATCGCCACCTGCCGGGAGAGGTTCGTGTCCTCGGCGCGGTAGACCTCGCCCATCCCGCCCTGACCGAGCTTTTCCGTGATGCGGTAATGAGAAACAGTTTTGCCAACCAAAGGAAACACACCTTCTCGGGTCACATCACACTCACAATCACAGGCAGCACCGGGCGAGACGATGCAATTATCTTACGGCTGAATCAAACGCATCAGAGCGGCGCGAGCCACAGCGATCTGCGGCAGTTTCGCAGTGGAGTTTTCGAAATGACCCAGGAATTCCTGATAGGCGTTGATGGCCTCGGCTGTCTTGCCGTTCTGCTCCAGGAGCTTACCCATGTAAAACTTCGCCAGCGTGTGGGAGAGGTAGGATTGGGTGACAAGCAGGTTAGGTTCCCCCCAGGCCCTTTTAATGGCTGATCGCAACTGGCCCTCGGCATCAGACCGCATGCCCGCTTCCAGATAAGCTCGGCCGACCTCCAGGCTGTACAAGTACCGCAGTCCACCACCCAATTCCGGCCAGCTCGCTATCACTGACTGCGTGCGGCCCGCATAAGAAGCTGCCAACAAACGATGGAGTTCAACGATCTTCCCGGCCATGTAGTCGCCCAGCCAAGGCTCTGCCGAGGTGCGTAGGTCGGCAAATTCTTTCTCGGCTGCCGCCTCGTTCTTCAAGAGGAGGTATGCCGTGCCGCGCACGCCTACCGCCCAGAATGTTGCGTGGCGGCGACCAAGGGCCAGCGCCGCTTCGGGCTGGAGCTGTTCGAAACTGATCTGAGCGGCTTTAAGCAGTACTGAGGGAGGGACTTGCTCTTCCTGGCTGGCATAGAACCGGGCCGCGTCCTCGTAACGGGCCGCTGCGCGATCGAGGCGGCCGCGGCCCACCTCAATGTCACCTAGCAACTCGGCCGCTAGAGCCCGTCCGTCAGTCTCGCTTTTCTCGTACTCGGACAATGCCGTAGCTTCCGCGAGCGAAACCTTGCCCTGGTACAGGTAGCTGAGTGCGACTTTATGAGTTGATCCCGAGCGCCACTGGTTCAATCCAATGTTTCTCCGATAGGCCGTAATGGCTTCGTCGTACCGCTCACTCATGGCCAGTATGTCGCCGCGGGTGTCTATCGGATTAGGGTCGTTGGGAGGGAGCAGGGCGGCGTAGCGCTCTATGGCATCCAGGGCCTGTGGCACATCACCGTCATATCCCTGGATGTAAGCCAGTATGAGATACGCCCCGGCCTGTCGATCGTCCATCCGGACAACCTCTTCGATAAGCGTTTTTGCTTCCCTATATTTCCCCTCAGCATAATGGATATTTGCCAGCATTTGGCGCGGGCCAACTTCGAGAGGAAACTCTCGCACCGCAGTCGCGGCAACCTTCTCGGCTTCCGGCGTGCGACCGTCGGAGTTCAACTGGCCGGCCTGGATAAGCAGTTTTTGCTGGCGCGGCAATGGCATGCGGCTCGCCAATTCCGCGGCCCTGGCTGCCGCCTGTCGGCTGCCCCGGATGTCGAAAACCCAGACGGAACCGGCGAGCTGGTAATAAGCCATGGCAAATTGAGGATCAAGCACCGTCGCCCGACGGAATGCCTCGGCTGCTTTCTCCCACATTACTCGGTCCAAGTAACCCCGACCCTCATCATAGGCATGCAGAGCCTCGAGGTTAGCCGTCAGGCTGGCGGCGACGTTGGGTTTGGCGGGCGATTCGGCAGGTACCAGCCGTTCCAGAATTCCGCCAGTAGTCTGATCCACCATGCCGAAGACAGCCTGGGCGTTCTCCCCTTCGACCTTGTCGGCGAAGAGGACCTTCCCAGTGGCCGTTTCTTGAACACGGAGGTCCAGGCGAAGGCGCGAGCCCACTTTCAACAGGGAACCATTCAGAAATAAGTCAGCGCCTGCCTCTCTGGCTACTCCCTGGGCCTCGCCGGGCGGCAGCCGTCCTCCTTCCTTGGCACGCCGCCTGATCAGGCCACGCACCCGGTCGGTTGAAATGACGTCCAGCCCCTTCGCCTGCGCAAGATTGGTTGTAAGCAACTCCGCCACGCCACGGTCCAACCACTCCAGAGAGGGATCCTGCGACAGATTCTCAATCTCAACCACAGCCAGCACCCGCGGTCCTCCAGGAGTGGGTGACTTGCTCGAAAAACTGAAGGGCCACTTCCATATCAGCACTGAGACGAGAATAAGGACCACTGCCGCACCTGTGAGCAGTAGGGCGCGCCGCTTGGGTGGTTGCACGGTCGCCGGTTGCCTCGCCGAATCGGAGTCGCGCCTCAACCGCCTGAGATCGGCACGCAGGTCGGCGGCGTGCTGGTAGCGAATGTCCCGGTCCTTCTCCAGCGCCTTGTTGATGATTCGTTCCAACTCATCGGGTAAATCGGGATTGATGCGAACAGGTGCAGTGGGTGCGGAATTCAATATGGCATTGAAAGTTGCTGCTGAAGTTGTTCCTCGAAACGGCAGCACTCCGGTTGCCATTTCGTATAGCACCGCACCAAAGGAGAACAGGTCGGTTCGAGCATCAAGGTCTTTGCCCAGTGCCTGTTCGGGCGACATGTAGGCGACCGTGCCTATGGCGGTGCCTGGGCTGGTCAGCATCGCCTCCGTCCCTGCGGTCGGCAGCGCTGTGCCCTCCGCATGGCGTTCCGGTGCCAGCTTGGCTAATCCAAAATCCAGGATCTTGGCCGTGCAGCGATCGGTGACGAATATGTTTGCAGGTTTTACGTCCCGATGAATGATTCCTTTTGAGTGTGCGGCATCGAGACCGTCGGCAATCTGGATCGCCAGATCGAGAATCTCGTCCGTGCCCAGCGCTTTTCCCTGAATGCGGTGCTTGAGCGTGTTGCCTTCCAGATACTCCATCGCAATGAAGTGGCGGCCTTCATGCTCGTCGATGTCGTGGATGGTGCAGATGTTCGGATGATTGAGGGCAGAGGCTGCCTGCGCCTCACGCTCGAATCTCTCCAGGGCGTGACGGTCTCTCGACAGCTCTTCAGGAAGAAACTTCAGGGCGACGGCTCGCTTGAGCTTGGTGTCCTCTGCCTTGTAGACGACACCCATCCCGCCGCCGCCGAGTTTCTCAATGATCCGGTAATGGGAAACGGTCTGCCCAATCATCGGAAGTTCTCAACCATCATCAGGTCGTTGAAGCTTTCTTCAAACAGGCTGCAAAGGATCCATCGATGATCAGGCGAAATCGTGAATCCATACTGCCAGCGCTTTTCAACCTGGCATATTGTACGGGTTTTCCCGCTTTTGAAGTCGATAAACTCAATAGTGCCGCCCACCTTGGTAAAGTAGATCCCATCATCCACTACCACGAAATTGTATGAGCCACCACCCACAGGACCTTCATGGAACTGGCTTTCTTCACCGCCACTGAGCGGAACCCTCCAAAGTGTGGTGCGTCCTGCCACGTCTTTGGAATAATAGAGCCACTTGCCGTCCGGCGATTCGGAAGCGTTAGCTCCACCCTTTCTGGTCACTTGAAGAGCCTCTCCTCCTCCCGCCGGCATTTTGTACACTTGTGCCCGCCCGCTTCGGTCAGACAGGAAATAAATCCACTTCCCGTCCCGCGACCAGCTGGGTTCGCCTTCGTAACCCGGATCCGAGGTCAATCGCCGGAGTAATCCTCCCTCGGCACTGATGAGGTAAAGGTCGGCCGATCCTTCCTTGCGGGAGTCAAAGAGGAGGGTTCTGCCGTCCGGTGACCAGCGCACATCACCTGTCGAAGGCCCACCCACTGAAGTCAACTGGCGCGGATTTGAGCCGTCAGCATCGCACACCCAGATCTCATTGCTCCCCGAGCGGGCTGAAGCGAAGGCGATCAGGCTGCCGTCCGGAGAGTACTCCTGTTCCGAATCCGGTCGTGTGGAGGCAATGAACCTCTGCGGCACCCCAACCCGGCCATTTTTGTCACGCAATTCAATGCGGTAGATATTACTGTCAGAATACCCGCGGTGATAGACCAGACGGCGACTTGTGGCCGAAATGGCAAGCTCCCAGGCTTCCTCGCCAAAGGTTTCCTGGACGGTGGGGTATCCGGCACCGCTTTTCGACCCTGAAAGCGTGATCCGACGCACGACCCGTCCGCTGGCATAAGAGTTCCCAGAACTATACAGGATTTGGCTGCCGTCCCGGGTCCAGACCGGATGGTAAATATCGCGGTTCTCATATGTCAGACGTTCCGGCTCGCCTTTGGCCCGATAATCGTCGGTGAGAGAAACCCGATAGACATCGCGATTGCTCCAATCCAGGGATCGGACGAAGGCCAGAGAGTGGCCATCAGGTGAAAAAGATGCTGCCCCATCGCTACACTCCAATGTAGTCTTTGGAGGAGAAGTGAGCCGCCTCTTTTCTCCGGTTTCGACTGATATCAGGTGCAACCCACGCGGCTGCCCCGCACCGTCTTGGTCTGTTGCTACCAGCCATTTGTTATCCGGGGACCAGTTCAAATTCCACGGGGCGGCGCTGTACTCCGAAGCAATTTGTGCCAAACGACGCTCTGTGCCACCCAGAGCGGGAATAATAAAGACACCGATGCCGCTTTCTAAGCGTCTCAGGAACGCAATGTATTTGCCGTCCGGAGACCACGAGGGACTGAAATCCCGCGCCGGATCCGTTGTCAGACGCTGTGGCTCTCCCGGACCGATTAATCTGACGTAGATATCAACATTGTCCTGCTTCTCCCCGTTCCAGCTGAACGCTACTCTCTCGCCTTCGGGGGAGAAAGTCGGCCCCCCGACACTTCCATGATAGGTGACGAGAGGTTTAGCAATCATAGGGACATCGGGCGGCGTCTGGCGCAACCGGTTGATCCCAAACCAGGTCGCGGCGGCAATGACTACCAGTATTGCCGCTGCTGGGATCCAGCGCTTGGCTCTCAAGCGGTGTGCAACACGGGCTGCCGCGGGCGGATAAGCCGCGGACTTGCTGGAATCGCTGTCCCGCTTCAGACGCTTCAGATCGGTGAGCAGTTCTTTCGCTGCCTGACAGCGGAGGTCCCTTTCCTTCTCCAGCGCCTTGTTGATGATTCGTTCCAACTCATCGGGTAAATCGGGATTGATGCGAACAGGTGCAGTGGGTGCGGAATTCAATATGGCATTGAAAGTTGCTGCTGAGGTCGTCCCCCGAAACGGCAGGACTCCAGTTGCCATTTCGTAAAGCACCACGCCGAAAGAGAAGAGGTCGGTCCGGACATCCAGTTCTTTTCCCAGAGCCTGCTCCGGCGACATATAAGCGACGGTCCCCACGGCAGTGCCGGGGCTGGTCAGCATTGCCTCGGCAGTCTCAGTAGTGGCCGTAGCGGTGGCGGCCTCGCCACCTTGCAGCTTTGCGGGTGCAAGTTTCGCCAGTCCAAAATCCAGAATCTTCGCGTTGCCCCGGTCGGTGATGAAAATGTTCGCTGGCTTGATGTCGCGATGAATGATCCCTTTTGCGTGCGCTGCGTCCAATCCGTCGGCGATCTGAATCGCCAGATCGAGAATCTCATCAGTGCCGAGCGGCCTTCCCTGAATGCGGTGCTTGAGGGTCTTGCCCTCAAGATACTCCATCGCAATGAAGTGGCGGCCTTCATGCTCGTCGACGTCGTAAATGGTGCAGATGTTGGGGTGGTTGAGGGCTGAAGCTGCTTGAGCTTCGCGCTCGAACCGCTCCAGTGCATGCCGGTCTCGGGACAACTCCTCCGGGAGGAACTTCAGGGCGACGGCTCGCTTGAGCTTGGTGTCTTCGGCCTTGTAGACGACACCCATGCCTCCGCCGCCGAGTTTCTCAATGATCCGGTAATGCGAGATGATATTGCCAATCATGGAGAATCTCTCTACTGGCAATGCGCGCACCGCAATGACAGTAACGTGAATCTGCCCTGATTATAGTCGGCCGACGCGCTCCTGGGTAGCTGAATGCGCAGCACCTGCAGGGATATCCAGCGCCAGCAAACTGTCACATTGGCGGCGTTCTGTCCCAGAACGGGGATTCTGGGGAGTGAGACTCCTCGTTTCGGTTGTCCGGTATATCACCAGGGGCTCAGACCTACTGGATGTCGTTTCGGGATCGTGGCATCGCGTGGAAAGTAATTTTCTATAACCCCAGGTCGGTGCCGCATCTTTTGACTGAATTCTGACAAAACCGCGACACGATTCAAATGGCCTGGCAGTATACTCAGAGTCAAGGGAACTCTCCAAAATGAAGTCTCAGAAGCAGTGGCCTGGACCTCCGCATCGCCTGTTGTTTTCCTTCCTGGCGGTTGCCGTGGTACTCGTGGGAGTCATGCTCTGGTTGGGTTGGAGGCTGGTGCGCCAGGACCAGGAACTGGCCGCTCAGCGCCTGCAAGAACGCCGTGAAAGTGCAACCGACCTGGCTGCTGCCGCTCTGCAGAAGTCGCTCTCCCGGATCGAAGAACAGATGACCCGCCTGGCGTCGCTCGCGCCGGTCGAACGGCGACGGCAGGCAGCCGCCGATGCCGAGACTCTCACGGACGACTGCGCGCTCATCCTGTTCCTGCCGGACGCTGCGGAAGACTTCCCCGAGCGGAGGTTGCCCTTCTATCCCGCTGTACCCAGGAAGCCCGAGCCGCCCGCTTCCCTTTTCGCCGAAGCGGAGAGGCTCGAATTCCGGCAGGTGGACAGCGCCAAGGCAGTCGAGGCCTTACGGGAGCCGGCACGCTCCTCCGAGCCGCAGATCCGTGCCGCGGCGCTGCTGCGCATTGCCCGGAATTACCGCAAGCTGGGCCGTTGGGACGAAGCGTTGGCCGCCTATGGGGAATTGGCGACCGTCAAAGCCGTGCAGATCGAGATGCTGCCCCCGGAGCTTATCGCCCTCCAGGCGCGTCTCCGCGTCTTCGAGCAGGCTGACAGAGTCGAGGCAGCCAGGCAGGAAGCCACGCTCCTGCAGAATGGGTTGAAAGAACGCCGTTGGCGCCTGACGCGGGGCGCTTATGAATTCCATGCTGGGGAGGCCCGGCGGATTCTGGCGCAGGACGGGCGGTCCCCGAATGGCGTAGAGACCCTGGCCCTGGCCTCCGCGGCGGAAGCCTTTTATCAGGAGTGGCGAGGAAATTTGCCGGGCGCCGGAAGGCGGATTCTGTGGGAGTCGAATCAACCTCTGCTGTCCATCTGGCGTCAGGCCAACGACGGTCTGGCGCTGCTGCTTCTCGGCCCCCAATGGCTGGAAGCCCGGTTGAACGAGAGCCGCGGTTCCAGCTTCGCAAAGCAGGGTATTGCCGTCATCCTGACGGATACGGAAGGCCGGCCAGCGCTTGGTCTCCAGGTGGCCGGCTCGCCGCGCCAGACGGTCCGGCTTGCCTCGGAGACACAACTGCCATGGGAATGTGCACGCTGTGACCACCGATCCCGACACCGTCCTCGCGCCGGCCCGGACGCGCAGGGGCATCCTGGTCGCCGCCCTGGGGCTGATATCCGCTTTGATCCTTACCGGTGCCTACCTTGTCGGGCGCGCCGTGACCCGGGAAATGGCGGTCAGCCGTTTGCAGTCGGAATTCGTGTCCTCGGTTTCGCACGAATTCCGCACGCCGCTTTCCTCGCTCTGCCTCTTGTCGGGCCTGCTGGCTTCCGAGAGAGTCGCCACTGAGGCGGACCGCAGCGAGTATTACGGTGTGCTGGTGAGGGAGAGCCGGAGGCTGCGGCGGCTTGTGGAGGGCCTGCTCAACTTCGGGCGAATGGAGGCCGGCGCGATGCAGTACCGCTTCGAAACGATCGATCCGGCCGAGCTCGTGCGCGAGCTGTCAAATGACTTCCAGCGCGAGGTGGAGGCGTCCGGCTACCGGATCGAGGTGACCGCCGCCAAAGACACGCCGTTGGTGAACGCGGACCGCACGGCTCTGGGCAGCGCCGTCTGGAACCTGCTGGATAATGCGGTCAAGTACTCGCCCGCGTGCCGTCAGGTCCGGGTCGACGTCCTGCAGGAAGGCGGCCGGGCGGCCATCCGCGTGCGCGATTGCGGCTTGGGCATCCCCGTGTCCGAGCAGCGGAGCATCTTCGAGAAGTTCACGCGCGGCGAGGCGGCCAGGCGGGGGGGCATCGGGGGCACCGGAGTCGGCCTGGCGATGGTCCAAAGCATTATGGCAGCCCACGGCGGCGAAGTCCGGCTGGAGAGTGAACCCGGCCGGGGAAGCACTTTCACGCTGTTGCTGCCGGGAGCAAGCTGAAATGGCGAAGATTCTGATAGTCGAGGACGATCCCGGCATCGCGCTCGGGGTGAAGAACGACCTCGCGCTCGAAGGGCATGATGTCGAAGTGGCCAAGGACGGTTTCACGGGGCTGGAACGAGCCCGCGGGGGAGAATTCGACCTGATCCTGCTCGACGTCATGCTGCCGAAGAAGGACGGCTACGCGATTTGCCGGGAGCTGCGGTATGCGGGCAATCGCACGCCCATTCTCATGCTGACGGCCAAGGCGCTGGAAGCGGAAAAGGTCTTGGGGCTGGAGATGGGCGCCGACGATTACGTCACCAAGCCCTTCAGCTCGCTCGAGCTGCGCGCCCGCGTCAAGGCGTTGCTCCGGCGGGGCGCCCCCGAGGCACCCGACATCTTCCGGTTCGGGGATGTGGAGGTCGATTTCGGGCGCGGAGAAGTGCGGCGCGCCGGCGCGCCGGTGGAGACCACGCGGCTGGAGTTCAAGCTCCTGACCATTTTCGTGCGCCGGCAGGGAAGGATCCTGACCCGTTCCCATCTGCTCGACCTGGTCTGGCGGCCGGACAGCTGTCCGACCGACCGGGTCATCGACAACCACATCATGAACCTGCGGCGCAAGATCGAACCTGATCCGCAGGAGCCGCGTTACCTGGTCAGCGTGCGCGGGCTGGGCTACCGGTTCGACGCCTGATGTCGAATTCTGACTGAAAACTGACGGGAGGCCGATACCGCTCAGATTTTGAAACACTAGATTGTTCGCCGAGGTGACAACAATGCGAACAAAAACAGGGATCGCTTTGGTCTTGAGCGCGGCACTCACGCTGGCGCTCGGGGCCGCACAGAAGTACACACGGAAGGATCTTCACGCCGAGGCGCAGCTTCAGGCGGCCATCACCAAAGAAACGGTTGAGGGCGACCTGAAAGGCGCGATCGAGCAGTATCAGAAGCTCGCCGATAGCAGCAACCATGCCGTGGCGGCGAAAGCACTTTTGCGCATGGGTCAGTGTTACGAGAAGCTGGGCGACACGGAAGCACGCAAGGCGTACGAGCGCGTTGTCAGGGAGTTTTCCGATCAGAAGGAAACGGCAGCCACTGCCCAGGCGCGGCTGGCTGCGCTGGCGGGCACAGCGGGAGGGTCGGGCGTTTCGACGTTGGCCGTGAGAAGGGTCTGGGCAGGCGAGCCGGCCGGCGGGGTATCATCCGATGGCCGATTCGTGTCGTACACCAACTGGGATTCGGACAGTCTCGCCATCCACGACCTCGCCACCGGCCAGAACCGGATATTGGTCGACAAGGCCTCGGCCGAGAACTCAGTGCCCTCGCCAGACAGCAAGAGTATTGCTTACAACCCGTACAACGACGATTCAGGGAGCAACCTTTGCGTCGTTGGGCTTGACGGTTCGAAGCCGCGGATCCTGCACGCCGCCCAAGATGGAGTCTTAGAGCACATTCCGTTGGCATGGTCGCCTGACAGCAGGCACCTGCTTGCCGAATTCGTGAAGACCGACGGAACCCGCGACATGATGCTGGTGGCCGTCGCCGACGGCTCGACGAAGCTGCTGAAGGCGATAGGAAAGGACGCCTCTCCGGGTGGCGTGTTCTCGCCCGACGGACGATACATCGCCTGGTCTACCAGGGAGGGCATCTCGCTGTTCGAAATCCAGACGGGGACTGAGTCGCTGCTCATCCCGGATCAGTCTAACCACAGTGTCCTCGGCTGGGCTCCGGACGGAAAGTCCGTCGTGGTTCCGGCATCGCAGGCAGGGAAGGGCAACAACCTGATACGGATTGATGTCCAAACAGGGCAGGCGACTTCCCTGATGCCGCTTCCGGTTTCGGACGCCGTGCCGCGCTTCGGTTTTTTTCGAGATAGCAGCATAATCTTCCCGATGAATGGAGGGAGGCTCGTGGCCCACGATCTGCGGTCCGGCCAGGAGAGAGTAGTCATCCAGAAACCAGGGCTCTACTCGGGCATAACGTCGCCCGATGGCGAGCGACTACTTATCGCCGTGCAAGAAGGCGGGTCTCAGGTGCTGCTTATCATGCCTGCTGCCGGGGGAGAGGCTCGGGAGTTGGTCAGAATCGACGGTGAGAAGGAAATTCCCTTTTGGGGTACAGCTACGTGGATGCCGGACAGCCGCTATGTCGCCTTTCTGAAAGGTGTCAAGGGAAAGGGCCGGCAATGGCAGCTGTGGCGTATCGCAGTAGAGGGCGGACAACCCCAGTATCTTGGACTGGATTTTGCCGGTCAGTTGACGGGAGAACTGCGGATACACCCCGATGGCAGACTGGTGGTGGTCGACGATGTCAAGGTAAACCTGGAGATGTGGGTAATGGAGAACTTCCTGCCCGCGTCCAAAGCAGCCAACCATTGATGAGCGATGAGTGACAAGCGGCGGGTTCCTGGTTCGCCGCTTGCCACTCTGACATTTCATGCCGGTTGATTTCGTGGATGGGGCAGATGTTGGGGTGATTGAGAGCCGAAGCAGCCTTGGCTTCCGTCCGAAACCGTCCCAGTGCGTGGCGATCTTTGGACACTGCTTCTGGTAGGAACTTCAGGACGACGAAGCGGCTCAGCATGGTGTCCTCGGCCTTGCAGACGACACCCATCCCGCCGCCGAGCTTCTCGACGATCCTGTAATGCGAAACCGTCTGGCCGATCATGGGAGTCCGCCCTCCCTCTTGATCAGTTGTTCCCGATACCTCCTGCAACCAGGGGAAGGTGAAATGACTAGGAGCAAGCCCCTCATGCCAAAGTAACAGGCGTTTATCGAGGCGTGGATTCAGAATGGCGGCAACGGCACTCAGGCGGCCAGGGATTCGCGCCAGCTGAGACAGTAAGAAGGGTCGTGAAATAAGGCTCGCGTCGATCCCATGCGCAGGGCCGCTCTTCGGGGTGGCCCTTCTGCTTTCGGCGGCAATCGGGCGGAGATGACTCCGGTTACGGCATCCTGCTATCCGTGCCTGCCCCTGCGCCAGCCGTGGCCGATCGGTCCGAGGGGGGATATCCGTTGTTTATTTGGTCAATGGCGCTTAACGCGTCGACCTTGTGGGACGGTGGCCACCCTGATCGGGCCAACACTTACAGGTATCGTTGTTACTACGGTGTTACCCGCTGTTTCAATCACGGAAACCGTGCCCGATAGCTGGTTCGCGACGTAGGCAAAATAGACAAAGCGTCCGTTCGGCGAGAATGTCATGCGTTGCGGATCTTTCCCCACCGGCACTGTTGCCAGCACCCGATTGGTTGTCGTGCTTATTGCAGAAACACTACTCGACCCGCCCCACAATGTGGAGTTTGACACGTAAGCAAAAGTCTGATCCGGTGTAATAGCTATCTCTACTGGGTAAGAGCCTACCGGCATATCGGCGACAACCGTGTTTGTTTTCAAGCCGTAAGCGATTGAAAGGGAAGTGGTACGCCTGGCAGGGTTCGAACCTGCGACCTTCGGTTCCGGAGACCGCCCTGAGGGTTTTAGCCTGTTTCAGCCTGCTGTAGAAAGTCCTTGCCTATCATGCAGTTGACCCCGCTCCGTTTCCATTCTGTTTCTGTCTGTTTCAGGGGGCTTTTGTCTGAGTTGTTGATTTTTGTTGACGGAATGAAGAATCGCCAGAGGCAAGGAATCCTGTTCCAGTTCGCGTCCGACAACCACCCTATCGTGTGCGTACGGGAATACTCGCCAAGATGCCTTTCTTTTTCTCCAGGACCAATACAGACGTGGATTTTGACGATCAAACGCAGAAGGGCATAGGTGAGGATAGGGGTCAGGCAGGACGGTTCTCGAATGAGGCAATACGACGGGGGAATTGGGTCCCATCCAGGGACTCCGCAATTTCCGCAGAAAATTTTTCAGTTTTTTGAGAGGGGGTAGTGGTTATGAAGATTTACGACGTTCCCCAGCTATCCGAGATGCTCAAGGTGTCGGTGAAAGCCGTCAGGTCATACCTGATCTCGGGCCGGGTCAAAGGGCGAAAGGTAGGCAAGCGCTGGCTTGTCCACGAGGACGCAGTCAGAGAATTCCTGATGAATGCTGAGCGGATTGCGACTGAATAGCCACACGAATTGTCAGTTCTTCCCTGTGGGGCAGAGCCGCTTGATTTCCTCGAACCAGGGTCGAAAAACTCTTCGAGTAACTTCTCCACTATTTGACCACGCTCAACATGACGTGCCAGCAGTCGGTCAATTTGGAACTGTCTTTCATGACCTTTCGCGAGCTCTTTCTCTGGCTACTTCACTGGAATGAGCCGCTTAAGCTCTTCTGCAATAAGGTAGGGGTGTGCCAGAAGGCCTTATCCAGCGATGCGGCTCGGGTGTAGAATGCTGCCGTAGCCGAGGGCCAGACGTTTCAGTCGACATATCATCTGTTATCAGCAGCTGACAGAGGGCACGCAGGGAGGCGCGTCGGCGCCCGGATCAGAAGGCTGACAGGCGAAGAGGCAGCTCATCCTTCCTATCCGTTGCAGGATCGCGGCCGCTTCGGCTGGATTGTAGGTTTGCATTTTCGTTCCTCACTTTCTGTCGGCGGGTTGAGTCCCCGGCACCTTGCCACCCCTGCCATCCTCTGGCAAACCTGGGTAGGGGGTGCCTGAATTTCATGACGCGATAGGAAGGGCTTCCAGCTCACAGGCGCCCCCGCTGACGAATACGTGCTATGAGCACCAGGGCGTCACCGGCGGTGAGGTCTCACTGGGATTATGATCCGGTCACCGTTCTCCTCTGTCCCGTCTGGGCTGACGCAGACAACCTGAATGACCGTTATGCCTTCGTCTTCCTTCTGAGCCTCGGCCATCGCCCTTGCGGCAGGCCGTGACTTCAGGCTCCCCAGGAGATAATCGGTCTGTTGCGCAGCCGGCCTGAGGACGACCTGGATCTATTCTTGGATATCATCGGTGCCGTGGAGAAATGGAAGTCCCAAGCCAAGTGATTTTCAAGTTCTGACCGCCTTCAAAGATCCTAGCCGTGAACTGCAAAGCTTTTCCCCTTGCGCCCTGGACCTGAAGTCCTATTGAACTAGATTGGGGTCTCAAGATAGATTCGCTAATAAGTCGATGGTAGACTCAGCGTACGGGCCCATTCGGAAGGGAGTCAGGGATGGGATTTGGTGCTCCTCCTGCAACACAGACAGGATTGCCTTCGCGGCTTCCGTCGGAACTCCGGTTCGCCGTGGTCGATGTCGAGACCACCGGCCTATTTCCCGCCTGCGACCGGATCGTCGAGCTCGCGGTTGACATCGTCGACCGTCGCGGTGCTCGCCTCGATGGATTCGAAACCCTTGTAAACCCTGAACGGGACATGGGCGCCACTCACATCCATGGGATTACTGCAGAGATGGCCAAGGGCGCACCCAGATTCGGAGACATCGCAGGCGATCTTCTCGCCTGGCTAGGCGCGGGTTCCATCTGGGTCGGACACAATGTGGCGTTCGATATTCGTTTCATCAAAGAGGAGCTGGGACGAGTGGGCCTCGTGCTCCCCCCAACTCCGGTTCTTTGCACCCTGTCACTCGCGCGCCAACTCTACCCCGATCTGGGGAGTCACCGGCTCGAGTGCGTCTGTCAGCACTTGGGTATTCCGTGCTTGGGACACCACGCTGCCCGAACAGACGTCGCAACGACAGCTGCGCTCCTGGGGCAATTGCTTGAGGACAGCGCCCGGTGCGGCCTGGAAATATGGCCTGAGGAGCAGGTAGCGCTCATAGGTCAGGCCCGCGGCTCGACCCCCGACTCGGGATGGCTCATACCGGACCGTGCCGCATCGCGGCTACTGACGCGAGGGTACGCGCAAATAAAGGCACAAGCTGATCGTGGATGCTACATCGAGCGCCTCCTTCAGGATCTTCGCCCCTGCGGCGGCTTTCTGGCCGCTGACGAGAAGGTCGGCCTCTATCTCCGTTTGCTCGACCGCGCCCTCGAAGACAGGAGAATCAACGACATCGAGCAGGCGGAGCTTCTCGCAATGGCCGAGGCGTGGGGGCTCGGAATAGAGGATGTCCTCCGCGCCCACGACATCTATTTGGAAATGCTGGTCAAGACAGCGCTTGAGGATGGCATCGTCACCGCTAACGAGCAGGCGGATCTCTGCCTCGTCTGCGATCTCCTTGGGGTGGATCGGGGACGACTGAAGCGGCTTCTTGATGAGGGGACGTCGACGACAAACGCTGGGATGATGGATACCACGATCAGCGCGAGTTTCCCTGACAATGCTGATCTCGCGGGCCTGAGCGTCTGCTTTACCGGAACCATGCCCGGCCCGCTTGGAGAACCTATAGCCCGCGAAG
>Ga0315273_10002191_pt1 | contig 22861 bp, 15 predicted proteins | sample YL17G02_0_MG_FD_205753 | JGI IMG/M metagenome (GOLD analysis project Ga0315273, IMG submission 205753) | Sediment microbial communities from Yellowstone Lake, YNP, Wyoming, USA - YL17G02_0 | ecosystem: Environmental > Aquatic > Freshwater > Lake > Sediment | place: USA: Wyoming | collected...
ACGGGCCGGTTGTTGCGGTTGGCTTTCTCGAAGGTTCTGATGGCCGTCGCGGTTTCGTGAAAGCACTGGAGCACCGGTTCGACCCTTTGGAGAATCTCCCGGCCCAGGGACATAATACAAGCCTTGACCTTAGCCTCGTTACTTTCGAACTTATTTGCCGTCCTGATGTTTTGGGAAAAGAGCTTGGTCCGCACGTAATCGACAAGCGCCCCGACCAGTACTGCCGTGCCTCCGAAATCGACTGCCCAGGTCTTCATATGGGGCATCGTCAGAAACAATTTCCGTAAATCCTTGAGCTCGCTTTTGAAACGGATATCGTAAAGGGCGGCAACGCCCCGTTCGTGGCAGGCGAGGGCCTCCCTTTCAACGGCGAACAGTCGGAGGCGAACGCCCTCGTCTGACGGTTCCAGAGCCGGATAGGCGAACCCCTGGAAAATACCGCCGCTGTCCAAGGGAATCCTCTCGGGAAGCTCACCGCAATCCCAACTGGTCAAACCATCCTTCTCCCAGAGTATTTTTGCTTTTTCAAAGGCCGACGATTCGGCCTGATCCGTGAGTTCCTGCTGGAGCTGCCGCAGATCCCGGCCGGAGGCTATTTCATGTCCTGCCTGATCCAAAACGCCGATGCGCATCCGCAGGCGGTCCGGAAGCTTGTCCGGGGACCAGGCCGAGGGAGGGATTTCCACTCCGAACCTCTGAAGGATAAATTTGCCCAGGGCGGCCAGCAGCGGCTCCTCGCCCTCCTTCATCTCCGCCGTGATGACCTCGCAGGTCATCGTAATAGGCTGGAGTTTCTTGCGATATTCCTTGGGAAGTCCCCTGACGAGTGCCGAGACCTTCTCCCTGAACAGGCCGGGAACGGACCAGTCCAACGCGGCAGCGGGAACATTGGCGATAAACCCCACCGGTATCCGCAGCGTCACCCCGTCAAGGGGATCGCCCGGTTTGAACCGGTAATCCAGTGAGAGACGCCCCCTGCCCAGACTGATTTCATCGGGATAAAGATCCAGCTCCGCCTGATCCGGTTCACCGCGCAGCACATCCTCCGCTCTCATGCGCAGAAAACCGTCACCGCCCCGGTCGCGGATCAGCTTTTCGAGGGTGCGCGTGTCGTAAATCCCGCCCAGCCGCTCCTCGTAAAAACGGGCCAAAGCGTCTTCGTCGGCGAGCAGGTCGCGCCGCCGGACCTTCTCCTCCATGGTGGCGATGCCCTCGATAAGTTGCCGGTTGCATGTCAAAAAGGCAAAGGGCCTTTTGATATCTCCCTCGATAAGGGCGCTCCGGATGAACAGACGTGAGGATTCCGCAGGATCGATGCGCCCGTAGGACACCGGGCGCCTGGCCACGATGATCAGACCGTAAAGCGTGACCTGTTCGAAGGCAACCACTTCGCCGCGGTTTCTTTCCCAGTGCGGTTCCGAAAAGGTAGATCTGCAGAGGTTGCCTCCCAGTTCCTCCAGCCAGTCGCCGTCGATATGGGCGGCCATCCGGGCGAAAAGACGGGACGTCTCGACGATCTCGGCGGCCACGATCCACCTGCCGGCCTTGTTGAAAAGCCCCGAACCGGGGAAAATCATCACCTCCCGGCCTTTGGTGGCCTGATAGATGTTTTTTTCTTTTTTCAGTGCGATATTGGAAAGATAGCCGCTGAGGATCGAACGGTGAATCCCCCGGTACAGCAACTCCTCGCCGGATTTTCCCGCGGCGGGCGCAATAGGATGAGGGCCGCCCGATTCCTTCAGGATCAGGGTAAGCTGGTCGTGGACATCCTGCCATTCCCGCATCCGCTTATAAGACAGGAAATGTTCCCGGCAGAATTTCTTCTGCTTGGACCGGCTTTGGCCTTCATCTCCTGCTTGATGATAACGGCGCCATATATTCAGCAACGTCATGAAGTCCGAAGACGGGTCCTTGAAGACGGCATGGATGCGGTCGGCCTCGGCTTCCATCTCCGCCGGCCGCTCCCGGGGATCGTTGATACTGAGCGCAGCGGCGATGACGGTCACCTCCGGCCGACATCCCTCACGTTCGGCCTCGATGACCATCCTCGCGATCCTGGGATCGATGGGCAGCCGTGCCATCCGACGGCCGATGGGCGTCAGTGACAACCGTGCCGTTGACGTTCCCTCCCCGGGACGCTTTTCACGCTCTATCGCCCCCAGTTCCTGGAGGATCTCGATCCCGTCCCGGATGTTCCTCGACTGGGGGGGATCGATGAAGGGAAAGGATGAGATATCTCCCAATCTCAGGGAAAGCATTCTCAGGATGACCTCGGCCAGGTTCGAGCGCAGGATCTCCGGCGGTGTGAAAAGCGGCCGGTTCTCATAATCCTCCCGGTCGTAGAGGCGCAGGCAGATGCCGTTGCGGACCCGCCCGCAGCGTCCCTTGCGCTGGTCGGCGCTGCTGCGGGATATGGACTTGACGGGGAGGCTGTTGGTTCTCGTTCGCGGGTTGTACTGGGGAATCCTGGCCAGTCCCGTGTCGATGACGTAACGAATGCCGGGTATGGTAATGGCGGTCTCGGCCACGTTGGTGGCAACGACGATCTTCCGGCCCGGCACGGGCTGGAAAACCCGCCGCTGATCGGGCCAAGTGAGGCGGGCGAAGAGGGGCAGCAGGGTGACGTCCCGCTCGGCCCGCCCTTCGATCAGATCACAGGTCTCCCGGATGTCCTGTTCCGTGGGCATAAAGATCAGGATGTCCCCTTGCTCTGCAGACTTCAGAACGGCATCCACGGCCCGGACCGCCATGTCCACAGGGGTGAGTTCCTCGTTATCCTCCTTTTCAGAAATGGCAGAGAGGTAGCGGACCTCGACGGGATAGGTCCTGCCGGTGACTTCGATAATGGGCGCACCGCCGAAGGCCAGCGAGAATTTTTCCGTATCGATCGTTGCCGAGGTGATGACGACTTTGAGATCGTGCCGTCTGGGCAGAAGCCTGCGCAGGATGCCGAGAGCGAAATCGATATTGAGGGTCCTCTCATGGGCCTCATCGACGATCAAGGTGTCATAGGCCGAAAGATGAGGATCGGACTGGGTTTCCATGAGCAAAATACCGTCGGTCATGATCTTGATAAAGGGATGCCTGCCGGACCGGTCCTCGAAGCGGATCTTGTAGCCCACGGACCGGCCGAGCTCTTCATCCATTTCCTCGGCAATCCGATGGGCCACGGTGATGGCGGCGACGCGGCGCGGCTGCGTGCAACCAATGAGTCCCGCCCGCCCTCGACCTGCTTCGAGGCACATCTTCGGGATCTGGGTTGTCTTGCCGGACCCTGTTTCTCCCGTGATAACGACGACCTGGTGCATTTTGATGGCTTCGATAATCTTTTTTCGGAAGGCTGTAATGGGTAGATTTTCAGGATAGATCAGCCTGGGAAGGCGCACTGCGGGCAGGGCAGGGGTGGAGCGGATGTTCCCTGGCGGTTTTCCCGAATCGGAGCGTTTAATCATGTCCTTCTCTTGGAGCGGTCGAATCTTTCTTATTAAATCCTGTATCGGCAATATTTCATAGAGCGGCACAGGATGTCAACAGGCAGCTATTATCGCCTTGACACGCAAGATCGCTCAGCTTATACTCCCCGCGGCATCATGCCAGTTGAGAAAACATCTTAATCAAAAGGAGAAACCACCCATGAACTTCGACATCCCAAAAGAGATCGCCGATTACCTTAAAGAGCTGGACGAATTCATTGAACGGGAGATAAAGCCGCTTGAACAGCAGGACGACAACATCCGTTTCTTCGATCACAGAAGGGAATTTGCGCGCACGGACTGGGACCGGGACGGGTTGCCCAACGAGCAGTGGGAAGCGCTCATGGCGGAAGCGCGGCGGCGGGCTGATGCCGCGGGTCATTACCGGTATCCGATTTCAGAAAAATACGGCGGCAAAAACGGGACCAACCTGGGGATGGCCATCATTCGCGAGCATTTTGCCGGCAAAGGCCTGGGGCTGCACAATGACCTGCAAAGCGAGCATTCCATCGTGGGCAACAACGTGGGATTGCTGCTGATGATCGAGTACGGGACCGAGGCGCAAAAGAAGGAATGGATTGATGATCTGGCTGAAGGCAAAACCGGTTTTGCCTTCGGTATTACTGAGCCCAATCACGGTTCGGATGTCACGCACATGGAGACGGTTGCGGTAAAGGATGGAGACGATTGGATCATCAATGGAGAAAAAACCTGGAACACCGGGGTCCACAGGGCGCCCTACGACCTCATTTTCGCCAGAAACAGCGGCAAGGCGGGCGACGCCATGGGCATTACGGCGTTTTTAGTGCCGATGAACGCTCCGGGCGTGAAGATAGAAAAAATGCTCTGGACATTTAATATGCCCACCGACCATGGACATGTATCGTTTACCGATGTCCGCGTGCCCCATGACGCGATTTTCGGGGGAGAAGGGCGGGGCCTGCAGGTGGTGCAGCATTTTTTCAACGAAAACCGCATCCGCCAGGCGGCATCCAGCCTGGGGGCGGCCCAATACTGCGTCAATGAAGCGGTGAGCTATGCCCTGGAAAGAAAACCTTTCGGCAAACCGCTGGCCTCCAACCAGGGCATTCAATTCCCCTTGGTTGAACTGCATACCCAGTGCGAGATGATACGGACGTTGATCCATAAGACCGCCTGGATGATGGACACCTATGGCGCCTTTTCCGTATCGGACAAGGTGTCGATGTGCAATTACTGGGCAAACCGGCTTTGCTGCGAGGCGGCGGATCGGGCTATGCAGGTACACGGCGGGATCGGCTATTCCCGATACAAGCCGTTCGAGCACATCTACCGTCATCATCGGCGTTACAGGATTACCGAAGGGGCGGAAGAAATTCAGATGCGCCGGATTGCCGGGTACATGTTCGGATTTATGAAACAACAAAAACCCAAAGGCGTAGAATAGGAATTTTTTCGATAAATATTTTTCCACACAGGATATGGATTGAAGATGACTCAGGAGAAAACGGAAAATAACAGCCTGGATATTAAAGACACCCTGCAAAGGATTCTTGCCAAACAGATCAATGGATTTCGCAACCTCTCGTCCTGTGAGCGGTTGTCGGGAGGCGCCAGCCAGGAAACATATCGCATCGTCCTGGATACGGATGCGGGGCAGCGAAAACTCGCCATGAGACGAGTGCCGGGAGGCATTCCCAAGCCGACGGATGATCACGGCCCGGGATTGATCGCCGAGGCGAAACTCATGCGTCTCTCAAGAGAAGCAGACGTCCCCGAACCCGAGGTCATTTATGTACCGGCGCCGGAAGACGGCCTCGGAGAAGCTTTCATCATGGAATGGCTCGAGGGAGAGACGCTGGGCGCCCGCATTGTTCGCGCCGAGGAGTTTGCAGAAATCAGGCCCCATCTTGCCTATCAATGCGGGCAGATCCTGGCGCGAATCCACGCGATCGATCTAAAAAAAACCGAGTTGAACAAACTGCTTCACACCCTGGATCCGGAAGCCATGGTCGATCAGACCTGGAATTTTTACAAGCTGTTGAACACAGCCCAACCCATGATCGACTATGCGGCCGGATGGCTGAAAGAAAATGTGCCGCAAAATGTCAGGATGACCCTGGTCCACAACGACTTTCGAAACGGTAATATCATGATAACGCCGCAGGGCGTCGTTGCCGTGCTGGATTGGGAGCTTGCCCACATCGGCGACCCCATGCGGGACCTGGGCTGGATCTGCACCAACTCCTGGCGCTTCGGGAAAAGCGAGTTGCCCGTCGGCGGCTTCGGTAAATACGAGGATCTCTTCCGCGGTTACGAAGATGTTTCCGGGCTGAAGGTAGATCCGGCCCACGTGAAATTCTGGGAGGTTTTCGGCTCTTTCTGGTGGGCGGTGGGATGCCTTATCATGGCCGAACACTTTCGATCCGGCCCGGACAAGACGGTTGAGCGTCCGGCCATCGGCCGCAGATCATCGGAGTGCCAGGTCGATTGCGTAAATCTGCTGATCCCCGGCCCCGTGACGCTCATTGAAGCGGAAAAAGCAGTTAGAACTACCGAGATACCGAGGATCGACGAACTGGTGTCCAGCGTACGGGATTTTTTGCGTGGCGATGTGATGAACCAAACCCAGGGACGGACGAATTTTTTAGCCCGCGTGGCGTCAAACTCGCTGGACATTGTGCTCCGGGATCTCCTGGTCGGCGATATCTGCCGGCAGCAGGAACAGGAGCGCCTGCGCAGTCTAACAGCCGCTGACGGCGATCTGGAATCCCTGAGGTGGCGCCTGGTAAACGGATTGCGCGACGGGTCCATTCCGCTTGACCATCCGGGACTCGCCGAACATTTGCGCGCCGCGGTGGTAAATCAGATCGCAATCGATCAGCCGGTTTATTCGGGATTCAAAACGGCTCTGAAAAACGCGCACTGAACGATCCTCATCCCGAAGATTCTAAGCTGCTGATTCCTCAATATCTATCCGGACAGCGACGGGGTTGCACATCAGTATACAGTGTACCGCAGGGATTAGGGGTGGATAATTCCACCTCGGTTGGTCGACTCGGATAACATTTGTCTGAGCTCCTCCCCCTGTACGATTTCCTTTTCCGAAAGGAGATGGGCCAGCTTATCCAGGACTTGCCGCCGCTCCGAGAGGATATTGCGCACCCGTTGATGGGTCTGTTCCATAACGCTGGAGATTTCCTCATCGATCTGAGTCGCCTTTGTTTCGCTGTAATTTTTACTCGGAGTATAGTTTTCCGGGAGGAACAGCGGTTGACGAGCGGATTCATAGGTCACCAGTCCCAGACGATCACTCATACCGTATGCCTTGACCATGGATCGGGCAATATCTGTTGCTCTTTGCAGATCGTTTTGCGCCCCCGTGGAGATGTCTCCGAAAACCAGTTCCTCTGCCACCCTTCCCCCTAAAAGGACGGCCAGCCGGTCCAGCAACTCGGGGCGGGTCATCAAGTAGCGGTCTTCCGTGGGCTGCTGCTGGGTGTACCCAAGGGCGGCAATGCCGCGGGGAATAATGGATATCTTGTGCACCGGATCTGCATGGGCGACGGATTCTGCCACGATTGCATGTCCGGACTCATGAAAGGCCACAATTTCCTTCTCCTGCGGATTCATCACCCGGTTCTTTTTTTCCAGCCCGCCAACCACCCGGTCGATAGCCGCATCGAACTCTGCCGCCCCGACCGCTTCCTTGTTTTTCCGGGCGGCTAAAAGGGCAGCCTCATTGACGAGATTAGCGAGGTCGGCTCCTGCAAAGCCCGGAACGAGTCCGGCAATCTTCCGTAGATCAATGTCGGGACCTAAAAGGACCTTCCGGGAATGGATCTTCAGGATTGCTTCTCTCCCGTTTATATCCGGTCGGTCCAACAGCACCTGCCGATCAAACCTTCCCGGGCGCAACAGGGCAGGATCGAGTATTTCCGGCCGGTTGGTGGCGGACATGATGATGACCCCTTTGTTCGATTCGAACCCATCCATCTCCACCAGGAGCTGGTTGAGTGTCTGCTCGCGTTCGTCATTTCCGCCCATGACATTGATTCCCCGGGCCTTCCCCAAAGCGTCCAATTCATCGATGAAGATGATGCAGGGGGCCTGACTGGTGGCCTGCGAGAAAAGGTCGCGCACACGCGAGGCCCCCACGCCGACGAACATCTCCACGAACTCGGATCCGCTGATGCTGAAAAAAGGCACTTTTGCCTCCCCAGCTACCGCCTTGGCAAGCAGGGTTTTGCCGGTACCAGGCGGGCCAACCAGAAGCACCCCTTTGGGGATTCTCCCTCCCAGTTTCTGAAATTTCTCCGGACTCTTTAAAAACTCCACCACTTCCTGGAGCTCTTCTTTGGCCTCATCGATGCCCGCCACATCGGCAAAGGTGATCATCGTCGCATTCTCGGCGAAAAGCTTGGCCTTACTCTTGCTGAAAGACATCACGCCCATCCCCGGTCCCATCTTTTTCATGGCGTACCGCCAGATCAGGAACATAATGCCGAAGGGGAGAATCCAGGAAAGAATGCCGCTCAACAATTTACTCTCATAGTGTCCGGAGTAATCGATTTTATGTTCATCCAGCTCCTTGACAAGGTTGGGATCATCCACCCGCAGCGTAGTGAACCCCTGGTCCGGTTTTTTTTCGGCCCCTTTGAGCGTTCCACTGATACTTTCCGGGCCGATAATCAATTTCGTCACATTGCCTGCGGTGAGGTTCTGTTTGAATTGGCTATAGGGAATCGTCTCCACATTGGGAGAAAAAAAGTATTGCTGCAGATAGGTAATTAAAAGAAAGGCCATCAGAAAATACCAGATACTGAAATGTGCCTTGGGGGGTAAACCATCCTTCTTTGTTTGCGGAGCCCCCGGAGTGAATAGCGCACTGAACCTGTCTTTCAGCTCTTTCAGGGGTGTTCTTTCCTCATTTGCCGGCATATTCGTCTCCCTTATGAGTTTTCACTTAATTCTGAGCTTGGGATGATACCTGTTTTATCATGTTTTTGCCTGGATTGTCGCACAAGATTTCGTCAGAAGCCATTTAATCCTCCCCATGACTGCCGGAAAGTGAACGATCATAACAACTATCTGCTGAGGATTCATCCGGTGATAAAACACCTTTTTCACCGCTTCCGCCATGAAGATATACAGGATCATGATCCTGACGATCGCCAGGAGTTTTTCCACCGCATCAGCGGCGCCCCGTTCCTGCCAGAATCCCAGGAGGCCGCTGATCAGGACAATAATCAGAATAATGCTGGCGTCCACCGGATCATGGAAGAAGAAAGACATCTTAGCAAGTTGTGTGGCCTTTTCAAGTTGCGGTTCAATTTCCGCCTTCCATCAGAATCGGGTGGTGGAGTTCGGGTAAAGACTATCATATGTTTCCATTGGTAATCGACAAAATTTACACGTTTGGATGTTGTTTAGTAGGAGAGTAATAGACTTGTTGACTATTTCCGCATAAGCCTTTATAAAAACGGATAATACACGACTTTCAGGAAAGGGTAGGGCAGTATGCCGCTCGCCGCCTTCTACTTTCAGCTCCATCAGCCCTGCAGGCTCCATCCGCAGCGGGAAAAGTTTCTCTGGGATGACAAGAACCGAGAAATCTTCCTCAAGGTTGCCGGGCGTTGCTATCTGCCCGCCATGATCATGTTTGCGGAACTTATTGCCAAGTATCCCGACTTCAAAATCGTTCTTGCCATGTCGGGGACCTTTCTGGAACAGGCTGAACGCTTTGCGCCTTCCTTAATCAAGGCTGTTCAGGATTTGTTGGATGCCGGCAAAAAGAACGATCAGGTGGAGCTTCTCGAAGAAACCTATTACCACTCCCTGTCCAGCCTCTTTTCCGATCCGCGCAAGCAGGAATTCCGCGACCAGGTATCGCTTCACCGTGAAAAACTGAGACATCATTTCGGTGTTTTCCCCTCCTCTTTCCGGAACACCGAACTCATGTACAATAACCACATCGCCGATGTCGTGGCCGATATGGGCTACCAGTCCATCCTCTGTGAAAAGCGGCACGACATGTTCACCCACTCTGATCGCCCCATATCGCCCAACGCCATCTTCCGGGCCAAAGGGAGCCCTCTGATCGTCATACCGCGCAACAGGGAACTTAGCGATGACGTGGCCTTTCGTTTCCCCCACGATCCCCTGACACCTGACCAGTATGCCGCCAACATCGCCCGCATCGACGGGGAAGCGGTTTTGATGGGTTATGACTTCGAACACATCGGCGAGCATATCTGGGAGGAGAAAGGGATCTTCAAATTCTGGAGGGGCCTGCCGGAGGCCCTGCAAAGATATCCGAATATCGTCGTCTGTACGGTAACGGAAATCGCGAGGCGCTTTTCCGATGCCGATTGTCCCCTGCTGGACATTCACGGCCTTTCCACTTCCTCCTGGGCGGACAGGGGAAGAGACACCTTCGGATGGCTCGGCAATGCGACCCAGTATGAATTGTTCAAGGATATAGAAAACTTGGAGAACAAGGTGCTTTTGGCCGGCGGTGATTTTCTTACGCGCTGGCGCCACCTGACCACATCGGATCACGTCTATTTCCTCCATGAAAGCCGTGGCGAAGACCATGCCGTTCACGCCTATTTCAACCCCTACGAAGGCTCCATTACCAGATCGACGCAGATCCTTACCCGGAAGATCGACGACCTGCAGAGCGCTTTAGGGCGCTTCGAAATACTGAAGAAAAGGGACCGGCCCGCCATCCTCATGATCACGCCCGAAACAGGCAGGCTGCCCAGCGACATGGGGGCATTGGCCAAGTACATTTCGGGGAAAAGCGGCGGCCAGGGCGAGGTGGTTTCGGCTCTCTGCGAAGGTTTGTCTGAACGGGGCATAGACGTTCATCTTGTCACACTCAATCTGAAAAAACGGTTTCAGCAGGAATCCAGGATGGACGAGCGGGAATGGCGTGAGGTCCGCTACAGGATCGATCCGGAACGAATACACCTGGTGAGCTCTGACGTTTTTGCCGACAATCCCAGTGCCTATTCCGGAGACCCTTTGCTCACTGCCGCCGAATTTCAAAGGGAAATCATCAATAACGTCATCAAGGATGTCCGGGCAAAGCACGATGGGAAGTTGATCATCCACAGCCACGACTGGATGGCCGGCGGCGCCATAACCGCTTATGCAAAATCGACGGATCTTCCCGTCCTTCATACCGTTCATAATGCGTTTACCGCCCATGTTCCCCTTGAATACCTGAGGGGCGTAAATATCAAAAGCATCATAGATTACCTTTATATTGCCGAATCCATGGGAAAAAGGTGCATCGATTGCCAGGCCACGGCCATCAAGAACGCCACCATCATCAACTTCGTCGGTGAGGAATTCCTGAGAGAGGTTGTATACGATTACTACCTCGATCGGCCTCTGGTCCCGATCAGCGTGCGAAACGAAGTCAAGGCAAAGTTCTATCATGACTCGGCCCGGGCCATCATCAATGCCCCGTCTCAGAATATGTATCCGGAGCGTTGCGAACATCTCGTCAGAAAATATGGTCCCGACGATGCCTTCATGGAGGCGAAACGTGATAATCTTCTGGAATTTCAGAAGAAAACGGGACTGCTCGTCAACCCGGAAGCCAAACTGTACTTCTGGCCTTCCCGGCTGGATCCCTTCCAGAAGGGCGTGGAACTGCTGAAGGCGGTAGTCAAATCCTTTCTGGACGATCACGATGACGTCCAGATAGCCGTTGTGGCGGACGGTATCGGAGAGGACAGGACCCATGTGAATTTCCTGGGCGGACTGGCCTATACCTCGGGGGGGCGGATGACCTACCAGCCTTTCAGGGAAGATCTCTCCATGCTGGGCTATGCCGCCGCCTGCGATGTTTTCGGGGCGTCTCTTTACGAACCCTGCGGTCAGATCGACCAGGTCGGCAACCTTTTCGGAGACACCGCGACAAACCGCGATACCGGCGGCTATCACGACAAGATCAGGGAATTGCGGCTCAAGATCGACGGGGCGCCCCAGGATGTGGGCAACGGATTTCTTTTCCGGGATTATGATGCCGGCGGGCTGAGGCATGCCCTCGAAAAAAGTCTGTCCTTTCACCGCAGGCCTCCGGAGATCCGTGAGGCCCACTTGCGCAGAATCATGGTCACGGCCAGGGAGCGCTACGACCTTGGCACCATGATCGCCGGCTATATGCGCATCTATGAAAAGCTCAACGGCGGCAAGCCCCTCTTTTGAGATAATCATCGAGAAATTAAATGTGATTCCGGGCAGAAGCATCCATGCCCGGTCGTCTTCCGAAGGAGGAAAGCATGTCTGCGAATATCGAAGAGACAAAAGAACAAGCCCTGGCCGATTTTGCTGCCTTCATCAACCCCATGAAGGTCCGTACCCTGAAAAGCGCAGGCATCGATATCATCGAAGGGCGTCGGGAAGGCGCCTGTGTGTGGGACCTGACGGGAAAGCGCTATATAGACTGCCAGACCGGCTCGGGAATCATGAACGTGGGCAGGCGCAACCGTGAGATCGTGGAAGCCCTGAAAGAGGCCCTGGACCACTATGACATCGGCGTCTTCCTCCTCTGTTCGAAGCCGAAGGCGGATCTGGCGAAGAAACTGGCAGAGATCACGCCCGGCGATCTTAAATGTTCCCTCTTCGGGGTCGGGGGCGGCGAGTCCGTCGATGCCGCCATCAAGATCGCCCGGGGATACACGATGAAGAAGGAAATCATCTACGCGGAAAAAGCCTACCACGGCCATACGGGCTTTGCCCTGTCGGCTATTGGCCGGTCCGCCTATAAGGAACCCTTCGAACCTCTCATGCCCGGCTTCAGGATGGTGCCTTTCGGAGATGTCGAAGCCATCCGGAAAACCATCAACGACGACACCGCCGCCGTCCTTCTGGAAACGATCCAGGGAGAAGGGGGGATCAACATCCCGCCTGATGGTTATCTCAGCGAGGTGAGAAGGCTCTGCGATGAAAGTGAAACCCTGCTGATTCTCGACGAGATTCAAACGGGTTTCGCCCGGACTGGCCGGATGTTCGCCTGCGAACACTGGGGGGTCGTACCCGATATCATGACCCTGGCGAAATCGTTGGGAGGCGGCATCTATCCCATCTCGGCCACCGTCTTTACGGAAGAAATCCAGGATTTTTTCATCCCCCACCCCTTCATACACCTGTCGACCTTCGGCGGCTCCGATCTGGGATGCCTTGTAGGACTGGCCACCATCGACTACATTCAAAGGCACCGGCTGGCCGAACATGCCCTTGAGATGGGCAAACGCTTCCAGTCTGGTTTCGATCGGTTCCTGAAGGATTACCCGGAACTGCTTATCGAGGTGAGGCAAAAGGGGCTGATGATGGGCCTGCAGTACACGAACGAATCCATCGGTCCCCGGATGACGAAGAAACTGGCGGAAAGAGGGGTGCTGGCTGTCTATACTGGCAACGATCCAAGCATCTGCAGGCTCATGCCGCCTTTGGTCATCCTTCCGGAAGAGGTGGATGCCGTTCTGGAGGCCCTGGACGGGGCCATGAAGGAACTCTCCGGGGAGAAGGGAATCGGCATTGACGATTGAAGCATACATGAAGGTTATAACTTGCGGCATGACAAGACGGACAGGGTGAGCAAAGATGGCAAGCAGCGATGAAATACTGGAGGCACTGGCCGATTACCAAATCCAGTGTAATGAAAACAAAAGACTCCGGCGGATGCAGAGGGATTGGTCGCGATTATTGCACTTCGTTGCCGATGATACGGGCGATATCTTTACCATGGATGTGGTCAAGGGCGAGATCGTCTCCTTCACGGGCGGGACTCAGGGGACACCCGACATCATCGTAACGACCCAAAGCGAAAACCTCTGCGACATGTTCTGGGGGGATCTCAATCCCACCAGGAAATACCTGGCCGGCGAGATACGGGTCAAGGCCTCCCAGGAGGATGTCATTCGGCTGGATGCCATTACCATGATCATCTGGCCGGACGTTTGAGGCCTGCCGATGACAACACTCAAAAAAGTCCTGAAGATGAGAACGGTCATCTCCACGTCGGCGGGGATGGCCCTGGCGACCTCCTGCTACCTGGCAGGTATCCAGGTCGCCACGATTCTGGTCGGCGAGATGGCCTGGATCTCCATCCTCATTGCCGGGGCCTGCTGCATCCTGTCCGCACTCTGCTTTTCGGAGCTGACCGCCCAGTATCCTACGGCGGCGGGGATCAAGCTTTTTATCCAGAATGCTTTCAATGAGCGGACCGCCATCATTATCGGCATGTTTTACGTCCTGCTGGGGATCTGCATGGTCGGCGCCGAGAGCTATCTCCTTGCCAGCGTCCTGACCCACACCATAAAATTGATCGATCCCCTTTTTGACCGTTTTTTCTGGATGACGATCTTCATCCTTCTCGTGGGTTTCATCAACTACCGCGGTGTCTACATCACCGGATTGGTTCAGGATATTCTGACCTATGCCATGATCGCTTTTCTACTAACCGTGTCTGTCTATACCTTCAACCGGATAGGAATCGATATGAGCTCCGCCTTGACCTCTCCGAAATTCACACTGGAAAACATCGTGAACGCGGCCGCTGTAGGCGTCTTCCTCTATGTGGGTTACGAGTGGGTGACCCCCCTTGCGGAAGAAACGACGGATTACCGGATGATCGGAAGGGGGATGTTATGGGCCATCGGAATATTGTCCATCACCTATTGCGCCTTTACCGTCGCCATGTACACCGGCCTCACTAAAGAGCAGCTTGCAAGCGGCACGACTATTCCTCATATCCTCTTCGGCAGGAACCTCTTCGGAACTCCCGGAGTGATCTTTTTCGCGCTCATGAGCATCCTGGCCTCGGTGACATCCTTCAACTCGGGGCTTCTGAACACCTCCCGTTTCGCCTATGCCATGGGAAGGGATGCCGTCCTTCCCCGGGTCTTCAGCCGTCTCCATCCCGACTATGCAACGCCCTGGGTCGCCATCCTCGCCCTGGTGGTCTTCGCCCTGATCGTGAGCCTGTTCATCCTTTTTACGGGTCAATACCTCTTTATCATCATCATGGCCGCGGCGCTGGAGTGCTTCATCTACGTCGTCATGGCCCTGTGCGTGATCCGGTTGCGCCGCCGATTTCCGGACCGTCAAAGTTCCTTCAAGATTCCCGGTGGTTATACCGTTCCTGTTCTGACCATCCTGATCTTTGCAGGACTTTTGCTCGGGATCTTTATGGATGTGAGCCGTGATTCGGCAGGCCGGATTCTCTTCGCCAATTATTGGGTGGCCCTCGTCATGGCAGGCGTTTTTCTTTTAACGTCGCTTTACACCTTCGGCATTGTGCCCGTTTTAAAGAAGAGGGCGGCGGCGCGGAGCCAACAGTCGGCAAAACGGCGACCGGGCCGGAAAAGCGAAGCCTGAAGGCTACCACCGGCCGAAATCGATCTCCAAGTCCTGCGGCGCCGATAAGCGCAGATGGGTCATGACTCCGGCATTCCCGCCTGCGGGAACAGGAAGGACCCAGACGATTTTCGCTTCGTCCTGCTCAGCGGGAGACAACGCCGATTGCAGCGACAGTTGAATTCTTTCGTCACCGGTCTGCGGCTGCGACGCTTCGATCCTTACCGTAACCGGCCGGCTCCTGTCGTTACGAATCTCGATGTGCCATTGCCCGTCACAGACTTTTCTGCCGGACGTGCCATCCATAACGCAGGACAGATCCGTCAGGTGATTGCCGATTACATGGACAAGAGGATCGGGCCCAAAGGAAATCATTTCTTTGTTTGCGGTCAAAGAAAAGTTCCTTTTGCCTGCATAGGCGCCTTCGTTCAGGAAAATCGCCTGCCCGGGTTGCACGTTCCGGGGAACCGTATCTTTTACAGCGGCCTGAAGGAAGATTTGTGAACCGGTGCCGGGTCGGGCCAGGAAGGTGAAATCGGCGGGCCAGCTCTCCTTCCCGATTTCAACGATCTTTCTGGTTCCGGATGGCAGATCCCCTTTACCGACAGATAAAAGGTCGGGCGATTCCATGTCATCCCTGCGCCCGTCCGCAGGTGCACTCGGAGAAGGGGGTGCGATCGACCAGGGAGAAAGCTTCGGCGGAAGGAGGCCCGATCCGGGTTTATGGCTTGACAGCATCAGGGAAACGCCTGACCAATCCTGTCCCGTTTCTTGCCAGATCTCCACTTCCCGGCTGAAAATGATCTGCCCAAGGCCGGGACGGGCATTGAGACGGTACAGGGGCAGCCATCCGCAGCCGGAAACGGTATAGGAAAAGAACAGGGTTGTTTCTGATGATCGGGGACCGGCAAGCAGAGCCGTCACTTCCCAGCTTGGGAGGCCGTCCTTCACGATCCGATCCAGGTTTTCCTCCAGATTCCTGATCCGCCCCTCAAGCCGTTGCAGTTCCTGTTCAACGCTCATCTTCTCTTCCGATGTTCTCCGGATCTGCCGTCCCAAGGCAGAACTCAGGTTCTGAGCCTCGGAAAGCGTCTTGACCTTGGCCTTTGTCTGCAGTTGCCAGAACTGCATTTGCGCCTCCAGGGCCTGCAGTTGGGCCCGAAGACGGTTTTTTTCTACCCTGACTGACAGAAGCTCATTGCGGATTTTACCGGCATCTTCGGTATCGGCGGGCGCGACCGGCTGCCATTTAAGGTTGAGAATATGCAGCTGTGATCCCGAAGCCGGCCAGGCAATGAGCGATTCCGGATCGGCCTGAGCGGGCAGCACAAAGGAAGCCCTGTAGATACCTTTCCCTTCTTGCCGAAGTGCGAGCTTACGGCTCTCAAGGAGTTTTGCAGCAGCTCTGAAAAGGGTTGCTTCCGTCACGGTGGAGCTCGCTGATGCTGAAAAGAGCAGCAAAGCGATGATGCAGAGTGCCCCCCCAAGTGGGACCCATTTCAGTTTTGCAGCGAGCCTCCCTAAAGATGAGTGGGTTTGTGAAAACGACGATGGAGCGGTCATATTCAATCCTCCGTTGACGATCGATATGCTCAAGACCCTGATGTTATGATGTCAGATTACTGGAGGGAAGGGCTCAAATCAAGGGAAAAGATATGTTCTTTTTCCCCTTTATCGATTAGAATTAATCGCCGACGGTCAACCTCTCCGGTAATCGGAAGGATTGTCGGCTTGAATCGTCTTGAAAGCAACCATACCGATCTTTTCTACCGGAAAGAGCGGATAGGTTTTGGAGAGGGGAGGCATCAAAGATGGATGACAGCAGCGGTAAAATGGGGCAGGCGGAACTCCGGAAGAAGGTACTCGATACCGAGTTATGTACAGGCTGCGGCGCCTGCATAGGACTTTGCCCCTACCAGGCAACCTACCGAGATCAGACCATTCAGCTGCATCAGTGCGATCTCAACACAGGCATGTGTTATGCCTTCTGCCCGCGGACACCATCGGATCTGGATTCCCTGCGGAAGTCATTTTTCGATCCCCTGGAGGCAACCCCGGAAATCGGACCGGTGAGGGGTTTCTATATCTGCAGGGCGGCGGATGAAGGAAACCGCAGCAGGGCGCAACACGGGGGGACCGTCACGGCGCTGATCAGTCTGGCTTTGCAGGAAGGCTTCATTGACAGCGCGGTAGTCTCAGAAAGCGCTGAGGGATTTCGGCAACAGTCCGTGACCATCAGCGACCCTGCCGAAGTCGGTAAAAGGGGTAAAAGCAAGTTAATCGTTTCCCATACCGTTGGCGAATTCAACAGAATCTCGCGAGGCGGCTCCGGAAAGATCGGCGTGGTGGCAACACCCTGTCAGGCCTTTGCCTTGGCCAAGATGCGCCTGAAACCCGTCGAGGCGAAGGATAATAATATCGATAAGCTGCAGTTGGTGATCGGTCTTTTTTGCGGCTGGGCCCTGGACTGGCGGAAATTTACGGAACTGTTGAAAAACAAGACAAATTTGAATGAAGTAACGGGGATGGATATTCCGCCCGGCAAAAAAACCGTCGAGATCTACACGAAAAACGAGACAATCTCTCTGACCGGGGAGGAAATCGATCCCTGTATCAGACCGGCCTGCCGGTACTGTGTGGACACGACGGCTGAATTCAGCGATATCTCGGTCGGTTCGGCAAGGCTGCCCGAATCTTGGTCGGAAACCCGCAGTTGGAATCAACTGATCGTCAGGACATCTCGGGGACAGAAGCTTCTGGATTTAGCCCGCAGGCAGGGCATTCTCGTTTTCCGCGAGGTTCCCGAAGGCAATCTTGACGAATTGAAAAAGGCGGCCTGGGAGAAGAAAAAACTCTCGCTGAGGCGTTTGATCGAAAAGAGCGGCAGCGAGGATAATCTCCTCTACCTGGATCATCGGGATCCGGTCATTTCGCGCTTGCTGTGTTGATTCGGACGAAAGCCGCGTGTTTTTCGCCGTCTTTGGGAATGCGCCATATTGAACCGCCAGGGACGATGAAAGCAGCAACGGGAGGTAAAACATGTCGATTCTATTGGAACAAAATCAGGATGTCCCGGTATTGCTTTTAGGCAACGAGGCCATAGCCAGGGGAGCACTGGAGGCAGGGATCAGCGTTGCCAGTGGTTATCCCGGCACCCCTTCCTCGGAGATCATCGAAAGCCTTTCCCGTGTCGCCACGGAAAGGAATCTCTACGTCGAATGGTCTTCCAATGAAAAGGTTGCCCTCGAGGTTGCCGCCGCGGCTTCCTTTGCCCAGCTCAGGGCCCTTTGCGCCATGAAACAGAACGGCGTGAACGTTGCCTCCGATTTTCTGCTTCATCTGGCAGGATCGGGAACCAGGGGAGGGCTGGTCCTGGTATCGGCCGAAGATCCCGGAGCCATCTCCAGTGTGAACGAAGGAGAATCAAGATATTTTGCCAAGATGATCGAGTTTCCCCTGCTCGAACCGGGCGATTTCCAGGAAGCAAAGGACATGACGAAATGGGCTTTCGAGCTTTCCGAGCAGCTGCGAAGCCTGGTCATGATTCGCAGCGTAACCCGCCTGTCCCATGCGAGCGGAAATGTCCGCCTGGGAAGGTTGCCCGAAAATCAGGCAAAGGCAGAATTCCGCTACGGAGGGTTCATTCTCGATCCCCTGGAGGGACTGATCACGAGTGCGCCCGTTGTCTACAAACATGCCCAGCAGCAGTTGAAATTGAGCAAGGCAAGAGAAATATTTGAAAACTCACCCTTTAATACCTATACGGGTCCGGAGAAACCGGAGCTCCTGATCATCAGCTGCAGTACCTGCGCCCTTTACGGCAGGGAAGCGATTCATCTGCTGGGACTGGAAGACCGTGTCGGTCTTCTGAAGCTCGGCACAACGTGGCCATTGCCGCCTAACCTTGTCAGGAATGCCCTCTCAAGGGCGGAGAGGATACTCTTCATCGAAGAAGTCGCACCGTTTCTCGAGGAAAACATCAAGGTCCTGGCTGCGGAAAAGGCGACGGAGGTCGGCATAAAGATATTTCACGGCAAGAACGACGGGTCGATTCCCAGCGTGGGTGAGCTAAACCCCGATATTGTGATCGCGGCGATCTGCACAATAATGGGCATCGAGTATACAGCCATGGACCCGCAGTACGAAAAGAAGGCCCAGGCAGCATCCTTCGCCAGGGCTCCCAACAGGGAGCTGACCTTTTGTCCCGGCTGTCCTCACCGGGCTTCATTCTGGAGCATTCACAATGCACTGCAAATGGACAACAGAAAGGGCTTCGTCTGCGGCGACATCGGATGCTACACCCTGGCCCTCCTGCCCTGCGGCTACAGCACGGTAAAGACGCTGCATTCGATGGGTTCGGGAACGGGTATTGCCAGCGGCTTCGGAAAACTGGGACAGTTCGGATTGGATCAGCCCGTGCTGGCCGTCTGCGGCGATTCGACCTTCTTCGCCTCCATCGTACCGGCATTGACGAATGCGGTCCATCAGCGTTCCAACATCACGCTCGTGATTCTGGACAACAGCGGGACGGCAATGACGGGTTTTCAGCCTCACCCCGGCCTGGCCGTCAACGCTATGGGCTCGCAGGTGCCAAAGGTGGATATTGTGAAGCTCTGCGAGGCCATGGGCGCCAAGGTCGAGTTGCAGGATCCCTTCGAACTCGAGCAAACCCGGGAAACGCTCAACAGGCTCATGGAAGATCCCGATGGCGTGAAAATTCTGGTTTTACGGCAGATATGCGGCTTATCACCCGAAAAGCGCGCAAAAAAGAAATATGATATGAGGATCGATGAGTTCCTGTGCCTCGGTGAAAATTGCGGATGCAACCGGCTATGCACACGGATATTCCAGTGCCCGGGGCTGGTCTGGAACAAGGAGAAGGGCAAGACCCTGATCGATGAAGTCATATGTGCTGGTTGCGGGGTCTGTGCATCAATCTGTCCGCAGGGGGCGATCAAAAGCGAGGAGGCTGCATAATCCATGGAACAAAAAGGCTTGCGGAAAGACCCTTACAATATTATCATCACCGGTGTGGGCGGGCAGGGTAATGTTCTCGCCTCCAGAATGCTTGCAAACATGCTGGTCCGCAGGGGCTTCGCGGTAACCATCGGGGAGACTTTCGGCGGGACCCAGCGGGGCGGAGCGGTCATGAGCCATCTCAGGATTTCAGGGACCAACACCTGGAGTCCGCAGATACCCAAAGGCAAAGCGGATATGATCGTTGCCCTTGAACCCATCGAGGCCATTCGCCTTCTGGCATCCTTCGGTTCGGCAGACGTGATCGTATTGACCAACACGCGCCCGATATACCCGGTAGGCGTCATTGCCGGGCACCTTTCCTATCCGTCCACGGAAGAAATACAGTCGTCAGTCAGGGAACTGTCAGGGCGCTGCCGGTTCATCGACGCCTCCGATCAGGCAATAAAACTCGGCAATCCCATTTTCGGAAACATCATCATGATCGGCGCCGTGACCGGCATGGAAGAACTCCCCATCGCGAGGGATGACTTCCGGGAAGTTATCGTTAAAACCCTGGCAGCGGACAAGCTCGATGTCAATATGAAGGCCTTCGACATCGGTGTAAACAGTGTGAACACTCAGCCGCCGGGAACATCATTATGACATGCAAAGAGGTAGAGCTATGAAAAGTGTCTTTAAAGCTGTCAAGATCAGCGAACGGGTATATTGGGTAGGGGCCATCGACTGGAATATACGCGATTTTCACGGGTACAAGACCAAAAGAGGCAGCACCTATAACGCCTATATGGTCCTTGCGGAAAAACCCACGCTCATCGATACGGTCAAGGCACCCTTCCGGGAAGAGATGATGGCCCGCATCGCCTCTGTCATCGATCCCCGAGATGTTCGCTATATCATCTCAAACCATTCAGAAATGGATCATTCGGGATGTCTGCCCGAGGTCATTGACGCTATCGCCCCCGAGGCCGTCTTCACATCCCAGATCGGGGCCAAGACCCTCCAGGAGCTTTTCACGATCAGCCATGAGATCAAGGCTGTCAAAGACGGAGAAAGCCTTTCGCTGGGCGACATGACCATGACCTTTATGGAAACCCGGATGCTGCACTGGCCGGACAGCATGTTTTCCTATCTTGCCGACGAGCAGATTCTGTTTTCCCAGGATGCCTTCGGTATGCACCTGGCTTGCCTGGAGCGATTCGATGACGAACTGGATCCTTCTATCCTGAACTATGAGGGCGCCACCTATTATGCCAATATTATCCTTCCTTACTCGCCGCTGGTGTTGAAACTGATCGACAGGGTGGGCGCATCGGGCCTGGCCTTCAAAATGATCGCGCCGGACCACGGTCCGATCTGGAGGAAGGACATCGCCGGTGTTATCGAGCGGTATGTGAAATGGGCGGCCCAGAAACCGACACTGAAGGCTGTCGTCGTCTACGCAACGATGTGGCACAGCACCGAGAAGATGGCCAGAGCCATCAGCGAAGGAGCTGCGGCAGGAGGTCTGCAGGTGAAACTGATGTCGCTGGATGAGGTGCATCGAAGCGATGTCGTCTACGAGCTGCTCGACGCCGGCGCCCTTGTGGTGGGCTCCTCCACATTGAACAACCAGATGTTACCTCAGATGGGTGATATGCTGACCTACCTCAGGGGGTTGCGGCCCGCAAACCTGATCGGCGCCGCCTTCGGCTCCTATGGATGGAGCGGAGAGGCAGCCCGCCAGATGCAGGACATCCTCACTGAAATAAAGGTCGAGATCGTTGGCGAATCCATCCGCGTGAAGCACGCACCCACCGAGGAGACCCTTTTGAATTGTTATGCCCTGGGTGGAGCCATCGCCGGCAGGTTAAGGGAAAAAATCGGTTCCTGAGAATCGAAATTTAAAGTTGGAAGGAGTATGAGATGAAAAGGTACGTTTGCAATGTCTGCGGCTACACTTACGACCCTCAAGCGGGCGATCCCGAGAGCAATGTTAAACCTGGGACCTCTTTTGAAAAACTGCCCGACGACTGGATCTGCCCAGTATGCGGCGCTTCAAAAGACGAGTTCGCCGAAGAATGAATCCTTGAAATAGAGGAGTTGTAGAGAAATGGAGACAAGAGATGATTTGTACCAAGCCTATACCGGTGAAGCGAAAGCGGCGTTGCGTTTGAAGGTTTATGCGGAAAAGGCCGATGAGCAAGGCTACAAGCAGATAGCCAAGTTGTTTCGGGTAATCGCCTTGTCGGAAGAGATCCATGGTGCGCGGGCCCTGCGGGTGCTGAAGAACATTGGAAGCACGGAAGAAAATCTGGCGGCGAGTTTTGAATCGGAAAAAAACATTGCCGAGGTCGCCTACGATGCCTTCATCAGGCAGGCCGAAGCCGAAGGAAACGGGGCCGCCGTCCTTCACTTCAGCCAGAGCAAGGATGTCGAGGAAACCCATTCAAAACTTTACAAGGAAGCGATGAATCATTTCCTGGAGGAGCGGGAAACCAGCTACTTCGTTTGCAAGGTCTGCGGCTATGTATCCGATGGCTTCCTGCCCGAAGCCTGCCCCGTATGCGGTGCAAAGTCCACGAAATTTGTTCATTTTGAATGAAAAAACGTCCCTGCAGTGGAGAATCAGTTATGAAACGACGGTGCGGCCGTGCCGGACACTCGTTGCGGTGGAAAGGCAATGTTCTATGAGGGGTGTGCTTATCCGGTGGGTTATCCTGACGATAGCCATTATGCTCACATCATACCTGCTGCCCGGAATCCAGGTCAGCACCGTCTATTCCGCTTTCATCTCCGCTGCCATCCTCGGAGTCCTGAATGCGGTTCTCCGGCCCGTCCTGATCATTCTGACGCTTCCCATCAATGTCCTGACCATCGGGCTCTTCACCCTTCTCATCAATGCCGGGATGCTCAAGCTAACGGCAAGCATCATATCGGGATTCTATGTCCATGGATTCTGGACGGCCGTTTTCGGGGCGCTGATCATCAGTATTATCAGTTGGCTGTTGAATGCCCTCATCGGCGATCGGGGAAGGGTGGCGGTCATCGATCTGCAAAAACGGGGTGACGGCAGA
>Ga0315273_10002192_pt1 | contig 22857 bp, 22 predicted proteins | sample YL17G02_0_MG_FD_205753 | JGI IMG/M metagenome (GOLD analysis project Ga0315273, IMG submission 205753) | Sediment microbial communities from Yellowstone Lake, YNP, Wyoming, USA - YL17G02_0 | ecosystem: Environmental > Aquatic > Freshwater > Lake > Sediment | place: USA: Wyoming | collected...
ATTTATTAGTAGGCAAGATATGATAAGGATAAAATTCTTAGGTAATATTACATTAGGTATTACCGCTGAGGTTTTATACGCTTTATTGATTATGTTGATGGCCTTTTTGATCTGCCTGGCCTTAACTTAGGAAATAGCAAGATGATACTTAAGCCCCGCCTCACTGATGTTAAAATCATCGGTTATTATTTAGGTAAGATTATTTTAGGGTTGGGCCTGACCATGTTAGTGCCCCTCATCCTTGGCATAGCACTGCATGAAATCAACCCTACCTCGGATTTTTTAATTGGTCTCGAAATAAATTTAGTCTTAGGATTAATCTTGACCAAATTATGTTTTAGCGGGAAAGACCTAAACTGGATGCAGGGGATGATTGTGGTTTCTTTGTCGTGGCTGGTGGCGATGCTCTTGGGCGCTATACCCTTGTACCTGAGCGGGCACTGGAAGTCATATTTGGATGCCTGCTTTGATGCCATGTCCGGTTTTGCTACTACGGGCTTAGCTTTAGTCCAGGATTTAGACCACCTTTCTTTTACTCATAATCTCTGGCGGCATCTGATTATGTTTATCGGAGGCCAGGGTATTGTTATTGTTGCTTTAGCCTTTTTCGTCAAAGGCCTTTCCGGCGCTTTCAAGATGTACGTAGGCGAAGCCCGCGATGAAAGGATTCTGCCTAATGTTATCTATACTGCGCGCTTTATCTGGCTGGTAAGTATTGTTTATTTGATTTTAGGCACTATTGCCTTAGGGATAGCGGGCATTTTAAACGGGATGAAATCCTTTAATGCCTTTTTTCACGGCGCCTGTGTGTTTATGGCTGCCTTTGACACCGGCGGCTTCTCTCCGCAGTCGCAAAATATCCTGTATTATCATAGCCTGCCTTATGAGATCGTCACCATTGTGATTATGGTCTTAGGCGCGATAAATTTTAATTTACACTACCATATCTGGATGGGCAACCGCAAAGAGATACTCAAGAATATCGAGACGGTGGCGCTTTTTATTACGGTGATGATTACCTTTTTCATTACTGCCCGAGGCCTGGCGCAATTAAATACCTATCCTCAGGCCATAATGTTATTCCGCAAGGGTTTTTATCAGCTTATCTCAGGCCACACCGGCACGGGATACCAAACCATATATCCTGCGCAATTTATTAATGACTGGAACCATTTAGCCCTGGTGGGAGTAATTATAGCCATGGGCTTAGGCGGCGCAGTTTGTTCGACCACAGGCGCAATCAAGATGCTGCGCGTGGGGATAATATTTAAAGCATTGGTAGAAGATATCAAGCGCATCATACTTCCCGAACACGCCATGGTGGTGCAGAAATTCCACCATATCAAGGAGATATTTTTGGAAGACAAGCAGGCCAGGGCAGCCTTAATTATTACCCTGGCTTATCTTGTGCTTTATGCTTTAGGAGCGCTGGTGGGAATGTTTTTTGGCCACCCATTTTTAAATTCTCTTTTTGAATCTACCTCAGCGGCAGCGAATGTGGGTTTGTCTTGCGGTATTACCAATGCTTATATGCCTGCGGCTTTAAAGATTACCTATATCTTTCAGATGTGGGCAGGCCGCTTAGAGTTTATGTCCGTATTTACTTTAATTGGATTCTTTGTGGCAGCGGTAAAAGGAAAATGATAAAACACAGATTACACACCTGCCTGCCGACAGGCAGGGATTTAAAAAAACCGATTACACAGATTATCATTCTAATTTCTAGTTTCTGGTTTCTGGCTTCTTTAAGTTTTGCCCAGCCCATTTCAAGCATTGAGCTGATCAATAATGCCAAGCAGTACGACGGGAAAACCGTAGTCTATGAGGGTGAGGTTATTGGCGATGTAATGAAGCGCGGTGATTATGCCTGGCTAAACATTAATGATGGCCAGAATGCAATTGGTATTTGGATGAACGCCTCTTTAGCGCAGAATATATCCTATACAGGTAGTTACAAATCCAAAGGGGACTGGGCAGAAATTACAGGTATTTTCAATCGCGCCTGTCCAGAGCACGGCGGAGATCTAGATATACACGCCCAAGGCTTACGCAAAATCAGTAGCGGCAGAATTTTGGTAGAACAATTTAATTTAGGTAAGAGAAATATAGCTTTAGTCTTAGCGGGATTCTTATGTCTAATCTTGATCTTGAGACAATTAATAAGACGGTAAATTCGGAAATAGAGAGTATCAATTCTCCCGGGAGCCTGGATGAGTTTCGGATAAAGTATCTGGGCAGAAAAGGTGTTATCGCCCGATTAACCAGCACAATTCCCAGCTTACCTGCCGAGCAAAGGGCTACCTTTGGCCAGCAGGTAAATATCCTGAAAAACAGGATAACCGCTCTCATTGAAGAAAAACAAAAGACCTTTGTTACCCAGCCCGCCGAAACAATTACTCCCCAGGTAGATATTAGTATGCCGGGTATTGCCCAGGAATTAGGCCGCCTGCATCCCATAACCCAGGTCACGGATGAAATCTGCGCCATATTTACCAGGATGGGATTTTGCATAGTCGAAGGCCCGGAAATTGAGACCGAATACAATAATTTCACCGGGTTAAATATTCCCTTAGAACATCCTTCCCGCGATGTTTTTGATACCTTTTATCTCAAAGATAAAAATAGATTACTTTTGCGCAGCCACACTTCTCCGGTGCAAATTCGGGCTATGAAAGTACACAAACCGCCTTTGGCCGTAGTTGTGCCAGGCCGGGTTTATCGGCCGGATGCCGTAGATGCCAGCCACTCTTTTATGTTTCATCAGATTGAAGGTTTTATGGTGGATAAGAATGTCAGATTTTCGGATTTAAAAGGGATATTAGAAGTTTTTGCCAAGGCAGTGTTTGGCCAGGATATAAAAATGCGTTTTCGGCCGCACTTTTTTCCTTTTACCGAGCCTTCGGCAGAAGTGGATATCTCTTGTATTATCTGTAAGGGTAAGGGGTGTTCGGTTTGCGGCAAGAAAGGCTGGCTTGAGATTTTAGGCTCAGGCATGATTCATCCCAATGTGTTTAAGTATGTAGGATACGACCCCAAGCAATACACCGGCTTTGCCTTCGGCTTAGGGATAGAAAGAATTGCCATGCTCAAATACGGCATTGATGATATCAGGTTATTTTTTGAGAATGATTTAAGATTCTTAAAGCAGTTCTGACGGGATTTAAAAAATGTTTCCAACGCAGATTAACGCAAATCCAACGCAAATTTACGCAGATAAAATCTGCGACCATCTGTGTGTAATCTGCGCATATCTGCGTTAAAATGGCTTTTAAGGTTTTGCTATGAAAGTCACCTATAATTGGCTCAAAGATTTTATCGAGATTAAAATTTCCGCCAAGGTGCTTGCGGATAGACTCACTATGGCAGGATTAGAAGTTACTTCCCTAGAAGAGCGTGACGGAGATTTTGTCTTTGAAATTGAAGTGACTTCCAATAGGCCGGATTGGTTAAGTGTGATGGGAATTGCCAGGGAAGTAGCAGCGATAACTGGCAGGGGATTGAAATCGCCCAGGTCGCCGGGCCACCAGGTTACCAGGCCACCAAGCCAACCGTATTTTACTATCGAAATCGAAGATAAAAAAGACTGCTCGCTATATACCGCCAAGATAATTAAGGATGTTAAAGTATGCCGGTCTCCGGATTGGCTGAAGAAAAGATTAGAATTAGTCGGTTGCCGCAGCATAAACAACATTGTAGATGTCACCAATTATGTTATGTTTAGCTGGGGCGAGCCTTTGCATGCCTTTGATTTGGATACATTAAGCCCTGGGCGAATCATTGTCAGGCGGGCAAAGAAAGAGGAAAAACTAATCACTATTGATGGCCAGGCAAGAATTTTAAGCCCTGATATTTTAACTATTGCTGATCCAGAAAAAGCAGTAGCCATAGCCGGCCTGATGGGCGGTAAAGACACGGAAGTAAGCGAGAGTACTAAAAATGTCCTTCTAGAGGCAGCAATTTTTAACCCGGTAATTATTCGCCGGGTGAGACAAAAGCTGGGTTTGCAGAGTGAATCCGCGTATAGATTTGAAAGAGGCGTAGATTCAGGAATAATTGAGAGAGCTTCTTGGCAGGCAGTAAAATTAATTCAAGAAATCGGCAATGGAATATGCGTATTTGCCAAAAGCGCAGGCCATGCCCAGGCGAAAAAGAAAACCACTAACTTTAATACCGGGCTGGTTTCTAAAATTCTCGCTGTGGAAATTAAGCCCGCTAAAATAAAGGCAATTTTAAATAATCTGGGTTTTAAGGTCACGGCCAGCGCAAAAAATAATTTAAAGATAGGAATTCCTTCTCATCGGCCGGACGTGAGTTTAGAGATGGATTTAATTGAAGAAATTGCCCGCGTATTCGGCTATGAAAACATTCCTAATACATCGCCCGCAGTGACTTCCCAAGTCCTTGCCTGTGAACAAAGGGAATTCGCCTCCTTAATTAAAACCATGCTTGTGGGTTTAGGTTTAAATGAGGCCATAACTTATAGCATGGTAGACAAGGATTTAATTCAAAGTTTCGGTCTTAACTCCCATAATACCATTGAAATTTTAAATCCTTTAAGCAGCGAGCAGGAGATTTTAAGGCCTACGCTGATTCCCAGTCTCTCCAGGTGCGTGGCCTACAACCTTAATCAGAAACAAACTTACATTAACATCTTTGAGATAGCCAAGATTTTCACTCCTTCAGGCAGTCAACCTAAGGAGGAATTAACCTTGGGCCTGGCTCTCTGCGGAACAAGGACCAGCTTAACTGAACAAGGATTGTTTAAAGAGGAAGTAGGATTTTTGCATTTAAAAGGAACAGTAGAAGTTCTTTTAGAGAGGCTGGGTATCCGCGGCTATAATTTTAAAAACCAAGCCGAGGCAAAAGGGATAACCTTGTATATAGGCCAAGAAAAAGTAGGCGTGATGTTAAGTTTATCCAGGCAGGCCTTGGAGAATTTAGATATCAAAAATAAAGGGGTCTTTATCGCCGAAATTAGTTTAGATAAACTTTTTGCTCATGTAGATTTACGCAAGAGATTTGTGCCCCTTCCGCTGTATCCGGCTATAACCAGAGACGTAAGCTTGGTTCTCAAGGAAGATATCTTAATAGACAATTTATTAGAAACCATCCAACACAGCGGCAGGCCTTTATTGGCAGAAGCCAAGATCATAGATTATTACCAGGGCAAACAAATCCCTGCCGGATTCAGGGGCCTGACTATCTCTTGCGTTTACCGTTCAGATGAACGCACCCTCACCGAAGAGGAGATTAATCCCGCGCATTTTTTAATCACTCAGGTATTAGTGGATAAGTTTAACGCTAAGATTAGATAATAGTTGACTTTTCTTTTAGATGTGTTATGCTTGGTTTACGAAAATAATGTTCTTTTAGAATATCCCTGCAGTGCGCGTTGGAAGTGTTGATAATTGGTGAACCAACACCATTATTAAGGGAGCTTAACTCCTTTGCTGCCTTGGCAGCAAGGGGAGAGCGCCCACGTGAAACCAAACCGGTTCACAACCAATCATGTCCAACGGCACAGGCGGGGATTTTTTTTAATGAGGCCACAACTTGCGGAATGAAGTGAACGCAAGTTGTGTGGTCGAATTAACCCTCCGAAGCCGTCAAATCGCTTCTGCAAAGTTGGCCGTAAGGCGTAGGAGGGTTGAGCGGTTGCGGGATAACAATAGCCTATGGATCTTTTTGAAGAAAAACCCAAAGAACTAAATAAAGACCTTCCTTTGGCGGTGCGCATGCGGCCAACAAACCTAGGGGAGTTTGTCGGCCAGGAGCATATTTTAGGCCAAGGAAAACTCTTGCGCCGGGCAATTGAGGCGGATCGGATAATCTCATTAATATTGTATGGCCCGCCAGGCATAGGCAAGACTTCTTTGGCTTGGTGTATCGCCCATGTAACCAAGGCATATTATGTAGCTATAAATGCCGCTACTTCCAATGTGGAAGAATTAAGACGGGTTATTGCCCAGGCAAAAAATAGAAAAAGCAATAGCGGCAAGAAAACCATACTTTTTATTGATGAGATCCACCGTTTTAATAAGGCGCAGCAAGATGTGCTTATGCCGGATGTGGAAGAGGGTAATCCCATCTTAATCGGCGCAACCGTGCACAATCCTTTTTTTTCTTTGGTTGCGCCGCTTTTGTCGCGCTCCTTGGTTTTTGAATTAAAACCTTTAAAGGAAAACGACATTGTCGATATACTCTCCTCGGCCTTAAAGGATAAACCAAGAGGGTTCGGCAACCTTAATATTAAGATGGATAAAAAGGCATTAACCTTTTTAGCCAAGACCTGCGAAGGAGACGCGCGCCGGGCGCTTAATGCCTTGGAGGTAGGGGTGCTGACTACCCCTAAGTCCAAAGAGAGTCTGGTTAATTTCGATTTGGAGGTCGCTGCTGAGTCAATCCAGAAAAAGGCGGTTCTCTATGATAAAGACGAAGACGGGCATTATGATACTGCTTCGGCATTTATTAAGTCCATGCGCGGCTCAGACCCGGATGCAGCTTTGTACTGGATGGCTAAGATGCTCTATGCCGGAGAAGACCCGCGTTTTATTGCCCGTCGGATTTGTATTGCTGCTGCCGAAGACGTGGGCAATGCCGATCCCTTGGCCATTGTCTTGGCCAACGCGGCCTTGCAAATTTCAGAATTTGTAGGTCTGCCTGAGGCGCGCATTCCTTTAGCCCAGGCAGCAATTTATGTTGCTTGCGCCCCAAAATCTAACGCCAGTTATCTGGCGATTGAAAAGGCTGCTTCCGACATTGAAGAAAATAAAGTCCAAGAAGTGCCTGATCACCTTAAAGATGCCTCTTATCCAGGGGCGGAGGTTTTGGGTCATGGCAAGGGCTACAAATACGCCCATGATTATAAAGATCATTATGTAAAACAGAAATATACCCGCAAAGCAGTTAAATACTATGAGCCTACGGATATCGGTTATGAAGCCAAGATTAAACAGCGTTTAGAGAAACTGCGCGGCAGTTCGCATTAATTTTTCACTTGAGCCTTAAGCTAAATAGTGATAAAATCTTAACATCATGATTATTACTGAGCAAAAACCATTTTCCGAGATAGTTGAGAGTTTAAAAAATTATCAGAAGATATTCCTGGTCGGTTGCGGGGAGTGCGCTACAACTTGTAAGACCGGCGGAGAGCAAGAATTACTGAAGATGAAAGAGCAGCTTCAGGCTCATGGCAAGATTGTCTTGGGCACTTGCATTCCTGGCGCGCCTTGCGTAGCTAGCCAGATTAAAACTGAATTAGCCAAGAATATGCAAAGCTTACGCCAGGCAGGGGCAGTTTTAGTTTTGGCCTGCGGTTTAGGAGCGCAGTCAGTAAAGGATAATGATAGGCTGGGTTTAGTGGTTTTACCCGCCTCTAACACCTTGTTTGGCGCAGTGATGGATGCTCAGGGTAACTTCTATGAAAAGTGCTCAATGTGCGGGGAGTGCGTCTTAGAAGTAACAGCCGGGATTTGTCCGATTACGCTTTGTGCTAAAGGTCTTTTAAACGGGCCTTGCGGCGGAATGAACAAAGGTAAATGCGAGGTAGACACTGAGAAAGACTGCGCCTGGGTTTTAATTTATAAAGAATTAGAGAAGAAAAATAAGCTGGGTACACTGAAAAAAGTGCAAGCGCCCAAAGATTTTAAGAAAGCTACAAAGCCTCGTAAGCTGGTAATGACAGGTGATAATAAATTATGAGTGAACAGCCCTATTCTGAAAAAGTAATGGATCATTTTTTGCATCCCAGAAATGTCGGAGAAATTCCCGATGCCAACGGTATTGGCAATGTGGGTAACCCGATCTGTGGTGACATCATGAGAATGTATCTTAAAATAGAGAATGATATTATTGTGGACGCAAAGTTTAAGACTTTTGGGTGTGGTGCCGCGATCAGTACCAGTTCTATGGTCACGGAAATGGTGAAAGGAAAGACCGTTGATGAAGCCTTAAAGATTTCTAATAAGGCCGTGGCTGAGGCATTAGGCGGACTGCCCGCGATTAAAATGCATTGTTCGGTTTTAGCCGAAGAGGCCTTAAAGTCAGCGATAAAGGATTACTGCCAACGACAAGGGAAACCCGCTCCTTTCAAAGATATCGATTCAACCCATCATCAGCATTAGCGATGCATAAGAAAGGCAGATCAGCCGCGGGGTTGACAAAAAAACAAATCCGTAGTAAAATGCTCTTGAGACTAAAAACTCAGAAGGAGGAAGACCAAGACCAAAAAAGTAGAATAATCCAAGAAAAACTTTTTAGGACAAAAGTATTTCAAAAAGCAAAGAGAGTGATGTTTTACGTCTCGATGGCTGGCGAGGTCGATACCCGAAAAATGATAAAAGCAGCACAAAAAAAAGGTAAGATAGTAGCAGTGCCTGTATGCAAAAAAAATAAAGTGGTCATAAGGCCCTGCATATTAAAAAATAAGACAAGGTTGGTAAAAGGCCCTTACGGAGTATGTGAGCCTCTAAAGAAGAAATTTATCAATGCCTCCAATATAAACCTTGTCATTGTGCCAGGACTTGCTTTTGATAAGCAAGGTAATCGCTTAGGACGCGGCAAGGGTAGCTATGATTATTTCTTGAAGAGAATGCCTAAGAGGATTCCCTCCATTGGCCTGGCCTTTGATTTTCAAATCTTACCTCAAATACCCGCCGGCACAAGCGATGTAAAAGTCCACAGAGTCATTTTTTCCTAATCGCGGAAACACTTAAGCAGAGAATTAAAGAACGCATTTTATCTTAAGGGACTAAAGAATTTTTAGTACCTTAAGCGATTAGAGAGGGAGGTATTAAACGATGTTGAGCATAATTATTTTTATTGTCATTGCTTTAATCTCGACATCCCTGGGGTATCTTTTAAGAAGATATGTGGCAGAAAAGAAAATCCAGGATGCTGAAACTAAGGCAAGAATTATTTTAGAACAGGCAAAAAAAGATGCCCAAGACAGGCACAGGGAAGTAGAATTAGAGGCCAAAGATCTCCTGTATCGTATGCGCCAGGATTTTGAGCGCGAGACCAAAGATAGGCGCCAGGATATATCGAATGCCGAACGGAGGCTGGCGCAAAAAGAAGAGAATATTGACCGCAGGATAGACCTTTTAGAGAAGAAGGAAAAAGAGTTTGAACTAAGGCACGAGAACATCAAAAAACAGGAAGAATCTTTAAAGTCCAAAGACAATCAGCTACACTTACTCATTGCCGAAGAAAAGGAGAGGCTGCAGAAGATTGCTTCTTTGTCCGCGGAAGAGGCAAAACAGATTTTACTAAATCGGCTGAGTGAGGAATTAAATAACGAAAAAGCCCTGTTGGTTAAAAAACAAGAGGAAGAATTGCGCAGTATCTCAGAGAAAAAGGCTAGGGAATTTATCAGTCTGGCCATTCAAAGATGTGCGGTAGAGCATACCGTGGAGTCAACCGTAAGCGTAGTAGCTTTGCCTAACGATGAAATGAAAGGCCGGGTTATCGGAAGGGAAGGCAGGAATATCCGGGCCTTAGAGATGGCCACGGGCGTAGATGTGATTATTGACGATACTCCCGAGGCAGTAACCTTATCTGCCTTTGATACGGTGCGCAGGGAAATAGCGCGGATGAGCCTGGAAAAGCTCATTGCTGACGGCAGGATCCATCCGGGCAGAATCGAAGAGATAGTGGAGAAGACCAAGAAGGAGATGGACGAGAAGATCCGCGAAGAAGGAGAACGCGCAGCCTTTGAAGCCGGCATCAATGGTTTGCATCCCGAGATAATCAAGCTTTTAGGCCGATTGAAATACCGCACCAGCTACGGCCAGAATGTGCTGCAGCACTCCAAAGAGGTTTCTTTTCTCTTAGGGGTGATGGCTTCAGAGTTAGGCTTGGATTTTAGATTAGCGCGACGCATTGGGTTCTTGCACGATATCGGTAAAGCCGTAGACCATCAAGTCGAAGGCACCCACGCCAAATTAGGCGCAGAACTAGCCAAGAAATATAATGAGCCGCTTGAGGTCGTAAACGCTATTGAGGCGCATCACGAAGAAACGCAACCCCAAAGCTTATATGCGGTTTTAGCGGTGGCAGCAGATGCGATAAGCGCTACCCGGCCGGGCGCCCGGCGGGAAACTTTAGAGACCTACATTAAGAGATTAGAGAAATTAGAGTCTATTGCCAATGTTTTTAAGGGCGTGGAGAAATCCTTTGCCATACAGGCAGGTCGGGAGATCCGCGTAATTGTGCAACCCGAAAAAATCACTGATAGCGAAACCACTAACCTTGCCCGGGATATCCGCAAAAAGATAGAAGAGGGCATGGAATACCCCGGCCAAATTAAAGTGACAGTGATTCGGGAAACCAGGGCAATTGAATACGCTAAGTAGAAGACTAGTTTACCACACACTTCCGTGTGTGGAATGGATACTACAGGCGGAAGCCTGTAGAGGAACCGAATGAATATCTTATTTATCGGAGATATAGTAGGTAGTCCAGGCAGGGAAGCAGCACAAAAACTTTTACCCGCCTTAAAAAAAGAATACAACCTGGATTTTGTAATTGCCAATGCGGAAAACGCTGCGGGTGGTTCAGGTATCACTCCCAAAGTGGCCAAGGAATTATTCGATTCCGGAATCGATGTGCTTACTTCGGGAGACCATATCTGGAAAAAAAGAGAGATTTTTGAAATTATCAATGAAGAAGAGCGCATTTTAAGGCCCTTAAATTTTCCTGCCGGTGCCCCTGGACGGGGTTGGGCAATATTTAAGACCAAAAATAATTTGGCGGTGGGAGTAATGAATGTGCAGGGCCGGGTTTTTATGGAGGCCTTGGAATGCCCTTTTCGCACCAGCCGCAAAGCCCAAGAAGAGCTGTCCCGAGATACCAAAATAATTATTGTAGATATACATGCCGAGGCAACTTCAGAAAAGGTGGCTTTAGGTTGGTATTTAGACGGCAAAGTCTCTGCGGTTTTAGGCACGCATACGCATATCCAAACTGCGGATGAGCGGATTTTATCCGCCGGGACAGCCTATCTCACTGATGTGGGCATGACTGGGCCGGTTGATTCTGTGATCGGCAGAAGAATCGAAGATGTCTTGGAGAGATTTATTAGCGGTATCCCCACCAGATTTGAAGTGGCCAAGGATAATGTACAATTACAGGGCGCGGTTGTAGATATTGATGAGCCAACGGGAAAAGCAAAGTCAATTGTGAGAATTCAGAGAAAACTATAACATGATAAGGAAAAAAGTTTACAGTTTAAAGTTTTCCCGCATGCTATCACATCTTGGGCGGGATCCCGCCATTGCGGGAACAGTTTACAGCGCTTTGTTTTTGCTGGTGTTGTTCACTGTACACTGTTCACTGTGCACTTTAAGTTTTGCCCAAAACGACGACCTTGAATTCACCTTAGACATTACTTCTAATACCGCCCCCTTACCCAAAATCTTTAAGCCCAATATTGATTTAAGCGGCCGGGGTTTTCACACCCAAGGTTGCTGGCCTCAGACTCAAGCCGCTAAGGAAGCCCTGGATATCTGGCAGGAGGATATCGGTTTTAGCGGCATATACCGCATCCAGTATAATTTTTGGGAGATAAATCAACTCGCCAAAGATAAGGATTTACAGGATAAGCTATTGAGTAATTATGAAGAGATAATGAAGAATGTAACTGAGGCGGGCGGAGTGGTTATTGTGGATATATTTAGCACCCCTGCGGGATTAGGTAAGGCCTTAGATAAAAAAAGCCCGCCCTGGGATTTAAAGGCGTTTAAAGAATTAATCAAATCCGCAATTAGGATTTTAAGTTGTCAGAAGAAATATAATATCTGGTATGAGGTCTGGAGCGCCCCGGATTCAGATTATTTTTTCTTAGGCAGAAAGCAAGAATATCTTAATCTTTACCAGGCAGTGGCGGAAAGCATCAATGAGTTAGAAGCGGAAACTAAAATACACATACCTATAGGAGGGCCGTCGGTAAGCCAGTGGTTCAGTAATGTCGAAGGAAACAATATAGCTACTCCGGAGAAAAGCCTTATCTACGAGCTCATCAAATTCTGTTCCGCCTATCATCTGCCCCTGGATTTTATTAGCTGGCACGGTTATTCCAGCGACCCCCAAACCGAAAAAGAGGCCACCATTTATAACAAGATTCCTCTAGCCTTGATCAGAGACTGGCTTTCTTATTTTAACCTGGATAAGAATATCCCTTTGATTGTCGACGAATGGAATTTTGACCGCGATGCCAATATGTTGCCGGAAAGGCAAGAGAGGTCTTATGTTGGCGCAAGTTACATCCCGGCCCGCCTTAAGAACATGTATGAGGCAGGCATTGATTATCAGCTTTATTTTTGCTTGGAGGATTTTCAGAATAACCCCGAAGGGGTAGTAAGGAATGTGGGTATCTTTAGTTTTGACTCCGAGGCAGCAGAGTACAAGGGCAGCCCTAAGGCCGTATATAATATTTTCAGGATGCTCAATAATTTTAAGAAGGAGCTGTTTTTGTCTTCTTTAAAACTTAATGATGAGTTCGTCGGCACAATTGCCACCAAAGCAGATGATTCTGTGGCTATGCTGATTTACAATTATATTGACCCGGACATAGCCATCGGTTATTTAACCAAAAACATCGCCGTTCTTAATAATACCGATAGAAAGGTCATCTTAAGCCTGATTAACTCCGATAGGTTTAACAGGATTATCCAGCACAAATTAGAGATTGCCAGTTTGCACGCAAGCAGCAAGGTAAAAGCAGTCTTAAGGAAGGCCCAGGAATTAAATGAGCGCGCGCAGAAACTTAGCTTACAGGCGCGTAATATCAAGATAAATATTAAAAACCTAAAAGAGGATTATCTATATCAAAGGTACTCAACAGATGCCTCCTGCAGCCTTAATTGCGCCTTCGTCCCGGTTGAGGAAAAGGTAGTAAGCGCCTCCGATATTTATCAGGAGAATTTAAGCCTTAATCCTTATTCAGTGCAGTTGATTATACTGAAAAAGAAACCCAAGGAGACGGAAAAGATTCCTGAGGCGGCACCCCAGCAGCAGCCAGTTGAAGCGCAGCCAGCAGTCCAGCCTCCGGAGGAAAAACCCTTGCTTGAGAAGCCGGAAGAACAGCCTCCGGTACAGCCGCGCCTTCAAGAAAAGCCAGAAACGGAAAAGGCGGATGAATCTAAGCCGGTACCCGAGCAGCCCGTAAATCAGGACGTAAAAAATCCTTCTTAAAGGAAAGAGGATTAGAAAATGGCTGATGAGAAAAACAAGCATATTTACACTGTTTCGGAAATTACCCAGGATATAAAATTAATTTTAGAGAATACCTTTGGCGAGGTTTGGGTAGAAGGAGAGGTTTCTAATTTTAAGGCCTACCCGTCTGGTCATTTCTATTTTACTTTAAAGGATAAAGCCTGCGTATTATCTGCAGCCATGTTTAGATATGCGAACAAGGAGATCAAATTTAAAATTGAGGATGGCCTTAAGGTAATCTGTTTTGGCAGGATTGAGGTTTATGGCCCGCGCGGCCAATACCAATTAGTGGCGGAAAAGATTGAACCCAAGGGCATTGGCGCTCAACAGTTAGCCTTTGAACAATTAAAGAATAAGTTATTTAAAGAAGGAATATTCGACCCCCAGCATAAAAAACCGCTTCCTCTAATGCCTTTTCGCTTAGGGATTGTTACTTCCCGGGCAGGTGCGGCAGTAAGGGATATCCTGCAGATACTGAAAAAAGGCGCGCCTGGCGTGGATGTAGTAATTTGTCCGGTAAGGGTTCAGGGAGAGCATGCCAGCCATGAGATTGCCCGGGCAATAGAAGATTTCAACCAATTTAAAGGAGTGGATACAATCATCATATCGCGCGGAGGGGGCAGCGTTGAAGACCTCTGGTCATTTAATGAAGAGATAGTGGTGCGGGCGATATATAATTCGAAAATACCGACGATTTCCGCGGTAGGCCATCAGATAAACGTGACTTTATCGGACATGGCCGCCGATGTATTTGTAGAAACTCCTTCCGCGGCAGCAAAACTCATTGTAGACAAGAAAAATAGTTTATTAGCCCGGCTGGACAATGATAAATATGAACTAAATTCTTCGATTTCTGATCTCCTGCATAGCCTAAGGCATGACCTTTTGGCGCTTAAAGGAATGCTGAAAAGCCCTTTAGACCGCCTTTTAGAAAAAGAGCAGCTAGTTGATGAGCTCAACAATAGCCTGCATGCTCATTTCCAACATAACTTAAGTATTGCTAAAGAGAAATTCAAGGCCCTGATAGAAAGATTAGAAGCCTTAAGCCCTTTGGCTGTATTATCCCGGGGGTATAGTTTAAGCACTTTAATTCCCGAAGGAATAATTATTAAAGATGCAGCCAAGCTTAAGCCAGGAGATGCGGTAAAGACAATTTTAGCCAAAGGGACATTTTTAAGTTCGGTGCAGGAGGTAAATACGGATGAAAGAAAAACAAGCATTTGAGGACGATATCAAGCGTTTACAGAAAATAGTTGAAGAGTTAGCCAGTGGCAAGCTAAGCCTTGGCGAGTCGCTAAAAAAATATGAAGAAGGGATAAAGCTCGCCCAGAGTTGTCAAGGTACCTTAAGCGAGGCCCAGCGCAAAGTCGAATTGTTAATGAAAAAAGACGGGAAGTATTCTTTAGAGAAATTCGACGATAAAGTAGCGGAAGAAGAAAAATAATGTTTTTAGAATCCCTCAATTCACCCCAAGATTTAAAAAAACTCTCCTTAGAGCAATTATCGCAACTTAGCAGTGAAATCAGACAGCGGATAATTGAGGTTGTTGCGCATACCGGCGGACACCTGGCCTCGAGTTTAGGCGCCGTAGAATTAACCATTGCCTTACATTATTGTTTAGATACGCCCGAGGATAAGATCGTTTGGGATGTGGGGCACCAGGCTTATGCCCACAAGATTCTTACCGGCAGGAATAAGGGGTTTGAGAAACTGCGTCAATATCAGGGCTTAAGCGGCTTTCCTTCCAAAGACGAATCGGTTTATGACCCCTTTACTACAGGCCATAGCTCAACCGCAGTATCTTTAGGACTAGGCCTGGCCTGTTCAAGAGAATTTCTCCCTAAGCAAGAACAGGGTTTTAAGGTAGTAGCTGTGATTGGCGATGGTTCTTTAAGCGGCGGGCTGTGTTTTGAGGGCCTGAATAATGCCGGGCACCTGAAAAAAGATATTTTGGTTATCTTAAATACCAATGAGTTAAGTATTGCTCCTAATGTGGGGTCATTAAGCACGTATCTGAATAAACTTATCTCCTTACCTATATATAATCGTTTTAGGCATTCCTTGGAGTCTTTTGTCAAATCCCGGGTTCCTAAAGGAAGCCGGCTCTTAAAAATTGCCAATAAACTTGAGGAGGGCCTAAAAGGCCTTTTTGTGCCGGGGATGTTCTTTGAGGAATTGGGATTTCGTTATTTTGGGCCTTTGGACGGGCATAATCTGGCCATATTGATTGCTACTTTGCATAATATTCTTGACATCAGCGGCCCGAAATTCCTTCATGTCATTACTAAAAAAGGCAAAGGTTATCCGCCTGCAGAAAATGACCCGGTGAGATTTCATAGCGCAGGCCCATTTGAGATTAAAAGCGGGGTTGCCTCGCAGAAAGCGCAAACCCCGGCATATACTGAAGCGCTAAGCAAGAAGTTGGTGGAGTTAGCCAGAAATAATTCAAAGATTGTTGCCATCACCGCTGCCATGCCTGAAGGCACGGGCTTAGATAAATTTAGAGACTTATACCCCAAAAGATTTTTTGATGTGGGTATTGCTGAAGAGCACGCGGTTTGCTTTGCTGCTGGCTTAGCCAAAAAAGGGCTTAAACCCGTAGTGGCTATATACTCTACATTTTTACAGCGGGCTTATGATGAGATTCTGGAATGCGTGGCCTTACAGAATCTACCGGTTATTTTTATGATTGACCGCGCAGGCATTGTCGGAGAAGACGGCGTAACCCATCAGGGCGTTTTTGATATTGCCTATTTGCGCAATGCACCCAATTTAGTGATTATGGCGCCTAAGGATGCCCAGGAATTAGGACTGATGCTTGAATTCGCCGTAAATTTAGACAGGGCGGTGGCGATTAGATACCCTAAATCCGTTTGCCCGTTAGAGAATTTACCTCTTAGCCCATTGCAGCTGGGCAAAGGCGAAGTATTAAAAGAAGGAAAGGATTTTACGCTTCTTGCCTTGGGCAGTATGGTGATCCCTTCTCTCGGGGCAATAGAATTATTAGAAAAAGAAGGTTTATCCGGCGCTCTAATTAATGCCCGGTTTGTCAAGCCGCTGGATATGGATCTGATTAAGACTACCAGCGCAAAGTCAAAATTTATTTTTACGGCGGAAGAGGGAATTCTTGATGCTGGGTTTGGGAGCGCGGTCTTAGAGGCAATGGATAAGCCTGTGATAAGAATTGGCCTGCCTTGCGAATTTATTGCTCACGGCAGGAGGGATTTACTTTTAGATAAGTACGGATTAACCAGCCAAGGTATAGCTAAAAGAATAAGGTCTGCAATATGCCCAAGATAACCATAAAGAAAGATAAATGCAAAGGTTGCCTGCTTTGCATTAGTTTCTGTCCTAAAGGGTTAATCATTGTGGATAATGATTTAAATCGCAAGGGCGTGCGGCCGGCAAAATTTTCCCGTCGAGCTAATAAGATAGCGGTCGAAACCTCGCCTCCCGCTATAGCGGGATCCCGACAAGGTCGGGAAGAGGCGGGAAAAGATAATTCAGAATGCCTCGGCTGCACTATGTGCGCAATTATTTGTCCGGATTGCTGCATTGAAGTGTATAAATAAAATATGGCTAAACGAGTATTAATGACGGGTAATGAGGCAATTGCGCAAGGAGCGATTCGGGCAGGCTGCAACTTTTATGCGGGTTATCCCATTACTCCTCAAAATGAATTAATAGCCTATATGGCTCAACACATGCCTGAAGCGGGCGGAGTATTTATCCAGGCCGAATCAGAATTAGCCGCAATAAATATGGTCTTTGGTGCATCGGCTGCGGGAGTAAGGGCAATGACTTCTTCTTCCAGCCCAGGCATAAGCCTTAAACAAGAAGGCATTTCTTATATTGCCGGCGCAGAATTACCCGCAGTAATTGTAAATGTGATGCGCGGCGGCCCGGGATTAGGCAATATTTCGCCTTCGCAGTCAGATTATTTTCAAGCTACGCGCGGCGGCGGCCACGGCGATTATCATTCTCTGGTTTTAGCGCCCTCAACGGTTCAAGAAGCCTACGAATTTATGGGCCTGGCTTTTGATTTGGCGGATAAATATCGGGCCCCCGCGATAATTTTAGGCGATGGGATGTTAGGCCAGATGATGGAACCCCTGGTTATTAAATCCCAAATCACAAATCCCAAATCACAAACGAAAAAACCTTGGGCGCTTACGGGCTGCAAAGACAGAAAACCTAATATTGTGAGGTCTTTGTATTTAGCGGAAGGCGGTTTGGAAAAGTTAAATATGACCTTGCAGAAAAAATACAAGACTATTCGAGAAAAAGAACAGCGTTATGACGGCCTATTTTTAGATGACGCCAAGATTATCTTAGTAGCTTATGGCACCATGGCCAGAATCGCTAAAAGCGTGGTTAATAAATTAAGAGAAAACAGAAAAAAGGCGGGATTGATTCGTCCTATCGCGCTTTGGCCATTTCCTGATAAAGCCTTTGCGCTGCCCGCAAAATCCAAAGTAAAATACTTAGTGATAGAGATGTCCTACGGGCAAATGTTAGAGGACGTCAGATTAGCCGTCAATGGCAGGTGCCCTGTGGAATTCTTTGGCCGCGCAGGCGGAGGCATACCGACGCAGGAAGAGATTATTCACAAAATAAATCTGTATGGAAAAAATATTTAGCCACCCAAAATCGTTAAGAGACATATCGACACACTACTGCCCCGGTTGCGGACACGGCATAGCGCATCGATTAGTGGCGGAAGTAGTAGATGAATTAGATATCAGAGAGCGCGTGATTGCGATTGCTCCTGTGGGTTGCGCAGTATTGGCTTATGATTACTGGGATTTTGATTGTTCTGAGGCAGCGCATGGCAGGACTTTGGCGGTAGCCACAGCCATAAAAAGAGTAAGGCCGCAGAATATTGTTTTTACTTATCAGGGAGACGGAGATTTAGCTGCTATTGGCACAAATGAAACCATACATGCGGCTAACCGCGGAGAAAATCTCACCGTGGTATTTATTAATAATGCCGTTTATGGCATGACCGGCGGACAAATGGCGCCTACAACTTTATTAGGGCAAAAGACTGCCACCACGCCCAAGGGAAGAGAGGCGGGCCTTCAAGGTTATCCTTTAAAAATTTCCGAGTTACTAGCACAACTGCCGGGAGTAAAATATATTGAGCGGACAGCATTATATAATCCCCAGGAAGTAATGAAAGCCAAGAAAGCCATCAAACAGGCCTTCCAGAATCAGATTGATAATGTAGGGTTTTCTTTAGTAGAAATATTATCTGCCTGCCCGACTTATTGGGATATGTCGCCGAAAAAAGCCCTGGATTGGATTGGCGAGGCAATGACTAAAGAGTTCCCCTTAGGAAGAATCAAATGATAGAAAAGATTATTATAGCCGGCGCCGGCGGCCAAGGCATCATGCTTTTAGGCAAGGTGTTAGCTCAAGGCGCAATGCGCGAGAATAAACATGTGACCTTGATTCCTGCTTATGGAGCAGAAGTGCGCGGCGGCACTGCCCATTGCAGGGTGGTGGTGTCTGATACAGAAATCGGTTTACCTTATTTTGATCAAGCAGATACGCTTATCGTGATGAACAAACCTTCCTTAGATAAATTTCAAAATAGATTGAAAAATAAAGGGATGCTAATTCTCAATAGCTCTCTGGCTTTATTGAGCCCTAAGAAGAATGCGCGGGCATTGCAACATCCTTTTACCGATATAGCAGTAAAATTAGGGAACATAAGAGTGGCCAATATGGTAGCCCTGGGTTGTCTCATTGCCCATCGCAATATTGTGCAGGCTAAAAGCGTTTTGCAAGTAATCGAAGAGATCGCCCCCCAAGATAAACAAGAACTCGTCGAGATTAATAAAAAGGCATTAGAGGAAGGGATGAAGCTAGAATGATTAGAGTGAGATTCGCGCCCAGCCCCACAGGGAACCTTCATATAGGCGGAGCCCGCACCGCATTATTTAATTGGCTGTATGCTTTGGCCAAGCAAGGAAAGTTTATCGTACGCATAGAAGATACGGATAAGGAACGCTCAAAAAAAGAATATCTGGATGAGATACTCTTTAGCCTTAAGTGGCTGGGATTTAAATGGGATGAGATTTATTATCAGAGCCAGAGATTTGCTCTCTATCGGGAATATGCGAATAAGCTTTTAAAAACCAAAGCTGCCTATATCGAGAAATCCGAAAATAATGCCGAGGCGATTATCTTTAAAGTTACAGCCCAAAAAATTAAGATCAACGATCTTATCCGCGGCGAGATTGAGTTCGAAGCCGAAACCATTAAAGACCAAGTATTGATAAAATCCGATGGAACTCCTACCTATAATTTTGCCTGCGTGGTAGATGACGCCACCATGAATATCACCCATGTTATCCGCGGGGATGACCATATTTCTAATACGCCAAAGCAGGCTCTTTTATATCGGGCCCTGGGGCTGCCTATCCCTAATTTTGCCCACCTGCCTTTAATATTGTCCAAAGAAGGCGGCAGGCTTTCCAAGCGAAAAGGCGCTACTGCGATTTCCGAGTACAGGGATATGGGATACTTATCCGAAGCCCTGGTGAATTATCTTTTGCTTTTAGGCTGGGCACCCGGAGGAAACCGCGAGGTTATTGATATGCGAGAAGCAATTAAGCTTTTTGATATCAAGAATATCAACAAGACCGCCGCGGTATTAGATTTAGATAAGCTCGACTGGATAAATAACCAATATCTTAAAAAAGAAGACCCCGAGAAGCTTGCCGATGAGATTATTCCTTTACTTATCGAGAAGCATTACATAGATAAAACAAATTTTGATAGAAATTACATTTTTTCTTTAGTAAAATTATTTCAAGCCCGGCTCACCACTCTTAATGACTTTGTAGATTGGGCGGATTTCTTTTTTGCGCAAGAGCCCGAAATAGACCCAGAGGCAAAAAAGAAATTTTTAAGCCAGGACTTATCTAAAGAATTCAGCCTTTTGATCAAAAGATTAGAGGCTTTGGATAAATTTGATATTGTTAGCATCGAGACAAGTTTCCGGGAGATGGTTAAAGAATTAGGTATTGAAGCTAAAACATTAATCCATCCCATTAGAGTCGCCCTTACGGGTAAGACCATCGGACCAGGGCTATTTGAAGTGATATATTATTTAGGGAAGGAACGTATCCAGGAAAGGCTCAGTAAATTTATAAAAAAGGAGTAGGCATGGGCAAAAAGACAGGCTTCTGTGGATTGGCTGTTCTCTTGTTGTGCATTGTAACAATGTCCGGTTGCGAAACCACCAGGGGTCTCGCTCAGGGCATAGCGAAGGATACTAAGAATACCGGCGGGGTAATACTCAAGGTTGATGATTGGATCAAAAAGAATCTTTGGTAGCTTATTGCCCTGTCGTTTAATTAAATGAGGGCATAAGTTATGGAGCTGGTGGTCAGAGCCATAGCGGCATAACTTATTTGCCCGAATTTAATCCTCCATAGCCCAGCAGAGCTCTTATGGGCCTATTAAAGGGCGAAGGAGGATGGTAGGAATTGTAACTTTATATTGCCCTGTCGTCTAATCGGTAGGACTTCAGATTCTGGATCTGACTATCATGGTTCGATTCCATGCGGGGCAGCCAACCTTGACGTTCAGGCGAACAATAATTGGCGTAAAGGCGATTTATTTGTAGTTAGCCGACATAGTAAAAAACTTATAAATAATATATGGACAGAAAAGAAAGAACTATTTGGAAAAATTTAGGATGGGCATTAACCGCTACTCCCATGGCGTCTGTTATTGGTCTTATCGTTATTACTTTGATAGGAGCTTTAGATGGCGTGATCACTAAAATACAATGTGCTGGTTACTGGTGGTTAATATTGATAATAGCATATATTTTGTCATTGATTTATTTCATCTACGAACCGACGATTCGCCGAAATCTTGAAAGAAAAAAAGCAGTGCATGGGCTTATCCTTTATTGGAAAGAGCAACTTGAAAAACAGGGTGAATCTCAGCCATCAGCTAAAGAAGTCGAATTGGTACGCGAGATGTTGCTTGAGAGAATTAAGATATGGGCATGGTTCGATCCAGATTTATGGGCTAAATATTTTCCTGATGAAAAATATTCAAAATATCTTTTTGGTATTGTAGATAATTTTATGGCGCATTGGGAACAGCAGAAAAACAAGTACAAAAAGAAATAATTGGTTGTCATTTAGGTTGTCATTTAGGTTGTCATTTGCTATAATAACATTATGCCATTTGAGCCGAAATATACGATTACCAATAAAATCCTTAATAACCTCACCGAGATTGCAAGGGGTAGGGAGATTATTGAGCAGGCAAAACTTATCCCTAAATGGGAATTAAAGCTAAAAAAAGAAGCCCGGATTCATAATGCCCACTCATCCACGAGTATCGAAGGGAATAACTTAAATCTTGAGCAGGTTGCTGCCTTAGCCGAAAATAAAGATATTACGGCTATGGCAAAAGATAAAGATGAGGTTTTAAATTACCTCAAAGCATTAGATTCAATTCCCGAATACGCGGTCAAGAAAATAGTAGACGTTAAGCTCTTTCTCAAAATTCACGAGACTCTTACTACCGGCACCCTGCGGTATCAAAAAGATTGCGGTGTGCTTAGAGATCGCGCAGTTTTTGTGGGCAGGCGTATTTTTGATGGAACACGCTTTAAAGAAGTTGCAGAATACATACCGCCAAAAACAAAGGATGTGCCTCGGCTGGTAACCGAGTTTCTGGATTGGCTTAATTTCGATAAGAGAAAAGAGATTAACCCTGTAATTCTTGCTGGTATTGTTCACTATGAAATTGCAAGAGTTCATCCGTTTATCGATGGTAATGGTCGGACAGCCAGATTAATGGCAGCGTTAATTCTATATAAAAGCGGCTTTGATCATCGTAGGTTTTTCGCCCTTGATGATTTTTATGATGAAAATAGGTCTGCATATTATGCAGCGTTGAAAACGGCCCAGACAGACAAAGGCGATATAACTAAATGGCTTGAGTATTTTACAAACGGCGTTCTATATTCAATAGATAAGGTCAAAGACTTCATTGAAAAAATAGGGCTAACTCCAAAAATAGAAGAAGGGGAAAGAATAGAATTAACCCAGAAACAAATAAAAATCTTAGAGCGGATTCAAGAAAAAGGCAAGGTCAGTAATAAAGATTTAAGAGATATGTTCGGCATAACACGCCAGGCAATATTGAAAGAGATTTCCAAGTTAATAGACGCAAAGCTGATTGAACTTGTAGGAAAGGGCAGAAACGCCTATTATAAGATTTCGGATTAGTTTAGGTTGCCTAAATAGATAAAACCGTGCTTGAAACGGCGGACGGTCATTTTCACAAGTAGGTGGACCTCTTGGAGTTGTGGAGTTCGTCTGGTGTCCAGTTCGGGCAGCCAGTTCGTTTTAAGCCCTTTTTCAGCAACAATGGAAAAGGGCTTTTCCATTGTGAGGGAAAGAGTTCGGTCAAAAATTTTAAAGTTCGAGCCGAGAATTTTCAATAGAAAAGCCCTTTTCTCTCATACCGAGAAAAGGGCTTAAAGCAGATTGGCTGCCCTTAACGTACAAAATCCGAAAGTATTTTAAAGATTCTATCAGTGCATAATATAGCATAATAATTTTAATCGCTCAAGAAGTTTAGGCACCGCCGCTGTCGCGGCTCCCA